>FLNX01003341.1_pt1 | contig 19043 bp, 22 predicted proteins | sample 1140341 | NCBI WGS metagenome assembly FLNX01 (sample SAMEA3878208, study PRJEB12797) | bioreactor metagenome | biome: Moose rumen | place: Sweden | collected 2011-10
TATAGTTGACACCTGCCTCGGTGCCTTGTGAGGTTGATTGCAGGCGTACATCCATACCAATAACACGGTTAGGCTCAATGCCGATACTCTCCACCAAGGTGCGGCAGATGAAGCGGTCGGAGCCGGACACCACATAATAGGTGAAGCCGTTCGCCTCTAAATAGTCAAACACCTGCAGCATGGGTTTGTAGAAACTCTCGGCGTATGTCATACCTGTAAAGCCGTTAGCCGGTTGGGCGGCGTAGGCCTTGACATAGCGGTCGAACTCGGCAAGCGTCATGCCCGAATACGCCTTGGCGGCTGCATAGGCGTGCTTCATGTCGAAATGATCAGGAAGTTTGGCACCGTTGCGCACAAAATCGCGTATCTCCTGTGCCGTCTCACGAACATCATCAGGTGCTGTTTTGCTGTAAGCCGTGTCGTCTAACACGCGGTACTCCAACAGGTTATACTCAAAATAGGTGGGGTACAACTCACCGATAAAAGTGCCGTCCATGTCGAAGGTGGCAATGCGGTCGCTCTCGGCAATAAAATTCGCTGAGTTGGGGTTCGTCACATCCGTCACATACTCCTGCAAAGCGGTCAGTGCCTCGCATTGGTTCCAGAGGGTGAAATAATCTTTCGGCTGCGTCGGCTCGTTGCTGCTACAACCCCAAAAAGTACCAAGTGACAAGGTACAAAGTACAAAGATATGCAAATGTTTTTTCATTGTTATTATTGTTTCTGCTGTTTGTTCATTCGTTTGGCAATGCCGATGGCACCAGTAACATCGTTGCTATGATAAAAGATAATAGTCGTTTCAAATTGTGGTAGATTTTGATTGTTTCATTAATTCTGTTTTCCCGATTAGCAGTCGGGGTAATGGAAGAATTTCTCTATGTTGCTGAGCAGAGAGATGAAAGTGAATAAATCAGCTTCCTCTTTTGGGCATAGTTGGCAGGGAGAGAATAACATCCGTAGCGGGCTTGGTGGCTTGAATGAACATCGCATAATAAACCGGCATGTATGTCACTCCGTCTTTACCTATCTTGACCTCACGTTGATTGTAGAGCACTATCGCATCCTTGACCGAGTAATCCTCGTTGCTGATGAACTTATCTAATGCACTATGCACGTAGTAATCTTTGCCTGACTTCACCTCGATAGGCAGCACAGACAAGTGCTCATAATCGTCGATGATAAAATCCACTTCTCCGAGTTTCTTGTTGTCATAATAGAATAGCGGACATCCGTGTGCGTGCAACTCCTGCGCAACGGCGGACTCATATACCGTTCCAAGGTTGATACTCTTGACATCCTCCAAGATAGCATTCACGTTCATATTATACAACAGGCATGTCAGCAACCCCACATCATTGATATACAGTTTCAAGAGGTTCTTCTGCTCGCTCTCTTTTAGTGGAAAATGCGGATTGCTGATAGCCCGCACAGCCATTGCAACTCCCGAAGCGGTCAAGTAGTCAAACTCCTCCTCATAGTGTTCGTAGCGCTTGTTTTTATTATGCTCAATGTCACGATAGACGATGCGTTTTTTCTTGTTCTCCAACAACGATGGGATGAGGTCGTAGATAGTGCGTATCTTCAGTTTTCGTTCTTCGTCGTACTGCGAAGCATCCACACGATACAACTCTATTATATCGCGCTGTATGGCTCGTACTTTTGTGATATTCTGGTCTTGCACAAACTGATTGACCGCTTCCGGCATACCGCCCACAATCAGATAATAGCGGAACATCCTCATCATATAATTGTGCAACGATTCATTCAGCATCTCACCTCTTTCAAACTGTGACCGGATATCGGAAAGAGACTCCTCATTGGCTCCCATTGCCCATAGAAACTCTTCAAAATCCAACGGGTACATCTGCTTAATCGCCACGCTGCCCATAGGCGTTGAAGGAGTCATCTTCAATGCTATACCTAATTGCGACCCGCTGGCTATATATCGGTACCGCGCATCTTGGTTGAGAAATTTGAGGAGTGTCAGCAAATGGGGATAAGCCTGTATCTCGTCTAAGAAAACTATTGTGTCCTTGCGAGTGCCTAATTCGTTACCGGCAAAAATACCCAACTGCACATAGAAATCTTGCACCGAATGTACATTGGCAAACGTTCGGGCACCTTCTTTGTCTTCTTGCAGATTGATCTCAATGTAGTGGGCAAATAGTTGTTGGCTCACATAACGGATGAGATACGACTTGCCTATCTGACGGGCTCCGTTGACAAGCATAATCTTGTCCGGTTCATCCTGCAAGAAGCGGGACAACTCTGTAGTAAATTTACGTTGTAGCATAGTTCTGTTATAAAATTCGCCGCAAAGGTATTGCCTTTTTGTTAATTATGCAAGAGTTTACACGCTTTTCCTATAATTTTATGCCTTAATTCACACGCTTTTCCTATAAAATTACGTCAAATATTGCACGCTTTTCCTATATTATCATTCTATTTTATCCCTATTGCGAACTCCTCGCTTGTAGTAGTCCTCTGTACCGCGCAGGAGCAGATGGCAAAGGCTAATATGTAAAATATGGTTCTTTTCATCATTGGTTTCATTCAGTTGCTTTTCTTTTTTGCCGGATTCAATCCGTTTTTGTTTGTCATTTATTCTTTTCCAAGCAGCCACTCCGCCAAATCGATGATTTGGATACCCTGGTAATCATATTTCATTTTACACAAACTCCCAATAGTTGTCGGGAGTGATGGTTTGGAAAGTAGCATCGGGGTACGCCTCGCTGAATGGCAAGGGCAGACGGGCTGCTTTACCGGGTTTCCATTTATATTCAAAAGCGGAGATTTGCCCGTCACACTCTTCAATAAGATCTATCTCCTGTTGTTTGATTGTGCGCCAGAAATATTGCTGCACAAACTTGCCGGAATAAGCATGCCGTTTTCTGCGCTCCACCATCAGCAGGTTCTCCCACAGCGCGCCCACATCATTGCGCATCTCCAGAGGCGAGAAATTATTGATAATAGCATTGCGCACGCCGGTGTCATAAAAATAAATCTTCTTGCCTTTCTTGATCTCATTGCGGGCGTTGCGGCTGAACGAATCCAGACGGAACACTACAAAGCATTTCTCCAAGAGATCAATGTAATTCTCCACCGTCTCTTTGTCCACCCCAAGCAGGTTTGCTAACTCGTTATAGGACACTTCGTTGCCGATTTGCAGTGCCAGTGCCGTCACCAGTTTGCGCATCACATCCGGTTTCTTGATACCTTTGTACTCTAACAAATCCTTATACAGATAACTATTGACGATGTTTTGCAGTAACATCCGTGCGTGCTCGGAGTGATTGACAATCTCAGGGTACGTGCCGTAAATCATGCGGTACTCCAAGAGCCGTTTCTCCTCTCGCTCGGACGTGTGCACAGCTAACTCAGAAAGCGAAAACGGATAGAGATTGAACTCCAACAACCGCCCCGTGGCAGGTTCGTTGATGTCATCCGCCAGTTGCAGCGAGGACGAGCCGGTGACATAAATCTGCGCATCCAAATGTAAGTCACCCAGCATCTTGAGCGTCATACCTATATTACGCACGCGTTGCGCCTCGTCAATGATGATTGTGGACGCGCGTCCCATCTGCGCGGCTAATTCCGTTTTAGTCCGGTTTTCCAAGGCGAGACGGTCGTCCATGTTGTCGCAATCGAAGGACAGCACGTCCGGTTTGTCTGCGGTCAGTTGGTGCAACAGCGTTGTTTTGCCCACTTGACGAGGACCGAGAATAACCATAATTTTTTTCAACGAACTGAGCGATTGCAATTGGGATGCAAGGTCGCGTTTAATCTCCTGTTTATTCATAACCTTTCTGATTTGCGCTGCAAAGTTACTACTTTTTTTCTGAAACCGCCAAATTTTATGGCATTTTTTCGGTTGTAGTCGCAAGAATTCCAACTTATCACGCTGTTTTATGCGGTATTTTGTTAATTATGCAAGAGTTTGCACGCTTTTTCTATAAAATTATCCTAATCTATTCTTCTTTCCGCAGTTGGGCGATGATGAAGCCACGGAGGGTGGTGTAGTATTTGTCCTATGCGGCGGCGGTGGAGTTGTCGCCGAAGAAGCGTCTGTTGGCGCGTCCGAGGTTTTTGTTGGCGAGTTTCTTGTACTCCCCATACAGTCCTTCCCAATAAGCCAGCCGTTCCGGGGCGGACATCTCAACCTTGCATTGCTTCACCGCCTCAGCAAAAGCGGAGATAGCCTTTTTCCGGCTCTCCGCCAACGGACCCGTATAGGGATTCTGAATAGCGTAAGCGTGCATGCGTCCGTTACGCGTGCGCATGACGATTCGTTCATTCTTACTTAACTTACCGCTCATACTCTCAAACGGCGATGCCGGTGTTACTGATGCCATAATTTATCGTTTATTTGGGTGTTGTGTAGTTATGCTGAGACTAGGCTCAGACTATACTAATGTATCGTATATCTAACGTATATCTATCGTATATGTATCGTATTTAACAGCGGGTTTAATACAGATTTATAGCGGATTTACAGCATGGTGTTCTGTCCGTTTATATTCGCTTGGCAAGACATTGGATGTCTATGGGGTTGATGGCGGGTTTGGTGTAGCCGTCGTGGGTGCAAACGAGCATCGAGTGCGCCACCTCGGTCATGTTGTTGGCTCTACGGAAGATGTATGTGAGCGGATAGAAAAGGATGAATATGTACTGTATTGCCTGGATGTGTTTCTGCCCTTTTGCCCAGCGCATGAGTGCGGGACGGTAGGCAAAGGCATGCCGGAAGCCCATAGCCTGCGTCTCCTGCTCCGTCCGGCTCTTCACCTGCTGCCAGTGCTGTTTGCCGTTGGGGGTTGTACCAGCACCGCTCAAGTAGATAAACGTCATCTTGTTTTTGTCGGGCATAATATCGGCGAAATGCACGGGAATGTCGTATGAGATGCGGTCATAAGCATCGATGGGTGTGCCGATAGAGGTAACGCCTGCGATGAAGAAGACGGCATCGTAGCCCTCGAAATGCTGGTCTCCGGCTTTGAGAGTCATCATATCCGGCACGATATACTCCTCCAGTTTGGCGGTTTCGGCTGGCGTTAGAGTAGGATATTCGCCTTGCAGAATACCTGTCGGTCGGCGGCTGACGGACAGCACTTTCTCCACTTGAGGGCTTCTCAGCAGTTCGAGCAAGACGCCTTCGCCCACATAGCCTGTCGCACCTGTAAGAATGATTTTCATACTAATATCGTTTGTTTTGTTATGTTCACGGAATTGTTGTACCGTTATAGTTACACGTTCTTGCCTAAATCGAATGCTTGTTGGAGTTTGGGGTTGCCGCTCTCGGCGCGTTTGGGCGTATAGTCCTCGTCCTCGGCGGCTGTGGTCAGCAGATAAATGTCGCGGAACTTGTAATCCTTCGGGTACATCGGATTAAGGCGGTCGATGAGCGTCTTCATTGCGCCGGCTCATTGCTGTTGCAACCAATGAATGTGCAAAGGGTTAATGTACAAAGTACAAAGGCATACAAATGTTTTCTCATTGTCATTATTGTTTCTGTGGTTTGTTCATTCGTTTGGCGATGCCGATGGCATTAGTAACATCGTTGCGATGATAAAAGATAATAGTCGTTTCAAATTGTGGTAGATTTTGATTGTTTCATTAATTCTGTTTTCCCGGTTAGCAGTCGGGGTAAGGGATGAATTTTTCTATGTTGCTGAGCAAAGAGATGAAAGGATACAAATCAGCTTTTCCTTTTGGGGCATAGTTGGCAGGGGAAGAATAATTCATCTTTCAAGCAGCCACTCTGCCAAATCAATGATCTGGATACCTTGGTAATCATATTTCGGTACGCGAGTACGGGCAATGATGAATTTGGGGTACACATCCTTGATTTGCAACAGGGGAGCGTACTCGCGTTCAAAAGTCTCTCTGGAACTAATATTGTCGCTCACTTGAATATATATCTTTTCATTCCCGCGCATCGCCACAAAATCAATCTCTTTCTGGTATAGTTTGCCAACATAGATATCATACCCGCGCCGCAACAATTCCAAAGCCACCAGATTCTCATAAATGCGCCCGTAATCCATATTACGTGTGCCGAGTAACGCATAGCGGAAGCCGCTATCTACCAAATAATATTTGTCTATCATGCGCAAATACCCTTTACCTCTGACATCGTAACGCTTGACCTGATTGAAAAGGAATGTGCGGCATAGAAAATCCATGTAATTTCCGACCGTCACATGGTTCGTCTTTATCTGCTCCGACTGCAAGAAACCGCTTACACTTCTATACGAAGTAGTATTGCCTATATTATCCATCAGATACTCTGCAATCTTATTGAGTAGATACACATCTGATAGTTTATAGCGCTGAATGATGTCACGCTCAATAATGGTATGAAATACCTCTTGTACATATCTCACTTTTTCCGCTTGTGTCGTATAGACATACGAACCGGCAAGTCCTCCGTCCTGTATATATTGATCCAGCTGGGATTGTATCTCTTGGACTCCAAAATAGGTGCGGTATTCTGAAAAACTGAAAGGATATACCATGATTCTCATAACACGCCCAGTAAACAAGGTAGCTAAATCAGAACCTAATAAGAAAGCATTGGATCCTGTGATATAAATGTCATACTTCTGCATTGCATGAAGGCTGTTGATCGCTAATTCAAATTTAGCGCACATCTGTACCTCATCAATGAATACGTAATTATTCTTCTTTGCCTTGTATTGTTCTTCGATGTAGTTATGCAGAGCGTGATACTCTTGTAATGGTTCAGAAGCAAGCGAAGTAAAGTCGATAAAGATTATGTTTGCTTTCTTATCGTTCTTTTTTAACCACTCCATGTATGTACGGATAAGTTCTGACTTACCGGCACGGCGAATACCCGTAATCACTTTAATGTCCGGTGAAAGGCGCACATTTTGCAAGCTTTCCAAATAGTTTGTACGTTCAATAATCTTCATAATTAGTGTTCATTTTTTCGAGTTTACACGCTTCCCAAAATCACATTTTTTTATAATTTGGAAAGTGAAATCCGCTGCAAAGGTACTACTTCTTTATGGATTAAGCAAGAGTTTGTGCGCTTTTCCCATAATTTTATGCCATAATTCACACGCTTTTCCTATAAAACCACATTCTCGTATTCGGTCATAAATTTACTGTTTCTGCTGTTTGTTCATTCGTTTGGCGATGCCGATGGCACCGGTCGGGCAGACGAGGCGGCAGAGGTGGCAGCCGACACATTTCTGTCCGATGATACGCGGTGTGCGGTCTTCTGCGAAAGCGATTGCTTGGTGTCCGCCGTCCATGCAGGAGGTGTAGCAGCGTCCGCAACCGATACAGCGCTCGCGGTCAATCTTGGGAAAGACCATCGTCTCGCGGTCAAGGTCGGACGGACGGACGAAATGCGGCACCTCTTCGCCAACGATGTCCTGCAGATGTTCGATTCCGCGTTCCGCCATATAGTGCTGCAAACCGGCGGTCAGGTCATCGATGATACGGTAGCCGTACTCCATAACGGCAGTGCAGACCTGTACGTTGCGGCAACCGAGTTGGATGAACTCTAATGCGTCGCGCCAAGTCTCGATGCCGCCGATACCGCTGATATCCATTGCATGTTTGCCGTCTTTCTTGAGCATCGGGTTAGCGGCTATCTCCAAAATAAATCGCAAGGCAATCGGTTTGACCGCTTTGCCTGAATAGCCGCTGACAGTCTTCTTATCTGAAACAGCGGAGGTGTCGGTCATTGTAATGGACTTGATGGTATTGATAGCACTTATACCTTGCGCACCGGCATAGAAACAAGACATCGCCATGGGGTTCATTGATGCTACATTCGGTGTCATCTTAGGGATAACGGGTATCTTCACACGATTGCGTACATACGCCGTGTAGAACAGCACCAATTCGGCGTTCTGCCCTACATCGCTACCCATTCCCGCAAGTTTCATCTGCGGGCAGGAGAAATTCAGCTCGACCGCATCGCAACCTGCTTTTTCAGCCATCTGCGCCAGTTCAATCCACTCTTCTTCGGTTTGACCCATGATAGAGGCAACGATAATCTTCGTAGGATAGTTCTGTTTCAGGCGGTGCAGGATATCGAAGTCTTCCGTATAAGGATTTTCGCTCAACTGCTCCATGTTCCTAAAACCGAAGAAATCGCCTTGCTGCGCTTTATAAACGGCATCAAAACGCGGTGACACCTCGCGGATGTCCTGCTTGCAGATTGTTTTGTAGAACACACCTGCCCAGCCTGCCTCCAATGCCCGCGCTACCATCTCATAGTTGGTGCAGACAGCAGACGAGGCGAGGAAGAACGGGTTCTCACATTGTATGCCACAGAATGAAATGCCCAACGAGGGCAGAGGCTTGTTTTCTTCGATATTTCGGGATTTCGGGATTTCGACATCGCGAAGTTTATTCTTCAACTCGGAAATCCTAATGGGTTTGTCGTAGTGGATACAGGCTTTCTCTGCCGCCTCTATCTCTTCGTCGTTCAACTGTTCGAACAGTTCGCTCCCTGTCCCGAGGTTATCAAAACGCAGTGCGCGGATGGCACGTGCTGTTTTCTCGCCGCACGGTGCGGCTGCACACAGCAGGCAACGACCTGCTTCTTCTTGAATGTGTAACATAGTTTTTTTTTATTTTCTTAATACCAATTTGGTACGCGGACGGCTCGTGGTACGCGGACGGCTCGTCCGCGAGTAAAGTTTTCCGCAGACGAGCCGTCTGCGTCCCGGGTTGCTCGTCCGCGATGATACAACAGCAAGCGGCATTCACCATAAAGTGAACACCGCTTGAAAGGATATAGTAGAACACGTCTCCGAACATTCAATATAGTTATAGAATATGTGCTAAACAGCGACGATGCGGCACGCCCTTCGCAGCAAAGTCCCTTCGCTGTGTGTGTGGAGAACGCTACACCCCCACTGCGGCGGTCAGCCGCGATGTCCGCAAGAGGATGATATATCATGGGTGTATGCATCATTTGTTCGAATCAATTATCTCCCAGTGTCCGCCTTTTTTAGAACCAACGTGTTGAATAATGACACCGGACATTTCAGCTATACGATTTTCTACGGTTGTCGTGCTAACGGATAGGGTTTCTGCAATCTCAACATACGTTATATTTGGGTTGTTCACTATCAACTCTATAATAGCAATACTGTTTTTACCCAACTTTTTACCCAACTTTTCTACCAACTTTTCCACCAACCCCTCACCATCTTTATTTTCTATAGTCAGGGTTAACTTCACTTGCAGCAAATCCGGTTGTTCAACAAGTTCCGGACGAAGCCAATGTTTTTCATCCCAAGCATTCAAGATAAGCGGGATGCCGCCATTACTCTTCCTGATTAACTATTTCACGGTGTCCGCCATTCTTCTCTCCTACGCGGTTTATAATTCCCATTCGTTTCAACTCTGCAAGTTCCGTCTCTATGGTTCGTGTAGAAGCAGCCATCTTATCCGCAGAACCTTCCGCAATCATATCCGCAATTTTTTCCGCAATTGCTTTTGCGGATATAGAAGGTTCTTGTCGAATAATGGCCACTATCAGCTGTTGCCGTTTCGTGAGTTTTTCATTTCCCCCTTTATCAACCCTCACAGAAACACTCTTCAGCGGCAAGTCTAATTCCACCTCGTCCAATTCCAACTTCTCTTTTAGTACAGGTTTTCCCCATCCACTTTGTTTCCACGCATCCAAAATCATAGGAAAGCCAGAACCAAGGTTCTCGCCATAACCCACCATGCGCAACATGTTTTGAATTTTCGGGTTACGCGCAAACGAAACACCACCTTCATACACTTGCTCTACAGGAATACGCAAAAGACCAGGATTGCGGAACACCAGTTTATCCTCGTGTTTCTCAATCCTTAAGACACCTGACTCCATCATCAAATCCGCATGAATAATAGAATTAGTAAACGCCTCACGTACTGCTTTATGCTGCGGAGTATTATCTACCCTTGAAACGCCCTCCATGCGGAACGGACGAGGCAGGTCAAACGCCATCTTCGGCAGGACGATGCTATAGAACTGGAAAAGGTTATTCTCCCAACGACCATCATAGGTGAGCCGGTCACTATATCGTTCTTCACCTATCAGGTTGCACATGTCGATATAGTCCATGCGGAAATTAGAAAATCGGTCGCGAACTGCCAAGCCTGTACCGAACATCATCAGATCAGCCATCGTCAAAGTAACTTTGTTCGTGTCTTTGTCGATTACACAACCGCCTAAATTCTTCAAGAAGGTAGTGTCATCGACCTCATTCCAAACGTGTCCTTCATTCTTATAGCGGAATAGTGTGCGGTATCTACGCAATGTTTCTGCATCAACATCATCCATATCACATTGCGTAAGCAGGAAACCGTCATTTCCATCCTCATACGAATCACGTACCATCGCTTTAACTTGGCGCTTGGTACAACGATAATCTCCCTCGTGATTACGACGGAAAGAACCGGTAAAGGGATTACTGTTAATGAATACCGGCTTAACGCTGTATTCAGCTTGCGGCACATGCATGGCAATCACCTCAACGCCGTCAAGCGATACCTTCTGCACATCGTCGTCTTTGAGCAGATTGACATTGACCTTATTCGGATCATTGGCCAAGTTCCAGAAGTCGGTAATGAGTTTATCGGGATTGGCAACACCTTGGATGGTGAAACGCTTGCTTGAGTCGGTTTCTGCGCGGTGTTCCTCTACGCCCAACAATATATAGCCGCCATACGAATTGGCGAATGCGGAATAGGTGTCCCAAAGACTATTCGGGAGTTTATTCTCGCATTGCTTGCATTCCAATGTCAGGTGCTCGCCTTGCATGAGCAGATTATGTATGTCGGTTGCCGTTAACATGGATACAATAAAAACGGCGCAAAGGTACTAAAAAATAAGTGGATATGCAAATTTTGAGGGATAAAAGTTTGATTTTGTAAACTTTTTCGGCTTTTGATGACAAAATCATAAGATTTTGTGAATGAAATGGGCAAAATTGTAGGCAAATTTGCTTCGCTCTTCCTTCGTAGTTCCTTCGTGTTTGGCAGCGTCATGACACTATGTTAGCACTATGTCAGCACTATGTTAACTCAAGGTTAGGACACTCCGCTGAAGGCGATGGTGGAGGTCGTTTGCTGTGGGAATTTAGAACATCCCATATACAGCGTATCGAAAAGCAATGCAAGTGCGAGTGCAAACACATAGACTTGTCGGTGTGCTTGCGCAACTCGCCGACGCTTGCTTTGGCTGCATTGGAGAGCAACGGAAATGCAGAAAGCGTCTGTGCCATCGGTGCGGTGCTGCAAGAGGTCTTCCTCCGTTTCCGCCAGTTTCTCGCCACCTTTGTCTTTGCGGAAGCCGTTCCTGCCACGACTGACCCCTGCGGTCTGAAGGGCAAGGATAAGGTCTTCATTGTTCTGCCGGTTCAGGAACGGCATGAGTTTGCGGCGACCGGCAACGATCCAGTTGATGTTGGCGTTGTAGTCCATACCGATGTAAATGGGAGCGTCAGGGATGATGTCTGCGTCTGCTCTGCAATCGAGGGGAGTTTCGGCAAATGACATTTGCCGATTTATATTGACGGATACCGCAGGCGGAGACACCTGCTACCAGTGGCGGCGAGTTCTGCCCACACAATGCGGGTGCGTTTCTTTGAGATTTTGCCCCTGAAAGCACGGAAAGGGGCTTCTAATTTAATTTTAGACATGTTGTAATAGTTTTTATTGGTTCTTAGTTTAACATTGCTCTTTTTCTCAATGCTTACGCCTTGATTAGAGGACGAAAGCACGGTCAAAACCGCTTTGTGTTCGTTTGCGAGTGCAAAATTACTACGATTTTGGGCAGGTTGTTGGTAGTGGTGAGTACCCAAATGCAGGGTTGCTATTGTGGGCATAAAAAAAGCGACACTTTGCGGGTGTCGCTTGATTGAGATTAATTAGTTTGATAAAACTTTTTGAGTAGCAATTGATTATAGTGTATTATGTCATCTATTTTGTTTGCTGATAGTATAGCATCACGTTGATCAAGATTAACTGTAATTATATGTTCTATGTTCTCAAGTTGCAAGAATAAGATATTTGGTTGAGTATAACTTGCACGTATGTTGATATTTTGAGTTGCAGTAAATTCTGCATGTTTTTCGGCTGATAGATAAATAAGATTTCTCTTATCATCAATAAACTGTGCATCCTGTTGATTTAGAGCTCGCTTAAAAGGAATAATATGATGTAGTTCGTAATGTGAATCTCGCCTTACATTGTGATAACGGAAATACTCATCTTTTGGTTTTTGACTTCGCTTGGCAGATTGTATGAATAGTCCATAATCGCCATTATTTAACAAAAGTGTCTCATTTTCAATTTTGAAATAAGTTGAATTTGACAGTAATCCGAAAATCTGCTGACTTTCATTTTTCCAATTGCAATAATCGCGAGCATTTATTTTTGTGCCAATGTTTCTTTTGGGGTCGCAGTATAATTTCAACAAAGAGGTTACTTTTTCCTTTTGTTCTTGACCTAACTTGCGGTATTCTGTTAGCATAAGTAATTTATCGTTATAATGGACTCCTTCTCTATCGTCTGAAAGGATATACATAAATTCAAGTATATTGAGATTATCAAATCTCTCGTCAGTGGATAATAGTTCAACAATATCAGATGCTGCGTTTTTAGTAAGAGCATCAACGGCATCAGTATAGTATTTCCGCCTCTCAAATTCAGTTTCTGCCTTAGCAAATTTCAGCCCTAATGCTGATAACCCAACATAATAAATACGATTACGTTTTTGCAGAGGTTTGTCCTCTCCGATAGAAAATCCTTCTGTGATATATTCTTTGTTTTTATCATATCTATCTAACAATCCTGCTCTTGCCAAATCAGGGAATGTGTTTTTCTTAACGGAGTTGATAGTTCCTTTACCTGCAACGGCTTTTATGGCATTTACAATTTCGTAATAGACAGATGCATGCTCTTGATATTCACCATTGTCGTCACCTATATGTATTCCGAAAACTTCGTCTCCTGCTATTTCGTAAATAGTTTGAAGCAGAGACTTAAAATATCCATAAGTAAGTCGATTATGCTGTGAACATTGAATACCCCGATAATTATCATCTTGCACTCTGTCAACTATATAATTCAAAAACAAGTTATTAGGTGCGATATGTTCTATTGATTTAAGTATTTCATAATCTTTCATAATTCAGCCCTCCTGTGTTTATCAAAATATATTGTTCATTGTTTTCACAACCAATAAAATTTCGGTTGAGTTGTTTCGCTATTTTGCTTGTTGTTCCGCTCCCGCTAAATAAATCAAGCACCAAATCGCCCTCATTACTGCTTGCAAGTATCATTCGCTCAATCATTTCATCGGGTTTGATAGTAGGATGCAATGGTTTTTGCAATTTACCATTAACTTTTTCCTTATGACGTTGAGATGTTATTTCCCATACATCATTGCAAAGTTTGCCATTCTCATTCGGAAACCACCGTTTGCCGTTTTTGAGTATACCCTTTTTTGTGGCATGAGCCATTCGCTCTTTAGATTCATATGGGATACGGATTGCATCGGCGTTAAAGGTGTAGTTATCGGTTAATGTATAAAATAGTATTGTCTCTTGAGTATTTACAAATCGCTTTTTTGTTGCACTAAAGCCATCTTTTTTATACCAAGTAATCCAATTGCGAAACAAGATGTTATGATGTTTTAGGTAATTAAGAATAACAGCCGAATTGTAGGCATTGTTGAATAGGTATAATGATGCGGTGGGTTTACATTTAGGTAGCAACAAGTCAATCCATTTGAACATAAATTCAAAATATACTTCTTCTGTTTTGAATGTATCCCAATCTGCCTTTTGCATATTATATGGTGGGTCAGCAATAACTAAATCTATGGATTGGTCATCCAATTCAACCAAGAAATCAAATATGTCCGCTAAATAAATCCGGTTGTTTTTCATAATCTGCGATTCTTAATTTTGCTTCAATCAGCGGTTTATAATTCTCATACAATTCATACCCGACATAATGACGTTTAAGCGATTTCGCAACTTTTAGTGTTGTTCCGCTTCCTGTAAATGGATCTAATACGATGTCACCAACGCAACTAAACAAGCGGATACAACGATATGGAATTTCCTCAGGCATTATAGCTGAATGTTTTCCGTATGCAATGTCGCCTTTGTTGGGGATTGGAATATCCCAAATCTGTTTTGTAAACATAGTCCATTCTTGTTCTGTTAGTTTGCTTTTTTCTCTGTTATCTGCTGTTGGTTGTTCGGGGATACCATCTTTTACATAGACAGTTATGAATTCGGTAGTATTCTGCGCATAAAAATTGCGAGGATACGGATAGCTGCCGAACATTAGACGTTTAGAAGAATTGATTCTATTCCAAATGTATAAGTCCATGAGGTATAAGTTAGTATGTTCTAAAATAGATTGTTGAATACTGCTTTGCAAGTCGAAAATATGTCTATTGTAATGTGTGTTCATATCTTTTTTGAACATTGGCATTAGTGGCACATTGATGCATAGTTTGCCGTTTGGTTTTAATACTCTTTCGCACTCTTTCCAAACTAATAAAAGCGATTGTATATAGTCGTTGAAACTATTATAAGAGCCAATGTCATCAGATTTACTAACCGAATGTTGCCGGTTCTGATAGCCGTCTTTGGAATAGTCTTTAATGTTAAAATAAGGTGGAGAAGTGATAATCAGATGTACACTTTCATTAGGTAGTTCAGACATACGAATTGAACTGCCAAAATATACCTTATTAGCAAATGAAGGTACAAAGTCTTGTTTTGAAACCATATAACTCGCATTTTGCGATGCTTTATGCGGTTAAGGCTGTGGCTTTTCTCAGACATAAAAAGAGCGCAGACAACTTCATCTACGCTCCTTAGGTCCTGAGAAAATACCCGTTATGATAGATAAGCCACCTGCGCTAACGCAGGCGTTCAATACTTATTCGCGCATAACTTTCATTTGAATTTCTCAGGTTCAAGGAGCCGTTACCGAATAAATAGCAAACGCTATTAAACTAAATATGTTCTTACAGTTTAGCGTCTTGTAAGCGACGGTATATTAAATGTTTATCTACATTGTTACATATTTTGCCTATGTCTTGCATCGTTGCCGATGTTGGGTTTATATCATATGCGGAATGGTTACAATAGTTCGTAATTATAGTATTTACTTTGCAGGTATAGACCTGTATCGAGGTCGGAGAGTTGGTTGTATAATGTGGAATTATACAATACATCCAATGCCTCCGGCAAATAATTTAGGCATGGCGCAGTCCCCCTCCGTGATTTTGGCAAACGATAGTCAAGTCCTCGATGGCAGTAGCCACTGATTGTTGGTGTTCTGCTTCATAGCAGTCATCAAGGAATGCTATTCCCGCGAACTGCTTGAGATACTGATACGCCTGTTTGGCTGTCATCTTGTAGTGTTCTGCGAACTTGCGAATGATAAAAATAATATAAGCAGGTTTGAAGTCCATAATTCACCCCATTCTAAATTTCGCCGCAAAGATACACATTTTTTAGCAGATATGCAAGTTTTTGGTGATTTTATTGCTGATTTTCTTCGATTTGTTTGGTGATGGTGGCAATCACATAATTACGGAGGAGGCGGTAGGGTTTCTTGGAGGTTTGCTTCTGTTCGTTGAATTTTGTTTGCCATTCTGCGGCTGTTTGCGGGTCATTCAATAGGCGGTCGGCTTCGGCTACAGCCTGCTGCCATGCGTGTTCGTCTGTCGGGTCGTCTTCCGCTTTTTGCAACCACAGGCGTTGCTGCGTTTCGTACCACAGACTATCGTGTTCGTCCATGATGATACCGCGAATCTCCTGCGGTTCTTCTTTTTCCAAAGCGGTGAAGGCTTGGAGCGTTCCGATGCAGCCAAGCGAAAGAATGATGGTTGCGAGAATAATAGTTTTCTTTTTCATCTTGTTTTATTTTTATCGGTGAATTATTCGGTGTGAGTGCGCTCTCACTACTGCATACACCGATAAATTGTAATCGTTCATTTTTGACACAAAAAAAGTGCCACGGTGGGATATTCTTAATGTAATTGATGAACATTACACTATACAAGCAATACCCTGCTTGTCGGCGGTATGAAGAGGTGTTTTTTTTACCGACATTGCAGGGTATTGCTGTGAAATACTTAAACCTAACTATTATTTTTGTGCAGTTATTGACGACGCAGAATACGTTTCTTGCTTTGTTATGGTTGGATTGCCAATATATGTGATTCTACTTGCCGAGCGTGCTTCAGCAGAAAGCGTGTCAGCATTGATGACAGCCTGACTTGCTTCGTTACAATAAATATCGGCACTTCCAGCCTTCATAAACTGTGCTTGGCAATTTGAAGCCTCGGTACATTGAAGGGTAAATTCTGCCTATTTGATTTCTTCGGCAAGAGCAATGTCATCAGTTGAAGTCTCGTTATTCTCTTTTTTGCCGTATTTTTTGTAGAGTTGCATCTCTACGAGGAACGAGCAGAGCAGTCCGATACCAATGCCGAGGGCGATGATGAGCCAGAAATAGATGCTTTCGGGTTCAATACTTGCAAGCCAATCTATCAATGTGCCCAAGCCAATGCCGAGCAAGATACATGCTGCACGGAGTGTGCCGAGGTCAAACGGCCCCACTTTGCGAGGTTGTTTCTGTGGTTCGTCGATGAGCAGTTTGGCGGTTTCTGCATCCGTGTGGTTCTCAATGATGAGTTGGCGAATTTCTTTGTCCAAGCGTTTTTTCTTCATCTTGGAGATGAATACCATTACTACCGCTATAATCGGCAGACTGAAAATAAGTATAATGGCAATCATGCCAACGAAATTGTCACTTAAAGTTTGCATAATGTTATGAGTTTTTTAATATGGTTTGTTAATAATGTTATTTTTGTGGGCTACCGGTATGCCCTCCTATTTGTAGGATACGCGCTGTGCAGAAAGGTTACACCTCCGGCGAGAAATAATGTAACCGTTGTGCTGCTAAAACAAGAATTGTGGCAATCGGGATACTGATACTTATTATTTGCCACTGTTCAGGCATGTCCGGCATAAATACGAAAAGTGCATAGATATACACCACTACTGCTATCGGCAAGCCGAAGCATATTCCGAGCAGTTTTGCCCATTTGCGCAAGGTCTTGAGGCGCAAGTCATGGCGCACGGTGTGCAAGACCTGACGGTTTATCTGCTCAACCGCTTTGTGCTGCTGTGCGGACTGCTGAAACAGCATGTCCAATTCGTAATCAGTTATTGTTTCCATGTTCAATCTTTTTCTTTAGTCTTTCTCTGATGCGGAAGAGCCGCACTTTGATGTTGTTTTCTGTTTGCGCGAGCCTTTCGGCGATTGTTTGCAAGGGTAAGTTCTCATAATAGTGCCATCGGATGATTTGTTGGTCGGCTTCGGGCAGTTGTTTTATTGCCATTTCCAAGGCTTGCAAGCGTTGCTCCCGCTGCTCGTTGTATGTCTCATCGGGTAGGTCGGTGTTCTCGTCCAAGGGTACTTTCTGTCGTCGTTTCTCTTTCTCTAACATGCGAAGTCCGATGTGGCTGGCGATGATGGTGACCCATGCTCCGAAATTCTCTCCGCGCCATGAGGATAGTTGCTTGTAGGCTTGAATGAACGCCATCTGTGTTACTTCTGCGGCATTGTCGTTGTCTTTCATAAGACGTATTGCCGCACCATACACTTGCGATGTATAACGCTTCATTAGCATCTCAAATGCCCGTGCGTTCTCCTCATGTAGCACTTGCCGGATAAGTTCTATGTCAGTGGGCTGACCGTTCATCTACTTTTATGATACACAAATATGCAAAAGGTTACACATTCAAATGTGATTTTTTACAAAAAAAGTGCCACGGTGGGCACTTTGTCGCAAATTACACAATCATTTGTATGTTTTGAGACGATATGATACGATTTGACCTGATTTTGATACGGTCACTATAAGGAATTCTTGTCCTGTATCACGTAGTTTATATTTAAAATCGCTTCTATATAACAAATCTGTTATATACTTTCTTTGTGGATGTCGCGAGTGGGGACACTCGCGCTCCTGATGGCTGCAAAATTATGCAAAATAACTGGATTATGCAAATAATTTTGAGACAAAATGATACGATTAGCTCAAATTAGTTCATTTATTCCTCATGCCATCCACCGGACGCTATTCGGTGCGCCTGTATCGCTTTATGTTGCAAAGGTATGGCTCTAATGGGGGTGGCGAAAAGACAGGGTTACTTAGTACCACTCAAAATACCGCTTTCGGTATCTTCGTTGTTGAGACGTTGCCAACCCTCGTTGTGCTTGGTTCCGAAGTCAAGATTGACGTTGAAATTGAGCATCAGTACTTGGCGGTAGTCCTGCATAACGGCGGTATTGGCAGTCGGGGCAAGGGCAGACATGTCCTTTGTGACGGTTTTTGAACCGTGCGGAGAGAACGGATTAACCATCATTATACCAAAGCCAAAATGCTCTGAATTGTAGTTGATACCTATATCATGCGTCAAATCGCCGAGGGTCAGCGTTTCGCCCCACAAGTTATGCTGCGCAGTAATCACATCGGCATAGAACCGCCAACCTTTTAGCAGATAGAAAATGCCGCCACGCACACCGTAATTGACATGCTCGTGATTGTAGTTGTTGCCCTGACTGACCATGTATTTGACAAACGGTGTCACATTGAACATCAGTTTGTTATCAAGCAGTTTGACCTGCACACTTGGCGAGACATTCAATTTATGATAGCCGCGCTGATTGGCATACATGCGGATTGCATAAGATTGGTACGCAGGCGGCTCGCCTGCGGTAATGGTCGCGGACGAGCCGTCCACGCTCCAGATTTCCTCAAAGGTCTCTTCCATAATAGGCTTGTGGTCGTAGCTGTAGTTCGCCCACAGATTGAGATTCACATGCTTGGACTGCCAAGAGAGTTCCATCTCATTCGACACATACATGACAGATTTCAGGTTTGGGTTGCCTCGCCGCATTTGGTACTTGTCAATCTGTTGCGTAATATCGGACAACTGCGACAAAGAGGGTTGGTAGCCGGACAC
>FLNX01001915.1_pt1 | contig 19018 bp, 11 predicted proteins | sample 1140341 | NCBI WGS metagenome assembly FLNX01 (sample SAMEA3878208, study PRJEB12797) | bioreactor metagenome | biome: Moose rumen | place: Sweden | collected 2011-10
CTCCATTCTGTGAAACCACCGGCTATAAACATGCTGTCTATCGAAGCAGGTACTACTACCGTAAAGACGGTCTCGGTCAACGGAGCCTCGCAACTTACTGCAAATACACCAGAGGTCTCGGTCCAACCACCAAAGTACATCGAATCATTCTCGCAACGGTCAAGGTCGGCACTCTTACCCCAGTTCTCGTCCCAATTGATAGCTTCTGCTTCATGAGACATGCGAACGAAAATCAGGTGCTCAGTGAGATTATTCAACTCTACAGAGAAACCAAGAGTATCAGTACCCTCTTTCAGGATTGACATCTCTACATCTTGGTCGGACATACCTTCACCCCATGCGTGAACAAACACAACTGCTTCATCAGCAGCCAGTTCCTTAGCATTCAAGAGCTTAATCTCTCTCTTTGCCGCTTCGGGGATACCTAAAATCACAATCTTATTATCAACAACCTTGATAACAATATCAGCAGCCTCAGAGAGGGTGAATTGTACATTTTGGCCAGTGGGAGCGCACGTTGCGTCAACTCCTTCTGCAATATTGTCGCAGTTGAGTTGGTTAGCATTCCAATCCTTAGCAGCAAACAATTTGAACTTATATGTTCCGGCAGCAAGGTTCTCATACTTAATGGAATCATCCTCTAAAGCCACAGCATTTGCAATAGCCCCAGAACCAAAGGTCGCATCGTCACCAGTGATGTACCAATTGATAGTCGGAGTGTCATCATCATTGTCATCATCGCCGCTGCTTTCGGCTTCATAAGCAACTTCAATGGCGGTAACTTTAACTTGACCATTAGTAGCTGTTCCGGAATTAGCAACAGTGAAAGTAATTGATTGAGCAGACTCATCCAATTCGTAGGCAGTGCCAGACGTAACAGTATTATTTTCTGCGTCAACGAGTATACCGGTATTTGCAAGAGTAAAGGTCACCTTAACGGAAGTAATAAGGTATCCTTCATCAGCCGTAAGTACAAGATTCCCATTACCATTTTGATAGAGACGCCATGTCTTATCAGATGTGTAATATTTACCATTATTACCGGTTCCTGTTGTTGACATCGTGATTACATCATCCAATGCAAAAGAAGTGTGAGCTGTGCCACCACTTGTCCAACTATTAGCAGAAGCTAACGCCTCCATTGTTTTGGAAACAGTACTACCACTGCCTTCTGCATCTTCTGCATAGGCAATCCAAGCAGAACTGCCGTGTACCCACATTTTGCCGTTGTAGGTAGAAGCAGATGTCCACGAGCCTTGTGCAACGGGAACTACTTCTGATTTCCATGTGTCCCCATCATAAAGCTGGATTTGCATACAATCCACACCATCCCATAAATCGATAAAGGTGCACGAATAAATCGGATTCGACTGATAGGTCTTGTCCGTTTTGGTCATGGTGTACGTGTTCCACGAATCAGGGTCTGTCTGCTGATTTGTGTTGAGTTTAACTGTGTAAGTTCCAACAGTCGCTGAGGGAACAGCATAATAGACTGTTGTCTCTGTTGCAGCAAACATCAAGCATGTCAACAATACACCAATCACTGAAAGAAAGAATCTTTTCATGTGTGTTTTTAATTTGGTTAATAATAAAGTTAATTAAATAGTTGCTATTTGTAAAAGCAAGCAAGGGTAGTATCACCCACCCTTGCCTTTATAGTATTAGCGTACACGCGCACCAAGTACATTGAAGACCTTGTCACCTACTTGAATCAGCACTTGACCATTGCGAATTACCTTAACGGCAGACACCGGAGTCTTCACTTCGTCTAAGCCTTGAGCCTCTCCAGGATAAGTAACGGAAATCTTAACACCGTCGGTTACATCAATAGCAAATACATAGTCACCTGCCATATCCGCCGCGAGTTTGGTATTGGTATCTGCACCCTCTTTTTCAACCATGCTCCAATCGGTGCAGTTCTCACGGGTCATCGTACCGGCATTCTCGTCGGTGAGCCATGTTTGTCCGGTACCGACAACCTTCACGATCTTGAACTCGTAGGTCTCAACGGCAAGAGTCAGGGTGGCTCTACCATCCTCAAATGCCACCATATTAGTTGCCCAATCGGTCATCGAACCAGCGATAAAGTAAGACGGAGCACCTACAATAGGAGTCTCGCCACCTTCACCACCTTCTTCGCCACCTTCGGCAACAGGATAAGTGACAGACACCTTAACGCCATCCGTTAAGTCAATAGCGAAAGTGTATTCTCCTGTGGCATCTAATACGATAGAGCAGTTCGTAGCATCGGCAGTAGTGAATACCCAATCAGTGCAGTCCTCACGACTCATAGTACCATAATGGCCATACCATGACTGAGACACATTATTAGCGGACACTATCTTGAAGGATGCGGGTTCTTCACTCTCGGGGAGAGTAACAACCACCTTACCATCAACAAAGGCTATCATTTCAACCTCCCAATTGGTCATTGAACCGGCTAAATAATAAACTAACTCAGTAGGTTCAGGAGGTGTATAGCCGTCAGTATAAAGGACTTTAGTGTTAGGGTCATATACAAAAGTGATGTTGTCACCCTCATTATAGGAGTCAATACCACCTATAACCTCAGGAGGATACCAAGCCATATCGGAGCCATCACTATTAGAACCAATATTGCAACCTGTGCCTCCATAAATAGTAGAATATGTCCATGTACCATCTGCAGCCGCGGTCATCGGTTGAATAGACCAAGCCGTGTTGCCATCTTTCCAATTATGTTTGATGTAATAAGCCGTTTCACCTTCTTCACCGCCTTCACCACCTTCTTCACCACCTTCAGAAGCAGGATAATTGACAGTCAGCAAATTAGATGCAAATGTCCAAGTGAAGACATACGCACCGGCTACGTCAGCAGCCAAAGTGATATTGCCTGAACCGGCAGTAATGGCATGGGCATTGTCCGCACGAGAGAAAGCAACACCATTAGCAGTCCAGTTAGCAGCACCACCTATACGCATACCAAACTCATAATCGCCTGCACCTAAACTCAATGTCAGGGAAGCAGTTAGATTGTCAGCTGCCCTAACAAACTCTTCGGTGTTCGCCCAATCGCCACTGAAATTACCATGCATCATGATGGACGGAATAACAACCGCGTCATCGGTCTTAACCGCCGAGCAACCTACCTCTTTAGAGGTAGCATTGAAAGTGATGGTTACCATATAAATGCCGGACTCAGAAATAGAGTGTGCAAGTCGTTTGCAGGATATGTGACCGACCAAGCATAGTCTTCACAAACCTTGAAATTGAACGGACCGGCAGGTAGAGCCACATCACTCTTAACCCATTGATATTGGTCTTCAGAACTTTCAACGAGAACCATGTCGTTGGCAGTATTGGTAGGATCCCAAGTTGTACCGAATAAGTACTCAGAGTCTCCTGCTACCGTGTACGTGGTAGCAAACATCGTTACACTAACAAGCGCAGCGGTTAAAAAGGCAAATAGTTTTTTCATGATTGTTATGATTTATAAGATTAAGGGTTATTAACTGATTACGTACTATTTAACCTCTGCACCAAGTACATTGAAGACCTGGTCACCTACTTGAATCAGGATTTGACCGTCACGAACAATCTTCTTGGCAGGAACCTTAACAGCCACCTCGTCAATAGCATCTACAGCAGCATCTACAACCGTACGACCGGCAATAGGCTCAGTGGACATAGTGTAACTATCATCTTCATCCTTATAGAGATAGAAGGTGTAAGTACCCGGGTCCAGCCCCCATTTCTCGTACTGGCTAACGCCATCGGGGAAGAATTGGGCAGAAGTGCCGCCATCTACATAGAGCTTCGTCATGTATTGTTGACCAATGGCACTGCCTTCAGTAGTGGAAACAATCAAGAAAATGTAGGCCTTACCGGTAGCATCGGTTGCCACCAAATCATAGTCTGCCAATATGCCATTTTCAAAGAGTTCATTAGCCGAAGGAGAACCCATACCCGACTCTTTCAAATAGTAATAGAGTTGACCGGTTTGACTACCGCCTTGACCACCACCGGCACTAATTTCTGTACTATAATCCGTGCAACCCTCTGCACCTGGGCCGACATACAACTGGTTATCCTCATAACCGAACATCTTGAGGTAAAAGTCATAGCAACCATCTGCCGAAACGGTATATTTATCAGATGCCAAAACCAAATTGGGTGTTGAGGCGTCGTCTAACGGCTCTACCCAACCGGCGTTGTTGCCCGAGTCGTAGATAACACAATAATCACCGGCACTCAAAGGCACACCGGTAATCATGTACTCTGTCCACTCAGTTTGTGCCGTGTTCAACTCACCGGCAAAATACTTGGAACCATTAACCAAAATTCCAAAACCATCAGCAGACATGGTGACTGTCATCATCACCGCTGCCATCAATAAGAAAAGTTTTTTCATAAGCATTAATTCATTTAAGTTATAGTTATAATTTAATGTTTCAGTATCTTCCAATGTCCACCCCTATCGGCTCCAACACGTTTTATTCTTTTTGTTTCTTTCAGAATCTGTAAGTGTTTTTCAACTGCTCGTGAAGAAATACCAATAGTTGTTGCTATCTGTGCTGCGGATATATTTTGGTTATTTTTTACGAGAAAAAACACTTTTTGAAGGACCGGGGTATCTTCTTCTAAATCAATTTGTTGCAGCCATTTCTCCGAACTTTTCTCCGAACCTTTCTCCGAACTTTTCTCCGAACTTGTCACCGAACTTATTTCATCTCCTGTCCCATAATGTTATAAGCCTTGTCATTGACCTCAATAACAAGTTGACCATCACGGATATATTTCTTAGTCGCCACCTCTGTCACACGAGTCTCTTCTACGCCACTCCACACACCGGTGTAATACACCGCATAACCATTGCCGGAACAAGCTTTCGTATAGCCGGCAGGAGCAGTTTTGGTTGCCGACGAGCCGAGATAAAGAATGACATTGCCGCGTTTGCCGGTCACGGTCGCCTCGTAGTATCCGCTACCCGGGTTCTCATTCACCGCGGACTCACTATGTATACCTGCAGCACGACGAGCTGTGATCATCTTCTGGATCTCGGACTTGTATTTCACCCAATGCGGATAGAACACACACGGCACACCCGGCATAGCCAACATATACGCATTGGCTTGCAGCACTTTAGAGGCATCATTGATGGACGAACCGTCACCTTTGCCGAGAAAGTCAGTCACTTGATAATCAGATGCATAGCGGTTAAATGTATCATGGTTATCCACAAAAAGCACAGCATACTTGCTATAGCCCTTGCCGCGAAGACCCGGATTGATTAGTTTGCTGTAATTGCCGGCACCTATGCCGTCACGGAAAGCGGTATAGTAATTCGCGAAATCGAATAGCAAGGTGTTTTTAGACGCATCATCCACACGGGTCTTCAAAACCGCCGCATCACCATACCAATACTCACCTACGGAGAAATATGGCTTGGATGCCGTGTTGTAGTCATTGACATGCTTGAGATGGAAACCGCCGACATAATCATACCGCCAACCGTCATAACCAATCTCGCCTTTCATCCATTTGAGATAAGCCTTGAACATGTTCTGCACCTGAGAATTGGTATGGTCCCAGTCGCGAGCCGAATCATAGTTCTTATCATTGCCGTTTTGACCATCATCGGCACCTCCGCTACTGCCACAACCGCCTTCGTCATCGGACGTAATCCAATCCTTAGTCGGACTAAAACTCCCATAACTGCCGAAACTCATGGTCTTGAAGTCGCAGTCACTGGTGTTATTGCCGCCATGGTTGATGACAATATCAGCTATCACCTTGACACCGCTGTTGTGGAAGGAACTAATCAACGATTTAAGCGCATTGGTCTTGCCCCATGCGGAAGCCTGCGTACCGTAATCATTGGGGACATACCCCATCGCATTATTGAAGGTCGTAGCCGCCGCCGAGGGCGGTAACCATACCATCGTGAACGAATTGGCTATCTCATTCACTTGCCCTGCCAACACACTCCAAGTCGTAGAGCCGTAAGCAGCACCGGACTCATAACTCTTCCAGTAGAACCCTTGCAGCAGCACATCCTCGCATTGGCTCGGCACAGCCGTACTGTAATCGGCAGGCGTTACCGGTTGCGAACTACTGCCGCCGGAGGACGAACCGTAGGTGCTCCATAAACCATCATCACTATCCCAACCGATTATTGTATAACAGTCATTGCTGCCGGGAGTCAAATCATCGGTTTTATTCCAAATAGTTACGCCATCCCATGCGGGGGAAGCAACCGTATTGGCAAAACGCACGAAAATCACTTGGTCACTATTATCGCTAATAGTCGCCGAATAGACATCGCCGCTGACATTGGTCATCCACGCCGACCAAGTGCCATCGGTAGAGCCCTGCCAGTGCCAAACAGCAAACTTAGCACCCGCTTGGTTCCACAACGCCTCACCACCGGTGTTGAGGTATATAGTCTTAGCCGATAGACTAACAACGGAACTAACTATTACCAAAACTATGGCAACAACTTTTTTCATGGTACACCTTATTATATATAGGATGGGTTATTCAATCCTCTGACCAAACACATTATAGGTCTTATCCCCTACGACTATCAACATTTGACCATTGCGCAATAACTTCTGCACATATTTCTCCTCAGCTACCGGAACCTCCTCTATCGCCGTTAAACCATCACAGTTAGGTGACAGCACCGCTTTCTTATTGGCAGCATCCCATATATAGCAGGCATCTTCGTCCACCAAGATTTCTTGGGTCTGAATAGCTCCGCTTGCCTTGCCGTCATTGAAGATAATCCATGCCGAGAGCAGTACTTCGGGGAAGGTGAATACATACCAGTTATCGCCATTAGGGGCACTTAGTGTCTGACCCGGCCAAGTCCCACCCGTATAATTGATGCTCGCATCCTCGGTATTCCATGCCCAAGCATTGACCTTCGACCATGAAGCAGGCTTTTGGAACTTAACCACAAACGGAGTCGTCTGCGGAGCCTTATAGGTATAAACGGCGGTCACCACCTCGGTCTGCTTACCGCCTGCTACGGCCATAGCACGGAGCTCGGTCGTCTGCTTGAAGTTAAGTACCAACGGATTGGTGGTCGAACTCGTCGAAGAGGTTGTCGGATTAGTGCCGTCCACCGTGTAATAAATAGTCGGAGTCTCGCCTTCAGGAGCCGCTACTGCCGTAATCGTCACATCCACACCCTTCGTGTTATTACGGAACGTGGAGCTGCCCGGACTGACCACAACGCCAAACTGAACCTTGGCATTACTACACTCTTCATCCGGCTCTTCACAGCCGTTCTTCCATAAATAGCATATATCCTCGTCCGTCTCTAAGTCACCGGTCTGCATGCCGTTGCCACCATTATTGAAGATGAACTTGGTGGAGCTGACAGTCGCCGGGAATTGGTATCTGTACCAGCCATCTGTGCCTACCTCCACTTTGGTACCGGGCCAGCCGCCTAAATTACCGCCCTCCCAAGCAAACAGATAGACATCACCTTCCCAACTGTCATCATAGGCAAACCCTACTACAATCGGTGTCGTCTGGGGAGCCTTGTAAGTGTAGGTGGACTCCATTACGGGAGATGTTTGACCATTCAGCACCGCAATGGCCTTCACGGTCGTCGTTTCAGTTATCGTGATAGCACCGCTGTAAGCCGTAGAAGCCGTTGTCGGATCTGTACCGTCCGTCGTGTAGTAGATAGTCGGAGTGCCAGTCAATGCTACGGCTTTAATCGCCACGGAGAAGCTCGCAGTCTTGAACTTCTGGGACGGAGTCATCGTCAACCTCGGCACCTCTACGCCCGTACCATTCGTGCGGTAGAACATCGCGAAATTACCGCCTCTGTAAACCAAAGCGTAACCGTCAGGCGTGCTACCATAACCGCTATTAGGACCTAACAGAATACGGATGGCACCCTTCGTACCCGTGATAGTGGCTTTATAGTAACCACTACCGGCAGACTCTTCTGAGATAACGGACTCGGAGTGAACACCCGTCAACTGACGAGCCATCACCATCTTGTTGATTTCATCGGTGTACTTCACCCAATGCGGCCAAAATACACACGGAATACCCGGACGGGCCAAGATATAAGCATTGGCACCCAATACCCTGTCCTTATTCTCATCCTTCATGGAGTTGCCGCAACCGGCTATCTCATCATTATTATCGCGACCGCCCTTGCAACCGAAATAGGTATCATGGCTATCCACAAACGTCACTGCATAACGGCCATCACCATTGCCCGACAAACCGGAGTTGACGCACTTCGTATAATCACCGTCCGCAATACCCTGAATAGCAGCGTACTTATTACTAAAGTCAAAGACCGTCGTGTTCCAGTTGCAGTCCCCCAAATAGGACTTCACGTTACCATAGTCGCCGTTCCAAAACTCGCATACCGAGAAATAGTTCTTCGACGCGCTGTTGTACATATCAATATAGCGACCTTTGAAGCCCTGCGCATAGTCATAACGCCAGCCGTCAAAACCAATCACGTTCTTCATGTACCGTAAGTAGGCTTTCATCATCGCCTGTACCTGACCGTTGCTATGCGCCCAGTCACGAGCAGAAGCATAGTTGTCTTGACCATTATAACCGCCGTCATCCACACCCGTTGCGGCACCATTACAGTTCATATCCTCTGTCTGAGAATTCACCTCATCCGTGTTGCAAATCCACGAAGCCTGAGGCCTAAACGTACCATAAGGACTGAAATACTGCGTATAGAAATCGCACCAACTGGACTTACACCCTGCGTGGTTAATCACAATATCTGCAACCACCTTCGTATCAGCCTTGTGCATTCTGTTGATAAACTCTACCAACTCAACCTTGCTTCCCCAAGCGGAGTTCTGGTTGCTGTATTGGGTCTGGTGATAACCCGTTCCGCCGTCCGATCTACCCGATGGCGGCAGCCATACCATGTCGAAGTACAGACCTATATCGCCACTCTTCTCCAAGAGGTCAGACCATTGGGTAGTGCCCACCTTCTTACCATTACCAATGCTCGTATTACCCGGAGCATCAGTACCATAGGAGTCGTAGTAGAACGCCTGCAACATCACGTCCGGACACTGCTCCGGCACGGACTTGGCATAACTCTCGCGCTCCTCAATCGGGTCATCATCGATCGGGTCGCCGCAATTCTCACCGGGACCGATATACAATACATCACCGATGTCGGAGCTCAGTTTGATATAGAAGTCATAGCAACCCGCTACATTGCAAGTAATCGAACCGGCAGAAGCCCCGCCCGTAAAGTTCTGGTACGAACCATACGGATCAATATCTACCATCCATCTTGCATCGCAGGAACGGTTAACCAGCTTAACTACATCACCTACTGCCAATTGAGCAGATGCCATATACTGCACACGACCATCCGGATCCGGCTCGCCCGTTGGGTCTGCTGAATAGATATCGGTCTCATTCACCACAATCCCATAAGGACCATCGTTACAGTCAGAGTCGCCACCGCCACCTTCAATGACGATGCTATAGTCCGTACAACCGCTCGCACCGGCATAACCGACATACAACTCATTATTATTATAGTCATACATCTTCAGATAAAAATCATAGCACCCTGTTACGGACACATTGTATTTATCGGAAGCCGCTGTCAGATTAGTAGTCGAATAAGTATCCAACGGCTCCACCCAACCTTCACCGGCACCATTATTGTATATAGTGCAATAATCTCCGGCTACCATCGGCACACCCGTAATCATATACTCCACACCCTGACCGGTGTATCCGGTATTCAGCGTGCCCGCAAAATACTTCGTTCCATTCACTAAAATTCCGAAATCGTCAGCCATCGCATAACATGTACAGAAAGCCAACAACACAAGAAACAAACGCTTTTTCATTGATATTTAAATTTTTAGTTAATTATCCATACATTTGACGCTGCAAAGATACAACTTTTTTTCGATATATGCAAATTTTTTTTCAAAAAAAACGCAACTAACCCATTTTTTGTCCAATTCGACCAAAAAATAACCAAAAATCACTAAATTTTACAAAAAATTGCAAAAAAATTTGGTCATCTCATTTTTTTATTGTACTTTTGCACCCGCTTTCCGAAAGAGAGCACATGTGACTCCCCAAAAATAGGGTGACAGCCCGTTGCGGATTCACACAAAGGTACCTTAGCTCAGGTGGTAGAGCAATGGACTGAAAATCCATGTGTCCTTGGTTCAACTCCAAGAGGTACCACAACGGAAGAGGCTTGTAGTCTCTTTCTTTTTTTGCACCCACAAACACCGTTTTTGCTCTTTTTTCAAAAAAAACACAAATATTTTTGGAAATCTCATCTTTTTTTAGTAACTTTGCAACGATTTTTCGAAGAACGGGAACTTTAATGCCTGGAACGATGAGAAACACTCGGATTTTTATCATCACACTTCTCCTCCTATCAGCCGTAGGGGTGTCTGCGCGTCCACGCGGCTTGTACGGTACAACGCATGCCAAACCTACGCATAGTATCACTTTCGGCGGAGCCGCTAACTACTATTACGGAGACGCAGAGACGCAAAACTTCTTTATCTCATCCGGTGTCCAAGGGCAAAACTTCGGCTATAACGGACAAATAACCTACCGCTATACCTTTAATGAATACCTGCGCCTGCGCGCAGGACTGCAAGTCGGCGCACTCAATGCCGATAACACCGAGATCTTCGCCCAAGCCTACCCGAACGGCTTGGCATACCGCAAATTCAACTCCATCTTCGGCATGCCGCAAATAGGCGTCGAGTTCTACCCTGCCGGCTGGATGTTCTACATCTACGCAGGGTTTGAACTGCCTGTCAGCAAGATACACTACGACTTCTCATCCGTAACAGCCGTTCAGGCTGCCGGCACCTCCATCAGCGCCCTACCTACCCTGGGGATAGAATTGGGCTTTGACATCCGAATAACACAAAACTTCACTATCGTGCCCTTCATTGCCGTCCACCAAGGACTGGCTGACGCTCCGGGCATGAACCTCGACGGATGGCCTTCGTACCCCGTCACTTCCTCCAAAGGAGGGGAATATAGCTTCGGCACCTCCCAAGCCAACAAAATGTTAGACGGCTTCTTCCAAATCGGCGTCTCCTTCGCCTTCGGGTGGTATAAACAACCTCCCTGCCACTGTTACCATTACTAACCCTCCTCCCACTGCCCCCCCCCACGGGCTACTGCTTTCATAGCCCGTAGGGCGTTGCATCCTGCATTTTGCATCTTGCATCTTTTTTAAGTTTCGGGCTTATTTTTAGCAAAAGAAGCACAAAAACACAAAATTATTTGCACATGTCCCCAAAAAATTGTAATTTTGTGCGTTTTTAGGTGACAAAAAGATTTATCAGTATTAATACACATCCATTTCAATGAAAAAAATCCACTTTTTGCTACTCGCCACTATGTGTAGTGCGCTCACCTATGCCCAATTGAAAGTAACGGGTACGGTGCAGGACGAGGACACAGGCGAACCTCTGATTGGTGTTAGTGTCATTGAGGTCGGTACAACCAACGGTACCGTCACGGACATCGACGGCCAATTTACTATCAAGGTCTCCGAACCTTCGGAACTCGAGATTTCCTACCTCGGTTACGCCGTTAAGGTGCTGAAAGCCAAGGCCCACATGGGGACTATCGGACTCGTCGAGGACCGCGTCACCCTCGAGGACATCACCATCACCGGACAATTGGCTCGCCAACAACTGACACCCGTCGCTGTTAGCCAAGTCACAGCCATTGACATCGAAGAACGACTGGGAGGACAAGAGTTTACGGAGATCCTGAAGAACACCCCGGGCGTTCACTCGAACGGCAACGGCGGTGGATGGGGCGACGGAGAAATCTGGATGCGAGGCTTCGACAACTCAAACATCGCCACCATGGTCAACGGCGTACCCATGAACGACATGGAGACTGGAGTCATCTATTGGTCTAACTGGCAGGGACTAAGCGATGTAACATCCGTTATGCAGACACAACGCGGTATGGGAGCCTCTAAAATCAGTGCACCCTCCGTCGGAGGTACTATCAATGTAGTCACCAAAGGTATTGATGCCAAGAAAGGTGGACAGTTCAGCTACTCCCTCGGTAACGACGGCGCCAACAAGATCGCTTTCGGCGTTTCAACAGGCCTCATGAAATCCGGCTGGGCAATCACCGTACAAGGCTCACGCTCGTGGGGGAACGGCTATATACAAGGCACGGGGTACGAAGGCTACTCCTATTTCGCCAATATCAGTAAGCGTATCAACGAGCACCACCAGCTCTCCCTCACAGGTTTTGGGGCACCCCAATGGCACTGGCAAAGACCGTCCGGCTCAAGCGGAGCTCTGACCTTGGCAGAGTGGAATAAAGTCCAAAAATACATGACCAACGGCATGGACTATCGACGCTATAACCCGCTCTACGGTCTCGGGAATGACGGCAAACAAAGAGGTACCAACTTTAACCGCTACCACAAACCACAAATAAGTCTGAACTATGTTTGGCAAATAGACTATAAATCAAGCCTCTCGGCTGCTATCTACACCTCTATCGGACGTGGTTTCGGTGGCACAGGCGAAGCCGCATGGGGCTCCGAATATGCGTACACCGACCTGACCCGTGGGGCCTATAACGGCGTGCTGACAACCGCCTTCCGAAAAGCGGACGGCACCTTCGACTACGGCATGATTGAGGACATCAACGCCGCATCACAGTCCGGCTCACAACTCGTTATATGCGAGAACCGTAACTACCATAACTGGTACGGACTCGTCTCCTCCTATAACAATAAGTTCTTCAGGGACAGACTGGACCTCACCGCAGGTCTGGACATACGCTACTACCAAGGGATTCACGCCGCAGTCATCAGCGATCTACTCTCCGGAGAATACTTCATTGACGCTACACGCGTGAACAGCGTACTCGCCCAGAACAACGCCAACCGACTCAACGACGCTTGGACATACCAAAAACTCAATGTCGGCGATGTCGCCTACCGAGATTATACAGGACATGTCATGCAAGAGGGTATCTTCGCCACCGCAGAATGGAGCCAAGAGCACCTCACGGCATTCCTCAACGGCTCTTTCAATATCACCACCGACTGGCGGGAAGACCGATATTACTACGACGCAGACCATCGGTTTAGTGACAAGATCACCTTCTTCGGCGGAACCGTCAAGGGCGGTGCCAACTATATCATCAATAAACATAACAACCTCTTCCTCAATGCCGGCTTCATCTCCCGTGCACCTAAGTTCTCCGGAGCGTTCATGTCCATGAACACCAGCCACGCTATCAACAAAGAGGCTAAGAACGAGAAGATTGCCTCTGTCGAAATCGGCTACGGCTTCCATAACGAGTATGTCAACCTCGTTGTCAACGGATACTATACCCGCTGGATAGATAAAACCATGGCGAACCGAGCCACGATGGGCGACCAAAGCGAAGGCTACATCAATATGAACGGCGTCGGCGCACAACACATGGGACTCGAACTGGAGATCAAAAGCCGCCCCACCAAGTGGCTCGAACTATCCGGCATGGTCTCGCTCGGCGACTGGAGATGGAAAGGGAAGAATGTGACCGGTTACTTCTTCGACGAACGCGGCATACCCGTGACATCGATGGGACAACCAACCACCATGCAGGCAGAGGACCACGCTTACGCCATCATTAACATTGAAAACATCAAAGTCGGTGGACAAGCACAAACAACCGCCAATCTGGGCGTCCTCTTCAAACCCTTCCAAGGCTTCCGTATCGGGGCGGAATACACCCTCTACGACCGCACCTATAGCTACTATAGCTTCAGCGGTTCCAACCTCAGCATGGGGAAAACCGTGAATGTCGTTGAACCCTACCGATGCCCCATCGGAGGAGAACTGGACTTCCGAGTGAGCTACGCCTTTGAGATTAGTAAAGCCGTACGCGCTACCATCGCAGCCAATATCACCAACCTACTCGACCAACACTATATAGATAAGGCATGGTCCGCACAAACAGTCACACAGACCGTCGCCGAAAATACAATTGATAATATCTACTTCTTCTATAATAAAGGCAGACAATGGAACATCAGATTAAAACTCAACTTCTAATAGTTGCTTTAGCAGCAGGTACTTTTAGTGCCTGCTCGGATTACTTTGATAAGAACCAACTCCATAACGACGGAATGGTCAAGGATGTCCGAACCGACATGGTCTACGAACTGACTGAGGCTGATTATCAGTGGATTGCTAAGGACACTATCACCAACCGACCCAAAGCCGAAGCACTCGGCACCGCGGCTGTCACCGCTTGGCAAGCCATCGGCACCGATAAGGCCTTCTCCGATGCCGCTTCACCGGACATCTACATTCCCGCCTTGATGCAACAGAAATTCCCCTACCTCGATAACGGCACACTCTGCGAAGTCACATACACCTTCCACGAGGGAAAAGGAAATCATGTGCAACCCTTCCTAACAGCTAAAGGATATACACTACAAACCACGGATTATGAAACCATTTGGGGCAAACGCGGGGCGGACTATATTACGCCAAGCACCGTGGATAACATCTTCTCCTTCTTGAATCTCCTACTACCCTCTGCACCGGTCGGCAAGATTGTACACCTTACTTATAATTATTATGAGGAGGAACCTGACCCTTCTGAATTGACGGACTTCTTCCCCTATCGGGTGGGATTAAGCACTTTCCTGACCTACCCCGATGCGTATGAGCATGAGTTCACCGGCATCATGGGCACCTCCACGTTTGAGTCACGCCTGGCGGGAATGTGCTATCTCGTGGACGGCAACGACTCGATCAAAGTGACGGAAGTAACGGACGAAAACGGCAAGAAAGTGCTGAAGGATAATAACCTCATCCACGACGGTGACTCTATGATTATCCGCGGGAAATATACCTATGGAGATGAACCTAAAATTGAAAAAGGTATCTATATTGCTGCCTCCGTTGCTCCCGCACCACGCCGCGTACAAACACTGGTGAAAGGGCAAGTCATTAATCAACTCTATGTCCTTTCGGAGAACGGCTGGACATTGTACGCCAACCATATAGTGAAAGTAGCCGAACCGCTGCCACAAGAGATTTATGATATAGCCAATGTGACTGAAATCAGCGATCTGACTATCATTGAGACGTATCTCAAACAGACCTATCCCTACGCGGCTAAGGATGACATCTTCCTCATTGCCTATAAGACCGCTACCGGTGCCACCGCTGACGAGTGGACCTACAACGGTACGGAGTTTGTCCTGACCTCCGGATATATTGAGGAAACCATGTCCTTCGAGGTCAAGAACAGCGCGTGGATAGCCAACACCACAACCTACCTCCAAACCAAGTTCGTGGGGGAAGGCTTAGGCAAGTTCACCATACAACATGTCAACCTCGATGGGCTTAACTATGTTTGGCGCTACCAAGCCGCTTACGGAGCAACAGCATCTGCGTATGTCTCCACCGTCAACCACCGCGTTGAAGACTGGCTCATCAGTCCCAAAATTAAAATGAAGAAAGCCGTTTCACCACAATTAGCGTACGACAATGCCGTCCGCTATGGGAACACAACCGATAACACCACATGGCTCTCCGTCATGGTAACCGACAACTTCACCGGCGATGTGACTACCACCGAGTGGCAAAAACTCCCCTTCCCCGCTGAACTGCCCGATGGCTCCAACTGGATCTTCCGAACCAGCGGATACTTCGACCTTAGCGAATATGCAGGCAAAAATATCTACATCGCCTTCCGCTACAAAACCGACTTCGACGGACTTGATGTGCCCTCTGCTCCTACTTGGGAACTACAAAACCTCCTCGTCGCTGAACCGGAAGTATTTGCCGAAAAAGAACAAGCTAATGCTCAATAACAATTAACATTTAACAATTTAACTAACTTTAATGAACTACATTATGAAGAAATTATTCTTTGTAGCAGCCGCTCTGCTGGCTGCGGTAACAATCAATGCAGAGATTGTCTACAACTACACATGTGCCGAGGCACTGGAAGCAGTTGGTAACATGGAGGAGAATACTACCGGTACGGACTCTGTCGCCATCACCGGTTACGTTACGGTGATAGACAAAGCCTTTAGTAATTTCCAAGCTCGTTTCTACATGGACGATGTGAAAGGCTCTGGTCAGAAAACCGTTCAATCCTATTATTGCAGCGTCACAGAACCCGTAGAACTGGGGGACTTAGTACGCATCAAGGGGTTCCTCCAAAATTACAATGGTACTGCAGAGATTGCTAATGGTCTAACGGAATTTATTGAGAAGGCTGTTGTGGACTATGATACCACCACGGTGACAGTTTGTCAAGCCATTGCCGTAGGTTCCTACATCGAGGCAGGCAAGGATTCCGGCACCGAAATCTACAAAGTGGCAGGTACTATCGCCGACATTCCTTCTGAGAACACGCAGTATGGGCACTCTACCTTCAATCTGGCATGCGGTGAGGACAAACTCAATATCTACCAATGTGCAGGTGTCGGGTTTAACCTCGGAGATAGTGTCGAAGTGGTGGGTAGACTTAAAAACTACAACGGAACTATCGAAATAGTGGATGGTACCATCACCCTGCTTGAGATTACGACCATCGTGCTGGACACCATCCCTGTAACGGTGGCAGGAGCTATTGCTGCCGGTCAACTCCTGGACAGCGCTGAGGTATCGGAGAACATCTATGCCATCACAGGTTATGTGGACTCTATCGCGTATTCCTACAGAGCCGGTGGGACGATGTCATTCTTTATGACCGACAATATGGAGGACATACACTATAACTTTGAGGCATACAAAGTAGCTCCCGTCGATGAAGAAACCGGCAACGCTATTGAACCGGGTTCTAAAGTCGTGGTGACCGGTCCTATCAAACACTACAAAGCGGCTGCTACGGATACCAAACCCGCTACGGACCTCATCGAAACGGATGGTGGTAAAGTCGCTCTCGTGACCCAAACAGCACTCGACGAAATCAAGACAGACACACAAGCTGTTAAGACGCTCCGAAATGGACAAATCGTTATCCGCAAGGGCGACAAACTCTTTAATGTCTTAGGTGCGGAACTCTAATCATGGCTTCTAACAACAAACTCTTAACTTCACTGGCGAAGGAGACAGTCATCTACGGACTGTCCTCCATCGTCGGGAAGTTCCTTAATTGGCTGCTCGTGCCACTCTACACCTTCGTACTGGCACAGCAGGCCGATTATGGCATAGTCACGAACCTCTATGCCTGGACTGCACTCCTGCTCGTCATACTCACTTACGGCATGGAGACAGGTTTCTTCCGCTTCGCCACCAAAGAGGGCGAAAAACCCAACACCGTCTACACCACGGCACTCACATCGCTATTCACCACTTCGGCACTCTTCGCCATACTCACATGCCTTTTCGTTAAACCTATTGCCGCATGGCTCGGCTACCAAGGACACGAGGAATTTATTGCCCTGCTCGCCATCGTCGTCGCCATGGACGCCTTTGCCTCCATTCCCTTTGCATATCTTAGATACAAAAAACAACCCATACGCTTTGCCGTACTCAAACTGCTTTTTGTATTCCTGAATATAATCTTCAACCTCTTCTTCTTGGTTCTATGTCCTTATCTAATTAAGAACTATGAACTAAGCATGATGAGTTGGTACAATCCCACCTACGGCGTCGGATATGTCTTTGTGGCTAATATCCTCGCCACCGCTATTCAGACCCTCTGCCTCCTGCCTACTATCTTGGCTGAGAAGTACGAGTTCAGCGCCGCACTCCTCAAACGCATGTTGCGCTACTCACTGCCTCTATTGGTCTTAGGCGTCGCCGGAATAATGAACCAAACCATCGACCGTATCATCTTCCCCTTCCTCTATACGGCAGCCGACGCACAAACACAACTCGGTATCTACGGCGCGTGCTTCAAGGTCGCTATGGTCATGATGATGTTCACACAAGCCTTCCGATATGCCTATGAACCCTTTGTCTTCGGGCAATATAAGGACAAGAACTCTGTCCACGCCTACGCCGATGCCATGAAGTACTACATCATCTTCTCCTACCTCATCCTGCTCGGCATGATCATCTATCTCGACCTGCTCAAGTACATCATCGCACCATCCTACTGGGACGGACTGAAGGTCGTGCCGATGGTGCTCTGGACATACATCTTCCAAGGGGTTTACTTCAACCTCTCTTTCTGGTATAAACTGACCGACCAAACCAAATGGGGAGCCTACTTCTCCATCATCGGACTCTGCATAACCGTCCTTATCCAAGTGCTCTTTGTACCGCATTTCGGCTACATGGCTTCCGCTGCAAGCTCACTCGTCTGCTTCTTCCTCATCATGCTCATCTCCTATTTCATTGGCAAAAAACATCTTGACATACCCTATGACCTCAAGCGAATAGGCTTATACACCCTCATCACCATCGCCCTTCTGACCGCTTACTATGGCATTCGACACTTCGTCCCCAACACATGGCTCATGATGGCTATCGGAACGGGAATACTACTCATCTATTGTGTAATCATTTATAAATTAGACTTATATGTTTTCAGGCATCGTAGAAGCCATGGCGCAAGTAGTGCGCATTGACACCGAAGGCACCAATAAACATTTCACCCTCCGCTCACCCTTCTCGGACGCGCTGGGTATCGACCAATCCATCGCCCATAACGGCGTCTGCCTCACGGTCGTACGCCACGAGGACGACCTCTATACCGTCACAGCCATGCAGGAAACCCTCCGACTCACCAACCTCTTCGACCTCAAGGTCGGAGACTGGGTCAATCTGGAGAAAGCCATGTCCGTGGACAAACTCCTGGACGGACATATCGTCCAAGGACATGTGGACTGCAAGGCTGTCTGCACCGCCGTGGAGGAACTGGACGGCTCATGGAAGTACACCTTTGAGTACCCATCCTCCCAAGAGATGATCCGCCGCGGTTACTTCTGCGTTGACAAAGGCTCCGTCTGCATCAACGGCGTCAGCCTCACCGTCTGCGAACCACAACAATTCACCCGTCCCACTGATGCACAACCCACCCCCGCCCC
>FLNX01003656.1_pt1 | contig 18910 bp, 18 predicted proteins | sample 1140341 | NCBI WGS metagenome assembly FLNX01 (sample SAMEA3878208, study PRJEB12797) | bioreactor metagenome | biome: Moose rumen | place: Sweden | collected 2011-10
TATTTTCGTAACTTTGCACGCAGGAATATAGTGCGGCCTTACTGCCGACAAGGCTATGGCCCAACGCTTTATGCAGGGTTGCGGCAACCTTCCTGCGATAGGAAGAACCGTCATGTCAGAACCTGCCTACCGACTGGCGACCCTTCCTAGTACTCCACACCTGTTGTAGGAGGAGGGGGAGATTTGCCAAAAACAGAAACAAAACGATGCACTGGTACGCAATGAAAGTCTACTACAACCGCACGGCACCGCTGGTGGCCGAGCTTGCGGACGAGGGTGTGGAGCACTTCGCGCCGACCGACATCATTGCCTCGCTGCTCTTCGTGCGTTGCGACGAGAGCTATGCCAGCGCCTTTGCCACGCGCCACTGGCAGCGTGTGTGGCTCTACCGCCGCACCGATGACCGTCGGCCGGCAGCCATACCCGACCGCGAGATGGAGGTGTTCCGCTTTGTGGTCACTGCCGGGCGCCAGGGGCTGGAACTGCTAGGCGACGACCGCCCAGAGTACCACGAGGGCGACCGCGTGGTGGTCACCGGCGGCCCCTTCCGCGGCGCTGAAGGCCATATACACCGCATAAAACGCGACAGGCGCCTGGTGGTCAGCATACGCGGCGTAGTGGCAGTGGCCACCGCCTATATCCATCCAAGCCTATTGAGGCGAGTATCATCCAACTCATGAGAAAGGGTCTCTTCCAACTGCAGTACGAGCTGCCTGTAGGTGAGCGATACACCGAGAGCGGCAGCGACGTCGGAGCCAAGATCCACCTTGACCTTGTCGACGACGAGGTGCGCCGTTGCTTGACGCTCACCTCGACCATGAGCCTCAAGGAGCAGCTCCGATGGCTGGGTGACAGGGGAAGCGACAGCACCGTGGCCGTCATACCGCTCACCACACGCACACCGGAAGCCCTCGCCTACCGTCTAGAGGGAAAGAAGCCTCGTCTGGTGTATATCATGCGACCGCTGCACACCATCGAGACGCTCAACGAGTTCCTCTATGCCACCAACTATATGCTTGACGACGGTGCTATCGTGTGTTTCCACTCGATGACGGCAGTGCTCAAACGCAAGCTCAACGACCAGCGCTACCCCTGGGGGGTGCGCCATGTGTCGGCGGCATGGAACTACCTGTGGCACCGCGTCTTTCCGAAGCTACAGCTTACGCGCAAGCTCTACTTCAGCGTCACCAAAGGCAAAGACCGCTCGTTCCACCGTGTCGAGGTGCTCGGCCGCATAAGCCGTGCCGGCTTCGAGGTGCTCGACGAGCAGTTCCGCCAAGGCGAGTTCTTCGTCATAGCACGCAAAGCCCGTGAGCCCGTCGACGACGCCGAGCCTACTGGCTCGCCCATAATACACCTGCGCCGCATAGGGAAAGATGGCAAAGAGGTGGTGGTGCACAAGTTCCGCACCATGTACACCTACTCGGAGTACATACAGGACTACATCTTCCGGTACCAGAAGCTGCAACCAGGCGGCAAGTTCAAGGACGACTACCGCGTCAACAACTGGGGGCGCCTGCTGCGCAGCATGTGGCTCGACGAGCTGCCGATGGTGTGGAACCTGCTGCGTGGCGACATCAAGCTGGTGGGCGTACGTCCCCTGAGCCGCCAATATTTCAGCCTCTACACGCCCGAGATGCAACAGCTGCGCATCCGCACCAAGCCAGGCCTGCTGCCGCCGTTCTACTACGAGCGTCACACTCCCGTGACCCTCGACGAGGTGCAGGCGAGCGAACGCCGCTATCTGGAGGCCTACCTGCAGCACCCTTTCCTCACCGACTGGCGTTACTTCTGGGGCATCGTCGGAAACATCCTGTTCCACCGTAAACATTCCAGCTAAAGTCCGGAGCCCCGCAGGGACGACAGTGGTTAGCCGTGGGCGTCAGCCCACGGGATGAAAACAAACACGACATAGTGCCGGAGCCCCGCAGGGGCGACAGTGGTTAGCCGTGGGCGTCAGCCCACGGACGACAGAACACAGAATAAAAAATATGGCCAACACCTTTGTACAAAACATCATGCACGTCACCTTCCATGTTAAGGAAGACTGTGCACTCGACACCGACGACCTGCCTCGTATATTCAGCTATATCGGTGGCATCGCGACAAAACTGGGTGGCATCCTCATCGCTGCGGGTGGTGTCCGCGACCACGTACACCTGCTTGTCACCGTACCTAAAAACATATCCCTGTCCGATTACATATCGAAGATAAAGGCCAATAGTAGCCGATGGTTGAAAACATTAGGCAGCAGGTACCGTGCTTTCGCATGGCAGGACGGCTATGGTGGCTTCTCGGTGAGTGCAAGCAAGATTGAGGCAGTGAAGTCCTATATTGCGAACCAGGCCGAACATCACCGAAAGAAGATGTACGCGGAGGAGGTTGAAGCCTTCTTCGAGGCATATAATACCGAAAAAGTGGCGCCCCTTCGGGGCTCGAACTACTGATATATCCACCCAGTCCGTGGGCTCACGCCCACGGCTAACAACTTACGCCCATACGGGCTAATAACATAACTACCGATACGAGAGCCCGCGCAGCGGGCGACACTCATTAGCCGTGGGCGTCAGCCCACGGAACAAAAGATTAGCACACCCAGGAGCCCCGCAGGGGCGACACTAGAACAAATGACACAACACAATACTACCGACAGTGATTGGACCACCGTCATCAAGCCGAAGGAAGGGCTGTCGCATGTCGACCTCGGCGAGCTGTGGCGCTACCGCGACCTGTGCTCGCTGTTTGTGCGGCGCAACATCACCACACAGTACAAGCAGACCATCCTCGGACCGCTGTGGTACATCATACAGCCTACCATCACGGTGCTGATGTACATGGTGGTCTTCGGAGGCATCGCCAAGATACCCACCGACGGGCTGCCGCAGCCGCTGTTCTACCTCAGCGGTGTGTGCCTGTGGCAATACTTCAGCGACTGTTTGGGCAAGACGTCGTCCACCTTCACCGCCAACGCCGGCATCTTCGGCAAGGTCTACTTCCCCCGTCTGATAGTGCCGCTGGCCAACGTCATCAGCAACCTGCTGCGGTTCGGCATCCAGCTGGGCCTCTTTCTGGTGGTCTACGCCGTCTACCAGATATGGGTCATCCCCGGACAGATACACACCAACTGGTACGCTCTGCTGCTGCCGGTGTTGGTGCTGATGCTGGCCGGTCTGGCGCTGGGTTTCGGCATACTGTTCTCGAGCATAACGACCAAATACCGCGACCTTCAGTTGATGCTCGACTACTTCGTGCGGCTGTGGATGTATGCCACGCCTGTCGTGTGGCCGTTGAGCACCATCAGCAACGCCAAGTTACACCTGGCCATGAGCCTCAACCCTTTGACGCACATCATCGAAGCCTTCAAATATGGCTTCCTCGGTGCCGGCGAGTTCAGCTGGGGCGGACTGGCCTACAGTTTCGTCTTCATGGTGCTGCTGCTGGCCCTCGGCGTGGTGCTCTTCAACCGCGTGCAACGCACCTTTATGGACACCGTATGAAAAAAATGAAAATTAAAATCATGTTTATCCGCACTCCTTAACCCCTTATTATGTCACACAGAAATCACGGTAATCACAGGAATTTTGCCTTGCGGCGTATGATGTTTTCCGTGTTTTCTGCGCTTTCTGTGTACCCACTATAACTCCTGTCTCCTTAACTCCTAAAAACAAAACGATATGAGAGACCAAGAGATATTATTCCGACTGATACGCAGTGCCCTTGGCGGACAGCAACCTTACTTTGGCACCACGCCCATCGAGGCCTCGCGGTGGTGGACCCTCTTCCGGCTGGCACAGCGTGGTCGTGTGGCCGCCTTGACCAGCCTCGCCGTCGCCGAGATAGACATACCGCGCGATGTGAAGATACCCTGGCTCGCCGAACGCGAGAAAGCAGCCTCGTGGTACCGCTACCAAGAGGAGGTGCAGCAGGAGGTGGTGAAAGTCATGGAGCGTAGGCTCATCGACACACTCGTGCTCAAAGGCACCACCTTGGCGCAATACTACCCCCAGCCCGAGCTGCGTCAGTTCGGCGACGTAGACCTCTACTTCTACGCCCGCCACGACGAGGCCGACGACGTGGCTCGCCGCGAGCTCGGCGTGGGCATCCTCGACAACAGCCACCATCACACCAAGTACGACCTGCGTGGCGTCACCATCGAGAGCCACCGCGACTTCCTCAACCGGCGCTATCCGCGCAGCAACCGTGCCCTCGAGGCCACCCTCAAGAAGATGGCTCCGTCGGCCAACTTCGAGGTGTTGTACCTGCTGCGTCATCTGGGTGTTCACTTCGCCGCCGGACGCATCACCCTGCGCGACGTCACCGACTTCTACCTCACATGCCGCACACACCACAGCGACGTCAACTGGCCCGTCGTCCAGGATGTCATCAAACGTTCCGGTATGCTGCCCTTTGCCGCCACCCTGTGCACCATCATCGAGCGACGCTTCGAATACCGTATACCCATCACCTTCCCCGTATACATCATCGGCAACGACACTGCCGAACGTGTCGAGACAGACGTCGTCTATGGCAGCCACTATTCCGACGACAGCCATGTCGACGGTATGGCACGCCTGCCGTGGAAAGTGCGTCGATGGTTCGCCTGCCGCTGGAAACGCCGTCTGGTGTACAGCGACAGCGAAGCCTCGCTGCTGTTCGCCAGCCTCACCTCGCACCTCGCCAAGCCTCGCAGCATATTGCACAAAGTATGAGATAAAATCCTGATTGAGACAAAATGGCAACCGCTATCGAATTCAACAATATCAGCAAACTCTACCGGCTGGGCATGGTCGGCACCGGCACGTTGGCGCACGACCTCAAGCGCTGGTGGACCATCAACATACGCCACAAAGAAGACCCTTACCTGCGTATCGGCGAGACCAACGACCTCCGCAAAAGCCAAGAGCAGAGTCGAGCTTGCTCAAACTCTACCGAGGCACAGCGGAGTGGGCGAAGCCACCGCAGCACCAAGGGCGAGAGCGACTATGTGTGGGCTTTGAAGGACATCGACTTCAAGGTGGAGCAGGGCGACGTGGTGGGCATCATCGGCAAGAACGGTGCCGGCAAAAGCACCTTGCTAAAGATACTCTCCAGGGTCACAGCCCCCACAACCGGCACCATACGTGCCCGCGGTCGCATCGGCTCACTTCTCGAAGTGGGTACCGGCTTCCACCCCGAGATGACCGGCCGCGAGAACATCTACATGAACGGGGCCATCCTCGGCATGACCAAGCAGGAGATTGCGAAAAAACTAGACGAGATTATTGACTTCAGCGGTTGCGAGCGTTACATCGACACCCCCGTGAAGCGTTACAGCAGCGGCATGATGGTGCGCCTCGGCTTTGCCGTGGCCGCCCACTTAGACCCCGAAATCCTCGTGGTGGACGAGGTCCTCGCCGTGGGCGACGCCGAGTTCCAGAAGAAAGCCATCGGCAAGATGCAGGACGTGAGCCGCGGCGAAGGAAGGACGGTGCTGTTTGTGAGTCATAATATGACAAGCATAAAACAATTATGCCAGAAATGTGTATGGCTTGATAATGGTAAAGTAAAAGACACGGGAAGTGTCAATACAATTGTTGACAATTACCTAGCCAGTAACTCATCGAAGGAATTTAATACATTTCTTCCGATAGATAGCAATAGGCGAAACGAAGATCCATCAATTCACATTACGGATTTTAGATTGTTGAACGAGATGCCAAAAACGGGGGATGTCTTTCGGTTTGAGATTGTTGTTGAGAACAGGGGAAATGAGGCAAAACAAGTAGAGGCGGCTGTTGCTTTTAAGAACATGCAATACGAACCTGTTACACAGTTTTTCTCCAAAGACACGAATTCTGAAATATTGTTAAGCATTGGAGAAAATACTATTTCTGTAGTTACACCTCCCTTACCTTTGGTTGAAGGCAACTACCATTTAAACCTATGGATTGGCTCAAATCAAAGAATTATTGATTGGATTTCCGATTGTTTTAATTTGAGAATAGAATCGGGTTCAATTGACGGAATAAATGCTGCCGAAAACAGGGGCTATTCCATAATATTTCCTGCACAATGGACTACCAAATAACACCAAATAACATAAGAATATGAATAAAGAACGAGTTCAAAAGAATATTGCTACATGTGAATCTCGAGATAATGAAGATAGCTCCATCATTGAACTTTTAGAAAAACTTGACCTTCAGAAGCATTATACCCTTTTGGAAGTTGGTAGTGGCCTTTGCAGATTCGTAAAAAAGATACATCGTCTTTTCCCTAACATATCAATTACGTGTGTTGAGATTAACGAAGATTTGGCGCAAATTGCAAGAGATGAGGGATGTTCTGTGTTTCAAACAAATTTTTTGGAAAACAATATCGAATCAAATAGTTTTGACATCGTGCATTGTTCGCACATGATTGAGCATTTTGGTTACCCGGAAGTACGTCATGTTGTCGATGAGCTCCTTCGTGTTACAAAAATGGAAGGCTTTTTAATTATTAGAACCCCATTAATGTGGGAACATTTTTATGATGATTTAGATCATGTCAGACCCTATCCTCCTGAAAGTATCTTGAATTATCTTTACAATCCACAACAGCAAATTGTGGGAAACAATAAAGTTGAAGTTGTTAGAATTTGGTACCGTACTCGCCCTAAGGAATGTAACCCTATAGACCGCTCGAATTGGATTTATTGCATAACCCCTATTCGATTGTTTTATAACAAGCATATTCTACACCGCAGGAATAAGCGTTTGGAGAAACAATGGAATAAGTATCGCTGGCCAGCAACAGCCCCCAATGGTTATGTGATGATAGTGAAAAAAAAGGCATAGCCCAATATTGGTTCCTGGCATGGATTCAAAAGCCGCAACAGATTCCAGACTCAAGCGATGCTACGACCACGACTACCATGAGAGGTGCATCTATCTGGTCACGGTGACCGTGGATGGACGGCAGCCGCTGCTGGGCAGGGTGGAAGGCACCGTCGAGAAAGCTTGGATTGTGTTGAGCGAGACGGGCAGGGCTGTGTGGAGGGAGATAGAGCAGATTCCCGCGCGGTGGCCGCAGGTGAAAGTCTTGCAGCATCAGATTATGCCTGACCATGTGCATCTGGTGCTCTATGTCACGGAGCGGCTGCCTAAGGCGTTGCCGCTGGGCAACGTGGCCTTTCCACAACGACACGCGAACCATCACCCGCGAGCAATGCCAGCAGCTTAATGAGATGGCGGAAACCATAACCTCCCAAAAATCAATCCCATGTTAGCCCCCATAGTCCTTTTTGTTTACAACCGCCCGTGGCATACCCGCCAAACGGTTGAAGCCTTGCAACGTTGCGAATTGGCCAAGGAGAGCGAGCTGTACATTTTCGCTGACGGGCCCAAAGAGGAGGCATCGGAAGATGTGTTTAATCAAATAGCCGAAGTCAGAAAATACATACAATCCATAGGGGGATTTAAAGGCATCAGCATTATCGAAAGCCCCACAAACAAAGGTTTGGCAAACTCCGTTATTCAAGGTGTAAGTGAAGTAATTGAGAAACACGGGAAAGTCATTGTTGTAGAGGACGACATTGTATCTCATCCTTTCTTCCCGCGTTTCATGAATGAGGCGTTAGAACGCTATGAAAAGGTCCATCAGGTTTTTGCCATAAGTGCTACAATGGAAAGATTCCATGTTCCATTCAATTACAACAAAGATGTTTTTTTGACATACAGATTTGGTTCTTGGGGATGGGCGACGTGGAAAGATCGATGGGACTCCGTTAACTGGGATATCGGCACCTATCCTATCTTTACCCAGCCATCCTCGGCACAAATAAAAAAAATGAATAAAGGAGGCGAAGATCTGTGGCCAATGTTGCAGGCACAAAAGAACGGGGAAATTGACTCGTGGGCCATTCGCATGGGATACAACATGACTTTACAGAACAGATTATGCTTACGCCCCTCAAAATCTTTCGTTGACAACATTGGAATGGATGGAAGTGGTATTCATTGCGGAATCAGTGACTGCCAGTTATTGCCATCATACGATAGAGATGCATATCAAGTACATCTAATTGACCGTATCGGACCAAATGATGCAATTACCAAAAACATTGCATCCGTTTTTGCCCCCCCCCGTGCAAGGTACTGGCTGCCTTCTCAAGAGATTGAAAAGAGCGACAAAGAGGATGCTGACGCTATTAAATATACGATAATTATCCCTCACTATGATATCCCTGCACTATTGGTTCGTTGCTTGCACTCCATACCGACAAGAAAAGATATTCAAATCATTGTTGTGGACGATTGTAGTCCAAATTTTGAAACCTTCACGGAATTCTATGAGGAACTGTCTCGACCGTTTTTGGAGTTGTATTCCACGGGGAAAAGAATGGGAGCTGGAAGTGCTCGGAACGTCGGTATTGAACACGCCAAAGGAGATTGGATTATTTTTGCAGATGCGGATGATTACTTCACGGAAAACTTTGAAAACCTACTAATTGACTATTCCAACTCGGATGTCGATATAATATACTTCAAACACAAAAACGTCCTCTCGGATAATCCACAAATAGAGAGTAGTCGATGTCATGAATTTAATGACGTGATGACGAATGACTGGCTGAAAGAAGAGAAAGAATTGTTTTTTCGTTGTAGACATAATGTACCATGGGCCAAAATGATACGAAAGAATCTTATCGACCACTATCATATAAGATATGAGGAAGTTAAATACTCCAATGATGTTGTATTCAATATTAAAGCAGGATGTTTGGCCCAATCGGTTAAACTTGTTAACCAAACCCTTTATGTGTTAACCGAGAGACAAGGCTCTCTTACTTCAAACAATTGCCAATCTATCGAAGAACTCTTACAACGTGCAGAAGCACATATAAAAATGCAGGCAATCATAGAGCAGTATGGATACTACAAGGAAAGTCCCGCCATGTGGTTCTTACCTACACTTTACAATCGTGATAAGAAAGCGTTCATTTCGGCCCTAAAGTGTTGTCGAAGTAGCAAATTGTCCATGAAAAAAATCTACCATGATATGGCGAGAACTACCAGACGACGCACACATCCCATGCTGATTCTGCTGTTCATTCTTGCTTTTATTCAATGATATTACCGATGCGAATCCTCTTCGACTACCAAGCTTTCGAAATGCAACCCATTGGTGGGGTGTCTCGCTCTTACGTAGCGCCGAAGGCCGTCTGCTGCTTTTGGCCCCATGGCCATACCACAACGACACGCGAACCATCACCCGTGAGCAATGCCAACAGCTCAACGAGATGGCGGATACCATCGGTTTAACACTGATGTTTTAACGACAAAAAACCACCCATGATGAAATACCCCATTGGAATACAGAACTTCGGCGAGATCCGGAGGGACGGCTATGTTTACGTCGACAAGACCGCGCTGATGTATAAACTCACCTCGGAGGGGAAGTACTATTTCCTTTCGCGTCCGCGCAGGTTCGGCAAGTCGCTGCTGCTGTCAACCCTGGAGGCCTACTTCCAGGGCGAAAAGGCCTTGTTCGACGGGCTGGCGGTAAGCGAGTTGGAGAAGGAATGGGTGCGACATCCCATATTCCACCTCGACCTGAACACAGAGAAATACGACTCGGAACAGGCGTTGTACGACAAGCTGAACCTGGCTTTGTCGAGATGGGAAAACCTGTATGGCACCAATCCCAACGAGAAGTCGCTCAGCACCCGTTTCGAGGGCGTGATTGAACGTGCTTTTGAATGTACGGGGAAGCGTGTCGTGATATTAGTGGACGAATACGACAAACCGATGCTGCAGGCGATGGGCAACGAGGCGTTGCAGGAGGCGTATCGAGGAACGCTAAAGGCGTTTTACGGGGCGTTGAAATCGTGCGACCGCTACATCCGCTTCGCGTTCCTCACCGGCGTCACCAAGTTCGGGAAAGTGAGCGTTTTCAGCGACTTGAACAACCTGTTTGACATATCGTTCGACAAACGGTATGTGTCGATATGCGGTGTGACCGAGAGGGAGCTGCATAAGGTGTTTGACCATAGCGTTGAAGCCTTGGCCCAAGCCAATGGCATGGGGAAGGAGGAATGCTACTCCCGCCTGAAGCTCGACTTCGACGGCTACCATTTTGAGGATGGCACAGAGGGCATCTATAATCCTTTCAGCCTGCTCAACACACTGTCAAGCTGCCAGTTCAAAGACTATTGGTTCGAGACAGGCACGCCGACCTTCCTCGTACACCAGCTACAGAAGACGAACTACCGGTTGGACGACATGACCGAGGAGCAACTCTCCGCCGACACGCTCAACTCGATAGACATCATGGACGAGAACCCGCTGCCGCTGCTCTACCAGAGCGGCTACCTGACCATAACCGGCTATGACCCAAGGTTCAGGCTTTATAATTTGGGATTCCCCAACCGTGAGGTGAAGGAAGGTTTCATAAAGTACTTGGTGCCGTTTTATACGCCGAAAACCGACAACAAGGCGAAGTTCTCGATAGAGCAGTTTGTCAGGGAAGTGGAACAAGGCAAGGCAGAGGGTTTCATGCTCCGCCTTGAGGCTTTCTTCGCCGGTGGCGACTATGCATTGATGGGTGACAGGGAACTGTATTTCCAAAACGCGATGTACGTGTTCTTTATGCTGTTGGGCCTCTATGTGGAGGTGGAGCGTCACACGACCGACGGGCGTATGGACATGCTGGTGCAGACGAAAGACTACATCTACATCTTCGAGCTGAAGATAGACCAAAGTGCCGACATCGCCTTGCAGCAGATAGATGACAAGGGCTATGCCAAGCCGTTCGCGTCCGACCCGCGCAAGCTTTTCAAGATAGGAGTGGACTTCTCCACGGAGACACGCTGCATCGACGACTGGAAGATAAAATAGCTTACCGATGCGAATCCTCTTCGACTACCAAGCATTCGAGATGCAACCCATTGGTGGGGTGTCGCGCTCCTACGCGGCGTTGATTGCCCGTCTGCGTGAGGAGGATGACTGTGTCTGCAAATTGGGTGTCAAAGAGAGCAATAACGTACATTTAAAGGAATATGGTCTTGCCGAAGGTGTAAAGCCATTGCACTATACCCATGACAAATGGTTTGGAGGCAGGAAAAAGTTCAAGGGACAACGTACGCTGGCCAGAAAGGTCATGGAGGCTTGCGGACATGATAACGATTGCCTGGACATCAATCAGGAATATTGTGTCCATCTGCTCAAACGACAGCAATTCGACATCTTTGAGCCTACCTTTTACGATCCGTATTTTCTGCCCTACCTCAAAAACAAGCCTTTTGTGCTCACGGTACACGACATGATTCCTGAAATACTGCATGTCGATGAGCCTCAGGCGATATTGAAGAAGCGGTTGTGTCCGTTGGCAGCCCATATCCATGTGCCGTCACAGAACACCAAGGACGACCTTATTCGTATCATGAACATCCCTGCTGAAAGGGTAACCGTCATCCCCCATGGCGCTCCGGCTGTTCCTCCACGAAGAAACCCTTTGTTTGACTTTCCCTATCTGCTGTATGTCGGAACACGGTGGTCGTACAAGAACTTCAACTTATATGTGGACGAGTGTGCTATAGCCATCGCCAAACAGCCCGACTTACACGTGGTATGCACCGGACAACCTTTCCAGAAGGAAGAAGAAAAAATGTTGGCGGATTACGGCCTCACTGACCAATTCATCCACTATTACGCCACCGAGGAAGGACTTCAGGCATTGTATCAGAATGCAGTTGCATTCGTCTATCCGTCTGCTTACGAGGGGTTTGGAATGCCGATACTGGAGGCTTTCGTATGCGGATGTCCCGTAATGTTGAACAATGCCGGCTGCTTCCCCGAAGTGGGCGGCGATGCAGCAATCTACTTTGACATCAACCGCAAGGGCAATCTGGCGGAACAAATATTGGAATTTCTGAATGCTTCCACAGAGATGAGAGAAAATCTCATCTCAAAAGGATATGCAAGGGCAAAACTCTTCTCATGGGGGAAAAGTGCAGCCCTGCTCACAGAGCAATATAAAGACTTGGTCTAGCTTTACTCAAAAAAGTAGATAAATCTACAATAATAATCAAAAACACACGTTATTTTTAGAAATATCTACATAAAATGGAAAGCAATAAAGAGACATTGTCAGGAGCTGAAATTGTGCAGGACCTTGGAAAAAGATTTGCACAATACCGCAAGCGGGCTGGGGTTACTCAAAACCAAGTGGCCTCGCAGTCGGGCATAAGTCAATTTACAATAAGTGGTTTTGAAAATGGTTCCCAGACAGGAATCTCTCTTAAGACGTTTGTACGCTTAATGCGGGCCATCGGCGAAGTCGACCAGTTGGACACCCTTCTTCCCGACCTGCCACAAAGTCCGGCAGAAATATTCAGGACTCTGAACAAACAACAACAATGACTGAGGCCATCAAAGTAACCTTACATGAGAATACCGTAGGCTACCTTGCCTGGGACCCTCGGCAAAAAAGGGCGCTTTTCGAGTACGACAAAGACTTCGTATCTGCCGGTATGGATATCGCCCCCATTTGTATGCCACTCAAATCGGCAAGAAGTCAGCAAGGAATGGTATGGTATGGGAACAGAGACAAACTTTATAAAGGTCTGCCTCCCACATTTGCCGACACGTTACCCGACAAATGGGGCACCTTGTTGTTCAACAAATGGGTAATCGAAAATCATCTGTCAGCGAAACAGATTACTCCACTTGACCATTTGGCCTTTATTGGGGAAAGGGCGATGGGAGCCCTGGAATACGAGCCTGCATTACCCATTGGAGACAACGAGCCCTCGGATGTCGACGTTCGCCAGTTGTTCGACTACTCGATGAGTGTGTTGTCTGAACGCGAGTCCACTGTATTGAGCAGCAGCGAGACTATCCTATGGCAGGACTTGATTAAGATCAGCACCTCTGCCGGTGGGAAAAGGCCAAAGGCAATTGTTGCCGTTAACGATGCCGACGGACAGGTCATGTCCGGCCAAGGGAAGATACCGGAAGGATTCACCCACTATATACTGAAATACGATGACGGGAAAGGATTCCCTTATGCTAAAATGGAGTACGTCTACTACCAAATAGCCACCCAGGCGGGCATACGTATGATGCCCTCCCAACTGCGCACCTTTGGGAACGTCACCCACTTCCTGACAGAACGATTCGACCGAAAGGGCAATGAAAAGATACATACTCAGACGCTGGCTGCAATGTATCCAGATGCCGACAGTTATGAAGATATTTTCTCGCTTATGAGGAAATTGTCGCTTCCCTATACTGACTTCATTCAACTATTCAAAATTATGGTGATGAATGTGTTGGGGAGAAACGTAGACGACCACAACAAGAACTTTTCGTTCCTGATGAACCACGAGGGGAAATGGCGTCTTGCGCCGGCATACGACCTCACTTATTGTTTTGATGCCAGTGCCCCCATATATGCCAACCGGCAAGAATTGAGCATCCGCGGGAAACGTGACGGCATCACGAAACAAGACCTATTGGAAGTCGGCAGACAACAGGACATTGGCAACGGAGGGCACCTCTACGAGGAGATGGTTGAGAGTTTGACCCACTTTCCAAAACTGGCAATGGAAACGGACGTGGATCAACAGTTGGCATACTCGGTATACAAGACCTTGGGAATAAACTTATAGGAATCCCCCTCATATACCACACCGACAATGAAAACCGCACTAATCACCGGCATCACGGGTCAGGACGGCAGCTACCTGGCCGAATTGCTCATCGAGAAAGGCTACGAAGTACATGGCGTACTACGCCGCAGCTCCTCGTTCAACACCGCCCGCATCGAGCACCTCTACCTCGATGAGTGGGTGCGCGACATGCACCAGCGGCGCCTGGTGAACCTGCATTGGGGCGATATGACGGACAGCAGTTCCCTCATCCGCATCATCAGCGAGGTGCAGCCGGACGAGATCTACAACCTGGCAGCACAAAGCCATGTGAAGGTAAGTTTCGATGTGCCGGAGTTCACGGCCGACACCGACGCCAACGGGGTGTTGCGCCTACTGGAGGCCGTCCGCATCGCAGGGCTCACCAACAAATGCCGCATCTACCAAGCCTCCTCTTCGGAACTCTACGGCAAAGTGCAAGAGGTGCCGCAAAGCGAGACTACCCCATTCTATCCACGCAGCCCCTACGGCGTGGCCAAGCTCTACGGCTACTGGATGATGAGGAACTACCGCGAGAGCTATAATATGTTCTGCTGCAACGGCATCCTCTTCAACCATGAGAGCGAACGACGTGGCGAGACGTTCGTCACCCGCAAGATTACGCTTGCGGCCGCCCGCATAGCTCAGGGGTTTCAGGACAAGCTCTACCTCGGCAACCTCAATGCACTGCGCGACTGGGGCTACGCCAAGGACTATGTGGAGTGCATGTGGCTTATCCTACAGCAGGCAGAGCCGGACGACTATGTCATCGCCACGGGCGAACAGCACAGCGTGCGCGAATTCTGCACACTGTCGTTCAAGGAAGTGGGGATTGAGCTGAGATGGGAAGGCGAGGGAGTAAACGAAAAAGGCTTTTGCGCAAAAACTCTAAACTCTCAACTCTCAAATCTAGACTTAGAGGGCAAAGCCCTCGTAGAGGTCGACCCCAAGTATTTCCGTCCCGCCGAAGTGGACCAGCTGCTGGGTGACCCCAGCAAGGCCAAGCGCCTCCTCGGCTGGAATCCGCAGAAGACCAGCTTCGAAGAGCTCGTGCACCTCATGGTGGAGCACGACATGAAGAAAGTCCGCCGCCTCTACGCTCACACGGACGATATTTGATTGTCACACAGAAAACACAGAAAACACAGAAATGGCCTTCGGTTTATGACAACAAATGAGATTACATATGAGATACGCGGTGCGATTTACGATGTTTACAAGGAACTGGGGCCTGGTTTGCTAGAATCTGTGTACGAAGAAGCATTATGTTACGAATTGGTACAGCGGGGCTTGGCCGTCGAAAGACAGGTGCAGGTGCCTATACAATATAAGGGCAACATGCTGAAAACGGAACTTCGACTCGATATCATAGTAGAAGACTTGGTTATTGTCGAGCTCAAGTCGGTTGAAGAGATGAAGAAGGTGTTTGCCAAACAGCTACTCACATATCTCCGACTGATGGACAAGAGAGTAGGTATTCTCGTCAATTTCAATACGGACAACATATTGACAGCCATGACCCGTATTGTAAATTAGGCACACAGAAATCACAGAAAACACGAAAAAACATCATACGCCGCAAGGCAAAATTTCTGTGATTTCCGTGATTTCTGTGTGACATAAAAATGTGTAACACTACATGAGCATGGATAAGAATAGCAAGATATACGTCGCCGGGCATCGCGGCATGGTGGGGAGTGCCATCGTGCGCGAGCTGAATCGGCAGGGCTACAACAACATCATCACAAGGACCCATCAGGAGTTGGACTTGTGCAGGCAAGAGCAGGTGGAGGCGTTCTTCGCCAAGGAGAAGCCTGAGTACGTGTTTTTAGCCGCCGCCAAAGTGGGAGGCATCATGGCCAACCAGTCGGCGTTGGCCGACTTCATGTACGACAACATGATTTTGGAGATGAACGTCATCCATTCCGCTTGGCGCAATGGAGTAAAAAAACTGGAGTTCCTCGGCAGCAGCTGCATCTATCCCCGCATGGCGCCGCAGCCCATGCCCGAAAGCTGCCTGCTGACCTCAGAACTGGAAAAGACCAATGAGGCCTACGCTCTGGCCAAAATCAGCGGACTTAAATACTGCGAATACCTGAACCGCCAGTACGGCACGGACTTCATCAGCGTGATGCCCACCAACCTCTATGGCCCCAACGACAACTACCATCCTGAACACAGCCATGTGCTGCCTGCCATGATACGCCGTTTCCACGAGGCCAAGGAGCATAACCTGCCGGAGGTCGTCTGCTGGGGCGACGGCAGTCCGCTGCGCGAGTTCCTCTATGTGGACGACTTGGCCAACCTGTGTGTCTTCCTGATGAACCACTACAGCGGCAACGAGACCGTGAATGCCGGTACAGGCAAGGAAATCACCATAAAAAAGCTGGCTGAGTTGGTGGCAAGGATTGTCGGCTACCGAGGCGAAATCAGATGGGACACCACCAAGCCCAACGGCACTCCGCGCAAGCTCTTGGACGTGAGCAAGGCTACGAAGTTAGGCTGGACCTACCAAACCGAGTTGGAGGACGGTATTCGGCTGGCCTACCACGACTTTTTGAACAATAAGTTATAACATATTTCATCCATGGGGACCTATATCAACATCGGCAACGCTGGATTCCAGTCGGCACGCAACGGCGAGTATGTCGACAAGTCGGGGCTGATTGCCGCAGTCAACAAGACCCTTTTCACCGAGTTCAGGCTCAGCTGCGTGACGCGCTGCCGCCGCTTTGGCAAGTCGATGGCCGCCAAGATGCTCAACGCCTATTACGACCAGTCGTGCGACTCGCGCAGCCTCTTCGCCGACCTCAAAGCCGCAAGCGACCCTTCGTTCGAGAAACACCTGAACAAGTATTCCGTCATCTTTCTTGACATGTCGGACTTCGTGACTCGCTACCACGATGAAAGCATTGTTGCCAGCATGGATAAGGCCTTGAGGGAAGACATTCATTCGGCATTTCCTAATGTGCCTACCAAGGATGATGACGACTTGATGCAATTCTTGATACGCATCGCGGAGGATGGGGAACATAAGTTCATCTTCATCATCGACGAGTGGGATGCCATCTGCCGCGAATTCAAGACCGGCACGAAAGCCATGGACGAATATGTCAAATGGCTGCGGCGCATGTTCAAGGGGGGCAACACGCCAAACGTCTTTGCCGGAGTGTATATGACAGGCATTCTTCCTATCAAAAAGTACAAGACGGAGTCGGCATTGAACAACTTTATCGAATATTCGATGGTGGAACCCCGGAAAATGTCAAAATACTTCGGCTTCACCAAAGAGGAGGTGAAGACCCTCGCCCAAAAACACGACATGGACTTCGACGAACTGGAGAAGTGGTATGACGGCTACCAGATTGGCGACGAACCCTCGATGTTCAACCCCAACTCGGTGATGCAAGCCATTGATACAGGACGCTGCCGCAGTTTCTGGGCCAGCACGGGAGCCTTCGATGCTGTGGCGAACTATATCAACATGAACTACGAGGGGCTGAAGGACGACATTATCGACATGATAGCCGGAGGCCGCTGCAAAGTTGACTCCACGGGTTTCCAAAACGACATGTCCATCATCCGAACCAAAGATGACGCACTCACAGTACTGATTCACCTCGGCTACCTCTCCTACGATTGGCAACGCGAAGAATGTTTCATCCCCAACAAGGAGGTGGCTGGAGAGATGGTCAACGCCGTCAAGAGCAACCACTGGCAAAACATTGTCGATTCCCTCGCCGCCTCCGAGCAGCTGCTGCAGGCCACCCTCGACGGCGACGAGGAGGCGGTGGCAGCGGGTGTCGATGCCGCCCACGACGAGAACACCAGCATCCTCTCCTACAACAACGAGAACTCGCTGGCTTGTGTGCTCAGCATCGCCTACTACTACGCCAAGAACGACTACGTGACCCATCGTGAGTTCCCCACTGGCAAGGGCTTCGCCGACATCGTGATGATACCCCGCAAGAACATCGAGTCGCCAGCCTTGGTCGTCGAGTTGAAGTTCAACAAAGATGCCGACGCCGCCATCGACCAGATCAAGCGCAAGAATTATCCCGCCAAACTTGAGCCATACGCAGGCAACCTGCTGCTTGTGGGCATCAATTACGACCGCGAGACAAAAGCACACACATGCAAGATCGAACATGCATGAAAGAGGAAAACCGATTCCATAGAAGATGAAACTGTCCATAATAACCGTCAACCTGAACAACCGCGACGGCCTGCGGAAGACCATCGACAGCGTGGTTTCGCAGACCTTCAAGGACTTTGAGTGGATTGTCATCGACGGCGGCAGCACCGACGGCAGCCGCGAGCTGATTGAACAGTATGCCGACCACTTCGCTTACTGGGTGAGCGAACCCGACAAGGGCATCTACAATGCCATGAACAAAGGCATCAAGGTGGCGAAAGGGGAGTATTTGCAGTTTTTGAACAGCGGGGATTGGCTGTGGGAGGATGACACACTACAAAAGGCTTTTTCTGAAGGATTTGAAGAAGACATCCTCTATGGAGACTGTATTGAGGCCGATGGCTCACTATCTGTCTTTCCAGAAGCCATTGACACTCTTTTCATGTATCGGGGAACCCTGAATCACCAATCCTCTTTTATAAAGGCTACTCTCTTCAAGGATTCTCTATATTCAGAAGAATACAAAATTGCATCTGATTGGTTTTTCTTTCTCTCGAGAATCATTTTTGAGAACACAAACTACCGTAAGATTAATGTCATTGTATCTGGAGTCCAAGCAGGACATTCTTATGACCCTGCACTGTCTGGGCGTGAAAGAGAGAATATCCTGAATAAAGCATTTGGCCCTTTTTTACGTGCCACCCTTGATGATTATGCACAATATGTGGACAACCCCATGCGCCCTTATTACAATTATATGCAACAGTTCCCGAAGTTGGAAAAACAAATCCGCAGAATAGTCAGGTTGCATAAAAAAGTATTCAACAAATGAATGTTGTCTCCCTCCACTGCCAGATGGGGAACCAGATGTTCCAGTATGCCTTTGGGAAGGCGTTGAAGGGGCTCACTTTGTACTATTGCAGCAATCCGTTCTATCCTTTCCGCTTGGGCTATTTTGAGCTTGATGCTTTCACGCGGTGGGTGTATGGCAGCAAGTGGCGAACGAAACAGTATCATCGTGTCATACGGCGCCTGCTGAAACATTGTGTTACCGACACCGTGACTGACCATGATGGGTATGACATGGTGACCATCCCTCAACAAGGCAGCCATTTTTATGACGG
>FLNX01001668.1_pt1 | contig 18902 bp, 12 predicted proteins | sample 1140341 | NCBI WGS metagenome assembly FLNX01 (sample SAMEA3878208, study PRJEB12797) | bioreactor metagenome | biome: Moose rumen | place: Sweden | collected 2011-10
GTGTAACTTACTGTAAATCAATGAATTACAATAATATAGCATAAGATTGTCTTGTCTTATTGCCCGCAAAGATAAAGGTTTTTTTTGAAAGCCGTGCGGTTTTGGGTGAAAAAAAAGTGCCTCGGAAATCTTTTTGGTTCTCCGAGGCACTTCGATGAATGGAAGCCGCTGCTTCTTACAGTTTCCTCGCCACTTCCTTCTCGGTGTAGCCTTCGATGATGTCGCCGACCTTGATGTCGTTGAAGTTTTCGATGTTGAGTCCGCAGTCCATGCCTGCACTGACTTCCTTCACGTCGTCCTTGTAACGTTTCAGCGAGCCGAGGCTGCCCGTGTAGATCACGATGCCGTCGCGAATGAGGCGGATTTTCGTGTTGCGCGTGACCTTGCCGTCGAGGACCATGCAGCCGGCGATGGTGCCGACCTTGCTGATCTTGAAGGTTTCGCGGATTTCGAGGTTGCAGGTGATCACTTCCTCGATTTCGGGGGCCAACATGCCTTCGATGGCGGCCTTGATTTCCTCGATGGCGGTGTAGATGATGGAATAGAGGCGGATGTCGATCTTCTCTTGTTCGGCCATCTTACGCGCCTGCGCGGTGGGACGCACGTTGAAGCCCACGATGACGGCGTTGGAAGCCGAGGCAAGCATGATGTCCGACTCGCTGATGGCGCCCACCGACTTGTGGATCACGTTGACCTGCACCTCCTCGGTGGAGAGCTTCAGCAAGCTGTCGGCCAAGGCCTCCACGGAGCCATCCACGTCGGCCTTGACGATGATGTTCAGCTCCTTGAAGTCGCCGATGGCGATGCGGCGTCCGATCTCGTCCAAGGTGATGTGCGGGCTAGTGCGGCGCGTCTGTTCGCGTTGCAGCTGCTCGCGGCGGTTGGCGATGGCTTTCACCTCGCGCTCGTCGGTCATCACGTTGAAGGCGTCGCCCGGCATGGGGGCGCCGTTCAGGCCGAGGAGCAGCACCGGCGTTGAGGGGCCGGCCTCTTTCACCTGCTTGTTGTGGTCGTCGAACATGGCTTTCACCTTGCCGTAGGTCGTGCCGGCCAGCACCATGTCGCCAATCTTCAAGGTGCCGTTTTGCACCAAGATCTTGGCCACATAGCCACGGCCTTTGTCCAAGGCCGACTCGATGACCGTGCCTTTCGCCAAGCGTTTCGGGTTGGCCTTCAGGTCGAGGAACTCGGCCTCAAGCAACACCTTTTCGAGCAAGGCTTCCACGTTCAGTCCCGTCTTGGCTGCAATCTCCTGCTCTTGGTACTTGCCGCCCCAGCTCTCGACGAGGATGTTCATGTTGGCCAATTGCTCACGGATCTTGTCGGGGTTGGCGGTAGGCTTGTCTATCTTGTTCAAGGCGAAGACGATAGGCACGCCGGCGGCTTGGGCGTGGTTGATGGCCTCGATGGTTTGCGGCATCACGTTGTCGTCGGTGGCGATGACGATGATGGCCACGTCGGTGATCTTGGCGCCGCGGGCACGCATGGCCGTGAAAGCCTCGTGACCGGGCGTGTCCAAGAAGGTGATCTTCTTTCCGCTCTCGGTGGTAACCTCATAAGCGCCAATGTGTTGCGTGATGCCTCCAGCTTCGCCGGCCACCACGTTGGTGTTTCGGATGTAGTCCAAGAGCTTGGTCTTGCCGTGATCGACGTGGCCCATGACCGTGACGACAGGAGAGCGCGGGACGAGGTCTTCTTCCCTATCCACTTCCTCCGTTTCGGCGATGGCTTCCTGCACGTCGGCACTGACGAAGTCGATTTGGAAACCAAACTCCTCTGCAACAACAGTAAGCGCCTCTGCGTCAAGGCGTTGGTTGATTGAAACGGGCATTCCGAGGCTCATGCAGGTGGCGATGACCTTGACGACCGGAACGTTCATCATGGTGGCCAACTCGTTGGCTGTCACAAATTCGGTCACCTTCAGCACTTTCTTGTCCTCTTCCATGCGCAACATTTCCTCCATCATGTTACCCGCCACCTGTTGGCGTTTCTCGCGGCGGTGCTTCGAGGTCTTCGACTTGCCCATCGGCGAGAGGCGTGCCAAGGTGTCCTTGATCTGCTTCGAGATTTCCTCATCGGTCATCTCGGGCTTTTCCTCGCGGCGCGGCTGACGCTTGTCTTTCTTACCAAGCTTCGCGTTGTCCTTCTGGTTTTTCTTGCCGCCGTTGTCGCCACCTTGTGGTTTCGGGCCTTTGGCGGGTTTTCCGCCTTCGGGTTTCTTTCCGCCCACGTTGACGTTGGGGCCGGTCGGATTCTCCGACGAGCCTTCGGGCTTGCCCATGATGCGTTTGCGTTTCTTTTTCCGCGACTCGCCGTCGGCGCCCGACTTCGAGCGTCTCCTTTCGTCGGGCAGCTCGATCTTGTCGAGGATTTTCGGGCCTTCGAGTTTCTTCACCTCCGTCTTGATGAACTTCGGCTCCGAAGGCGTTTGTTGGGGCGTGGCCGGCTTCTTCTCTTGCTTGTCGCGTTGTGGCGCAGCATTGGCGGCGGCGCGGTTACCCTGTTGGCCCGTCTTGACAGGCTGTTGTGGCTTGTTCGGCTGTGGCTTGTTCTCGTTTTTCTGCTGTTCTTTTTTCTTCTCCGACTTGATTTTCTTGCCGGGGTGCGCAGCCGAACCTAAGCCTTCCAAGTCTATCTTTCCCAACACTTTAAGCGAAGGATTGGACGGTTTTTCCTCGTTTTGCGCGGGTTGCGCGGGCTGGGGCTTGGCTTGGGCTTGAGTGTCGGGAGCCTGTTCGGGTGCGGCTCCGTGTTCCTCAGCTTCTTGCGCAGGCTTCGCGGAATGTTTCGACGGGGCCATTGTGGTGGTGCGGATAAACACCTCGTCGTGGTCTTCTTCCTCCTCTTGCGAGCGTGAGGGTTGCAATGCCGAATCAACGGAAACAGTGCCTCCTTTGTAAGAGATGTTGCCCAATTTCTTGGCCTCATTCTTCACTTCCTTTTCGCCCTGATATTCTTTCACGATCAGATTATACATTTCTGCCGTGAGCTTCGCATTGGGCGACGAGTCAACCTGGAAACCCTTTTTCGCGAGAAATTCCCGTATGGTTGATACGCCCACGTTGAATTCTTTTGCCGCTTTCGACAATCGAATGGTGAAATTTGTTTCTTCGGACATAGTTTCTAACTCTTTGTTTCTCGTTTATTTATCATGCCTTGGCATCATTCGGCATCTTGTTCGAACTCGGCTTTCAGTATGCGGAACACTTCCTTGACCGTCTCCATTTCAAGGTCGGCACGTGCGGCCACCTCTTCGGGAGTGTATGACAGCACGTTCTTGGCCGTGTCGCAGCCCATGCGGACCAAGGCGTCGATGACCCATTGGTCGATTTCGTCGGAAAACTCTTGGAGGTCAACGTCTTCCTCGACGTTGTTGGCCTCGCTGTTGCGATAGACGTCGATTTCGTAACCCGTCAGGCGGCCGGCGAGCTTGATGTTGTAGCCGCCCTTGCCGATGGCGAGGCTGATCTGGTCGTTCTCCATATACACATTGGCCATGGTGTTGTCGTCGCTGAGGCGGATTTCCGTGATCTTGGCCGGGCTGAGGGCGCGTTGGATGAAGAGCTTCGGGTTGTTGGTCCAGTTGATGACGTCGATGTTCTCGTTGCGAAGCTCGCGGACGATTCCATGGATGCGCGTCCCCTTCATGCCCACGCAGGCACCCACGGGGTCGATGCGGTCGTCGTAGCTCTCCACGGCGATCTTGGCCCGTTGGCCTGGCTCGCGCACAATCTTCTTCACGGTGATAAGGCCGTCGTAGATTTCGGGCACTTCCGCCTCAAGCAGCCGTTGCAGGAAAATCTCCGATGTGCGCGACAACGTGACCACGGGCGAGCCGTTGATGTTTTCCACGCTCTTCACGATGGCGCGAATCGAATCCCCTTTCTTGTAGAGGTCGTTCGGGATCTGTTCCATCTTGGGCAGCACCAGCTCGATGCCCTCGTCATCGACGGCCACGATCTCGCGTTTCCAAACGTGAGCCACTTCGGCGGTGATGATGTCGCCGACTTTTTCCTTGTACTTCTGGAAGATGTTCTCCTTCTCGTATTCCGCCACCTTGGTCTGGAGGTTCTGGCGCAAGGCAAGGATGTCGCGGCGACCGAAACTGTCGATGCGGAGCACTTCGCTCACCTCGTCGCCCACCTCAAAGTCAGGCTCGATCTTGATGGCTTCCGACAGCTTGATTTCGCGAGCGGGGTCTTTCACCTCGTCGTCCTCGACGACGGTGCGGTTGTGGTAAATCTCGAAGTCGCCCTTATCGACGTTCACGATGATGTCGATAAAGTCCTCAGTATCCGTGTCGAACTTCTTGTTCAACATGCCACGGAACACGTCTTCGATGATGCGCATCATGGCCTCGCGGTCGATGTTCTTGAATTCCTTGAATTCGGAAAAGGTTTCCACTAATTTGTAGTTGTCCATTGTATTGTGTTGATTTAAAATTTCAAATTTAAGATTTAAGATTCAATGATTTAAGATTCTATGATTTAGAAAACAATCGCAGGCTTGATTTCCGCTTTTTTGCGTTCAAGCGTTATGTTCTCTTGTTCCGCCGACGGTTTCTTCTTCGGGGTCTTCTTGGGTGCGGGCGCGAGTTCCACCTGCTCGTCGTCGAAGCGCACCAACTTGCCTTGCAGCTTGCCGGTTTCCTTGGTCTTCACCTCCACGTCTCGACCCACATATTTCTGCAACTGGCGGTCCGTCTTCAAGGCACCCGAGAGGCCCCACGAGAGCACGCTCAGCTCGTAGTCTTCCACGTCGCGGTCGAGCCTGCCTTCGATGAAGCGGCTCAGCTCGGCGCAATGGCCGATGTTGACCGCCGAGTCTGCATCGACATAGACCTCGATCACGTTGCTCGGCTTCAGTTTCACTTCCACGAGGAAGCGGTCGGTGCCGGCGAGGGCTTCCTCACACAGTGTCGCTATTTGTTCTTTCGTTATCATTTTGCTTTTGTTGTTCTTCTATTCTGTTGCGTCTTTGCCTTTATTCTTGGTCGTCATGGCGGAGGAACATCCGCCATCTCCTGAACTATAGGTTTTGCCTTTTGTCCAGGAGATTGCGGGTCAAGCCCGCAATGACGCCAAGAAGGCAAACCTCATGTCCTTTTCAACAACAAAAAAACCTGTTACTCAAAGTAGCAGGTTTTCCTTCTTCCACCTCAAGTTGTCGAGCAAGGATTCGAACCTTGACAGGCAGAACCAAAATCTGCAGTGCTGCCATTACACCACTCGACATCATCCGTTCCCGAATGCGGCTGCAAAAGTACAACTAATTTCGTTATCCGCAAGCATTTTTCGATTTTTTTTCGGAAAATTTTTCGTGCCACCTTATATAATACGCCCCTCGCTGCACCTTTTTTCGCTTTTCAGCCGCATGGTAAGCCAAAAAAGACTATTTTTGCGGTTTATTCTCCTGAATTGAGGACAAACAACAGAAAATCAGATAGCATTATGACATTCAAGAAGTTAAACAACATCACAGGATGGGTGGCAGGGTTGATTGCCACCGTTGTCTATTTCCTCACGCTTGAGCCTACCGTGAGTTGGTGGGACTGCGGCGAGTACATCTCGACGGCTTACAAGCTGCAAGTGGGGCATCCGCCCGGGGCGCCCTTGTTCCAGCTCATCGGGCGGTTCTTCTCGCTCTTCGCGGGCGGCGACGTCACCAAGGTGGCCATGATGGTCAACGTGATGTCGGCCATTTGCAGCGGACTCACCATCGTCTTCCTTTTCTGGACCATCACGATGATGGCCCGCAAGGTGTGGATGAAAGAGGGCGAAGACGCGCCGTGGGTAAATAAAATAGGTGTGCTGATAGCCGGCTTCGTCGGCGCGGTGGCCTACACCTTCACCGAGTCGTTCTGGTTCAACGCCGTGGAGGGCGAGGTCTATGCCATGTCGTCGTTCTTCACCGCCGTCACCTTCTGGGCCATCTTGAAGTGGGAGCAGGTGGCCGACGAGCCGACGAGCTACCGCTGGTTCATCTTCATTGCCTTCCTCATCGGACTCAGCATCGGCGTACACCTGCTCAACCTGCTGTGCATCCCCGCCATCGTTTATGTGGTTTATTTCAAGAAATGGAAGAAGACCTCGTTTTGGGGCTTCGTCCTCGCTGGCGTGGCTTCGGTGGCCTTGGTGTGGCTCATCAACATGATTCTCATCCCGCAGGTGGTCAACTTGGCGGGCAAGACCGAGCTGTTTTTCGTGAACACGCTCCACGCGCCGTTCAACCTCGGCACCATCGTCTATTTCGCCATTATCATCGGACTCATCATTTGGGGTCTCGTTGCCACCGCCAAGCGCAAGAAAGTGATTTGGAACACCGCCATCCTTTCGCTCCTGTTCATCCTGATTGGCTATTCGTCGTTCTTCATGCTCGTCATTCGCGCCAACACCAACACGCCCATCAACGAGAACGAGCCGAAAGACGCGCCTTCGATGCTTTCCTACCTGCTCCGCGAGCAATATGGCGGCAGTGCACCCGTGTTGTATGGCCCCTACTACAACGCCCCCATCACGGGAGTGAAGGACGGCAAGCCGATTTACGTCAAGGACAAGGAAGCCGGGCGTTACGTCATCACTGACGACAACAAGTACTCCGTCCCCGAATATCCGAAGGAGATGAAGACCCTCTTCCCGCGCATGTGGAGTCCGCAAAAGGGCGCGCATTCCGAGATGTATGAGAGCTACCGCAAGAACGAAAACGGCAACATCGTGGGCGAGAACATGAAGTTTCGCAACGTGCGCGGGCAGACCGTCACCGTCAGCAAGCCCACCTTCGGGCAAAACCTGCGGTTTTTCGTCAGCTACCAATGCAACTGGATGTATTGGCGCTACTTCCTATGGAACTTCGTGGGCCGCCAAAACGACATCGAGAGCCAGGGCGAGCTGAACCACGGCAACTGGATCAGCGGCATCAACTTCATCGACAGCGCGCGCCTCGGCGACCAAAGCAACATCCCCGCCTCGATGCACAATCCGGGCCGGACGAAGTATTACTTCCTGCCGCTCATCCTCGGCCTCGTCGGACTGTTTTGGCTGCTCAAGAAAGACTGGAAGCAAAGCTGGATCATCTTCCTGCTGTTCTTCATGACGGGATTGGCCATCATCATCTACCTCAACCAAACGCCGCAGCAGCCCCGCGAGCGCGACTACAGCTACGCCGGTTCGTTCTACGCCTTCGCCATCTGGATCGGCTTCGGCGTGATTGCCCTCATCGACTGGATCAACAAGCTGACGAAGAAGGAGAGCATGATAACCGTTGTTGCTATTGGCTTGATTTGCTTCCTGGCCGTGCCATGCAACCTTGCCGCCAACGGCTGGGAAGAGCACAACCGCTCGGGCAAGACCTCGGCCCGCGACTGGGCGCGGAACTACCTTGCCCAGCTGCCGCCCAACGCCGTCATCTTCACCCGAGGCGACAACGACACCTTCCCCTTGTGGTATGTGCAGGAGGTGGAAGGCTTCCGCACCGACGTGCGCGTGTGCAACTACATGCTTTCGGGCGGCTATTGGTATGCCCACCAGATGGCCCGCAAGGTGTATGACTCGGAACCTCTGCCCCTCACGCTGTCGCCCAAGGAATACGACAACGGCGTGAACGAACCCGTCCCCGTCGAGGAAGAAGAATACTTCAAGGGCAAGCGCGTGGAGCTGAAGCAAGTCATCGACTTCATCCACAACCCCAAGGCCGTGAGACGTTACATGGGCGGCTCCTATAACTATGTGCCCGCCACGAGCGTGAAGCTCACCGTCGATAAGGAAGCCTGCCTGCGCAACAACATCGTTCCCGAAAGCATGGCCGACCGCATCGTCGATGAAATCACATGGGAAATCAAGGAAGCCAACCTCTACAAGAACGCCCTGCTGCTGTTGGACTTCATGGCCACCAACAACTGGGAACGCCCCGTGTATTTCACCTCGTTCAGCGACATGTCGTCGGTGCTCGGCATCGACAAGTACCTGCACATGGAAGGCTTGGCCTACCGCTTCATCCCCGTCGAGGCCGAAGACTACAGCAAGACCTACCGCGGCGGCGTGTATCGCGAAGGCAGCTACGACCTGTTGGTCAACAAGGCCCAATGGGGCAGCCTGAACCAAGACGACGTGGTGCCCGACCGCGAGAGCGTCCGCGAGTCGTCATACGCCCAGTTGGCCTACTCGCGCCTCGCGCAAAGCCTGACCAACCACGGCGAATTCGACTCGGCCGTCGTCGTGATGGACAAGTACATCGAGTTCTTCCCGAACGACAAGTTCCCCTTCGATATCCGGCTGTACCAATTCCCCGAGATGTACTACGTTTGCGGCGCCACCGAGAAAGGCGACCAATTCATGCAGGCCATTGTGCAAAACTATTGCGACAAGATTGACTATTATGGCAACATGAAGCCGCAATTCCGCGACTATTACGAGGAAGACATCAACGAAGCCATGTCGCTGTTGCAGCATTGGGGCGACGTCGCCAAACGCTATGAACGTGCCGACATGAGCGACCTGATTTCCTCGAAGTTGACCGACTACCTTAGTTTGTATTACATGAGATAACCCTTTGCAGCCCACCAAGCCATGGCACAAAAACCTACTATACCCAAAGGCACACGCGACTTCCTTCCCGAAGTGATGGTGCGCCGCAACTACATCTTCGACACCATCAAGAGCGTCTTCAAACGCTTTGGTTTCCAGCCCATTGAAACCCCTTCGATGGAAAACCTCAGCACCCTCTTGGGCAAATACGGCGACGAGGGCGACAAGCTCCTCTTCCGCGTGCTCAACTCGGGCGACTTCATGAGCGGCGTGGAGCAGAACGGCGAGCCGCTCGAGTCGCTCAAATTAGCCAGCAAAATCAGCGAGAAAGGCCTGCGCTACGACCTGACCGTGCCCTTCGCGCGGTTCGTCACCATGTATCGCGACCAGATCGCCTTCCCCTTCAAGCGCTACCAGATTCAACCCGTTTGGCGCGCCGACCGTCCGCAGAAAGGCCGTTACCGCGAGTTCTGCCAATGCGATGTCGATATCATCGGGAGCAATTCCTTACTGAACGAGGCCGAGTTGGTGCAAATCGTTGACGAGGTTTTCAGTGCGTTGAAAATCAACGTGGTGCTGAAAATCAACAACCGTAAGGTCTTGGCCGGCATCGCCGAATACATCGGCAAGTCGGACGCCTTGGTCGATATCACCATCGCCATCGACAAGTTGGACAAGATCGGCATCGAGGCCGTCAACGCCGAGCTGACCGAAAAGGGCTTGGAACAAGCAGCCATAGACAAGCTGCAACCCATCCTCTTCATGAAGGGCGACACCCGCGAAAAGTTGGCCCAGCTGAAGCCTTTGCTTGACAACGAAGTCGGGCAGAAAGGCATCGAGGAGTTGGAGACCCTGTTCGGCTACATCGACGACATGGAGCTTGGCATCGACACCGAGCTTGACCTCACCTTGGCGCGAGGCCTCAACTACTACACCGGCGCCATCTTCGAGGTGAAAGCCAAGGACTTCGCCATCGGCAGCATCTCGGGCGGCGGTCGCTACGACAACCTGACGGGCATCTTCGGCCTGCCCAACGTCAGCGGCGTGGGCATCAGCTTCGGCGCCGACAGGATTTACGACGTGTTGGACGGACTCAACCTCTTCCCCGAAACCATGTCGGAAAGCACGCGCGTCATCTTCCTCAACTTCGGCAAGGACGAGGAACGCTACTGCCTGAAATACCTCAACCAAGTGCGCAAACACGGCATCAACGCGGAAATCTATCCCGACGCGGCCAAGATCCAGAAGCAGATGAAATACGCCGACCAACGCCACATCCCGATTGTCGTCATCGCGGGCGAGCAAGAGGTGGCCGAGCAGAAATTCACCGTGAAACGGATGAAGGAAGGGACGCAAGAGACCGTGGACGCAAACCGATTGGTGGAGGCGATTTTAGGATAGCGCAAAGCGGGTTGTCGGACTCCCCCCTGCCCCCCTCAGAGAGGGGGAAGCGCAAAGCGACGCGAGAGCAAAGCCCCGTAAGAGCAAAGCCCCGTGGGGGCGACATCTCAATAAGCAGGCGACGTAAGTCCCTGCACCAACCAACAAAGTAAACAAACGACTAACTATCAACAAATATGAACACCCATTACATTTCATCGAAGGAGCTGACCTTCAAGCAGGTAAACGAAATACTGACCCAGCATTACAAGCTCGCCTTGAGCGATGAGGCCGTGCAGCGCATCCAGAAATGCCGCGACTACCTTGACAAGAAGATGGAGAACCAAGACAAGCCCATCTACGGCGTGACCACCGGCTTCGGCTCGCTATGCGACCACAGCATCTCGAAGGAAGACCTGAGCACCTTGCAGAAGAACTTGGTCATGTCGCACGCCTGCGGCACGGGCGAGATGGTGCCGGAGGAAATCATCCGCCTCATGCTGTTGCTGAAGGTGCAGAGCCTCAGCTACGGCAACAGCGGCGTGCAGGTCGTTACGGTGCAACGCCTCATCGACTTCTTCAACAACGACGTGCTGCCCGTGGTCTATAACCAAGGCTCGCTCGGCGCCAGCGGCGACTTGGCGCCTTTGGCCAACCTCATGCTGCCTTTGCTCGGTTTGGGCGAAGTGCATTATGAGGGCAAAATCGTGCCGGCGCAACAAGTGCTCGACAAGTTCGGTTGGGAGCCTATCACGCTGCAATCGAAGGAAGGTCTGGCCCTGCTCAACGGCACCCAGTTCATGAGCAGCTACGGCACCTATGTCCTGCTCAAGGCCTTCCGTCTCAGCTACTTGGCCGACCTCATCGGAACGGTTTCGTTGGAAGCCTTCGACGGGCGCATCGAGCCGTTCTTCGACCAAGTACACCAAATCCGTCACCACAACGGACAAATCGTCACCGCAAAGCGCGTGCGCGAGTTCACCAAGGGCAGCGAACTGATTGTCAGGGAGAAGAAACATGTGCAAGACCCCTACTCGTTCCGTTGCATGCCACAAGTGCATGGCGCATCGAAGGATGCCATCGACTATGTGGCCTCCGTTTTCAGCGAGGAGATTAACGCCGTCACCGACAACCCGACCATCTTCCCCGACGAGGACTTGGTCATCAGCGCGGGCAACTTCCACGGACAGCCTTTGGCCATCACCTTGGACTTCTTGGCCATCGCCTTAGCCGAGTTGGGTAACATCAGCGAGCGCCGTATCTATCAACTGATTAGCGGCAAGCGCGAACTGCCGTCGTTCCTCGTCGCCGAACCTGGCCTCAACAGCGGCTTCATGATTCCGCAATACGCCGCCGCCAGCATCGTCAGCCAGAGCAAGCAACTCTGCACGCCCGCCTCGGTCGATAGCATCGAGTCGTCGCAGGGGCAGGAAGACCACGTCAGCATGGGCGCCAACGCCGCGACGAAAGCCTTGCGCGTGGCCGAGAACTTGGAACGCGTGCTTGCCATCGAGCTGTTCAACGCCACACAGGCCTTGGAGTTCAGGAAACCGCTGAAGTCGTCGCCTTGCATCGAGCGCTTCGTGGCCGAATACCGCAAATGCGTCGAGTTTGTGCGCGTCGATAAGGTGATGTACACCGAAATTGCCAAATCGGTTGATTTCGTGAAGCATTACCCGTTGGATTTCGACATTTTGAAGAACGAATAGTCAGAACTTGTAGGGCTGTCGTATCGCGACAGCCGCCCTATGGAAACCAATGCGGCTGCCACGATGCGGCTGCCACGGTGTGACAGACCTACAAACGAAACGAAATATGGAAACCACCAACACCACACAGCAGCCCAAACGCCCCACGGGGATGACCATCCTCCTCGTGCTGTCGTTCCTCAACGCCTGCCTCAACATCTTCAGTTCCGTCATCATGTACTTCAGTACGCCTTTTCTCACCGAAATGACCCAAAACGGCCAGTTTGAGGAGGCCATGGGAAACATGCCCGGCTTCAACGAGGAAATGCGGCAGGCCATGCTCGATTCCTTGACGGTGCTCAGCAACATCAAGCCCGTCTATTACCTGTTCATGTTGGTGTTGTTCGTCTTTTCGCTCGCCGGCGTGGTCAAGATGTTCAAATGGGACCAAAGCGGATTGCATTTCTACGCCATCTCGCAGATTTTGATGCTCATCGCGGCTTCGGTCTATAAATACCCGTTGATGCATCCCTCGCCGTTCTTGTCCGACATGCTCCTGACGGCATTGTTCATCCTCGTTTACTACCTGTATTTCAAGCGGAAAGAAATGGCCGATACCCAACAAAACCCACAATGACATGAAACAGCGTGAAGGAAAGATATTCGACCTGAAGCCGGAGATGACGCTTGCCATGAAGATAGCGGCCACTTTTGCTATCACCTACTACGGCCTGTTGCTCGTCTTCGAGGTCTTCACCGTGGTTTTCAGGCGGTATTACTTCGATGCGGTTTATCTCAACCAAGAAGAACTCTCGCTCAATTCGAGGGACTTTCTCTACCAAATCATCCAATTGGCCCTTTCCGTCGTGCTGGTTTTCAGCTTGATACAGATTTTCCGGAAGAAACTGAACGGCAAGCTCATCTTTGTCGGGGCCACGTTGGTGCTCATCGTGTTCCAGTTCATCGCCACAGGGCCGATTCCGCTGCTGAAGTACATCCTCGAACTGCTTATGCTGCTGTTCATCGCGCCCCTGCGGATGAAGAAGAAAGTCAGGATCAAGGAGGGCAAGATTACCTTGGAGGAAGTGGAGGAAGCAGGCAACGCCCCTATCGGTTCAACGGTCGCCGAAGCGGAAACGGACAAAACCGATGCGCCTCAAACCTGAAGCACACCGGTTTCGTTTCGATAAAGCCTAAAGTCTTATTCGGCAATCTCCTTCGCCTTCGCCCTGAAGTTCAGCAAGTCTTCCTCGATGAAGTTCTTCACATAGACGCTCTTGCCAATGACGTCTTCCTCGGCGGCGTGGACATACACGTTGGCCGACTGGGTGAAGAGATGCGGGGCGCGGGTGGCGTCGTCGAGGATGAGCAGCGACATCATGATGTCGCCCGTCATGTCGTAGAGACGGCGGGCCAAAAAGTCCTGAACCTCTTGGTTGTTGGCGCCTTTCACGTAGTTGATGCTCTGCTCGTAGAGTTCCACGAGGGTACGCACCGTGTTCTGCAAGGGTTTCAGCTCCTCAGTGACTTCATTTTCAAGCATTTCCTTCATGATGGTGAGGTAGGTGCCGTTGGTGATGTAACGGATGGCGGCAACCACCTGAAGCTGCGTCGTGCCTTCGTAAATCGAGAAGATGCGGGCATCGCGGTAGAGACGCTGGCACTTGTATTCCATGATGAAGCCCGATCCACCGTGGATGCTGATGGCATCGTAGGCGTTCTGGTTGGCGTACTCCGAGTTCATGCCCTTGGCCAAAGGCGTGAAAGCATCGGCCAAGCGGCTGTATTTCTTGCATTCGGCGCGCTCTTCGGGCGTGAGCGGACGCTCGCGCTGGATGTCCTCAAGGCACTTGTAAACATCAACGTAACGGGCCGTCTGATAAAGCAAGGAACGACCTGCGTCGATCTTGGCCTTCATGCGCGAGAGCATGTCATAGACTGCCGGAAACTCGATGATCTTCTTGTGGAACTGCTGACGCTCATTGGCATATTTCAAGGCCTCGTTGTAGGCTTCCTGTCCCAAGCCCACCGACTGCGCGGCGATGCCGAGACGGGCGCTGTTCATCAGGGCCATGACGTACTTGATGAGACCGAGGCGGGTCTCACCGCAAAGCTCTGCCTTGGCGTTCTTGTAGGTCAGCTCGCAAGTCGGGGAGCCGTGGATGCCGAGCTTGTGCTCGATGTGGCGCACATTGACGCCGCCCTGACGCTTGTCGTAGATGAACATCGACAGGCCGCGACCGTCCTTGGTGCCTTCTTCCGAGCGAGCCAGCACAAGGTGGATGTCGGAGTCGCCGTTGGTGATGAAACGCTTCACGCCGTTGAGCAGCCAGCAGCCGTCCTTTTCGGAATAGGTGGCCTTCAGCATGACGCTTTGCAGGTCGGAGCCAGCATCGGGTTCGGTGAGGTCCATCGACATGGTCTCGCCGGCGCACACACGCGGGATGTATTTCTTGCGTTGCTCCTCGTTGCCAAATTCATACAAGGTGTCGATGCACGACTGCAACGACCAGATGTTCTGGAAGCCCGCATCGGCGGAGGCCACCATCTCGCTCAGCATCGAGAAGACGGTGATGGGCAGGTTGAGTCCTCCGTAGTGGCGCGGCATGGAAACACCCCATAGGCCGCCTTTGGTGCAGGCATCGAGGTTCTCCTTGGTCTTGGAGGCATAAATCATGCGGCCATTCTCCAAATGCGGACCTTCGAGGTCAACGCTCTCAGAGTTCGGTTCGATGATGTTGGCGGTGATGTCGCCCGTGATGTCAAGCACACGGCGGTAGTTCTCCATCGCGTCCTCGTAATCGACGGGAGCATCGGGATAGGTGTCCTTGTCCGCAAAATTGCGTTCCTTCAGCTCGACGATGCGCTTCATCAGCGGGTGGTCGAGGTAAAACTGAAGGTTTTGATTGTCGTTATAATAATTTGCCATTGTTCTTTTTGTTTTCCTTTGGCTTTCAGCTTTCAGCAATCAGCTTTCAGCTTGGTTATACCGAGGCTGATAGCTGACTGCTGATGGCTGACAGCTGATTTCAATTATTTACTATTCTGTTTGTAATACTTGATCAGTTTCGGGACGACTTCTTCGACGGTGCCAACGATGACGTAATCCGCAATCTTATTAATAGGTGCATCGGGGTCGCTGTTCACCGAGATGATGATTTTGCTGTCCTGCATACCGGCGATGTGCTGGATTTGGCCGCTGATGCCGCAGGCGATATACACCTTGGGGTGCACGGTGACACCCGTCTGGCCGATTTGGCGGTCGGTGTCGCAGAAGCCCGCATCGACGGCGGCACGCGAGGCACCGACTTCGCCGTGGAGCACTTTGGCGAGTTCAAACAGCATGTCGAAGCCTTCCTTCGAGCCCATGCCGTAACCGCCAGCCACCACGATGGGCGAGCCTTTCAGGTTGTGCTTGGCGGCCTCCACATGGTGGTCGAGGACCTTGACGACGTAAGCCTCGGCAGAGACATACTTCGACACTTCGGGATAGACGACCTCGCCTTTGGCCTTGCCATCGTAAACGGCTTTCTGCATCACGCCCGAGCGGACGGTGGCCATCTGCGGACGGTGGTCGGGGTTGACGATGGTCGCCACGATATTGCCACCGAAAGCGGGACGGATCTGATAGAGCAGGTTCTCGTAATGCTTCTTGGTCTTGATGTCGTCGTAGTCGCCGATCTCGAGTTGGGTGCAGTCGGCGGTGAGGCCGCTGGTCAGCGACGAGCTGACGCGCGGGCCGAGGTCGCGACCGATGACGGTGGCCCCCATCAGGCAAATTTGCGGCTGTTCCTCCTTGAAGAGGTTGACGAGGATGTCGGTGTGCGGTGCCGAGGTGTAAGGGAACAAGCCCTCGCCGTCGAAAGCGAAAAGCTTATCCACGCCGTAAGGCAGGATCTGGTCTTCCACCTTGCCTTTGATGCCCGTGCCGGCCACCACGGCGTGCAGCTCCACGCCTAACTGGTCGGCCAATTTGCGCCCTTTGGTGAGCAATTCTTGCGACACCTCTTGAACATGGGTGCCTTCAGTCTCGATATATACAAATACGTTGTTCATAGTTCATTCGATTTTTTGACTTCGGGACTTCGAGACTTCGAGACTTCGGGTTTTCCCCGTCTCGTAGTCCCGCAGTCTCGTAGTCTCGCAGTCCTTTTTCATCCTATTATCTTCTCTTCTAACAATTCCTTAATTAAAGACTCCACATCGGCATCGGCGGCCGTGAGCGTCTTGCTCTCCTTGGCTTGGAAGACGATGTTTTGCACCGATTTCACCTTGGTAGGGCTTCCCGATAGGCCGCATTGCGAGGCATCGCCATCCACATCGGCCACGCTCCATTGGTTCAATGTCAAATAAGGACGCGTTTTGCTTAATTCCGCATTCCGCATTCCGCATTCAGAATTAGCATCCACTTCCAATGGACACATGGCATACTTGTACTTCATCACCAACTTGGCGTTGCAGGGACGGCACGGGGCCGCGCTGCCGTTGACGGTAATCACGCAAGGCAGCGGCACTTCGACGGTCTCCACGCCACCGTCGATATGGCGGCGGATGGTGGCGATGCCGTCTTCGATCTTCAGGATTTCCTCGGCGTAGGTCACTTGGTTGAGGCCGAGTTTCTGGGCCACTTGCGGACCCACTTGTGCGGTGTCGCCGTCAATGGCCTGGCGGCCTCCGATGACGATGTCCACGTCACCGATCTTCTTGATGGCGGTGGCGAGGGCATACGAGGTGGCGAGCGTGTCGGCGCCTGCGAAGAGGCGGTCGGTGAGCAGCCAGCCCGTGTCGGCCCCACGGAAGAGGCCTTGGCGGATGATTTCGCCGGCGCGGGGCGGGCCCATGGTGAGCACGCCGACGGTGCTACCGGGGTTCTGTTCCTTCAGACGCAACGCCTGTTCGAGGGCGTTCAGGTCGTCGGGGTTGAAGATGGCGGGCAGCGCGGCGCGGTTGACGGTGCCTTCGGGCGTCATGGCGTCCTTGCCCACATTTCTCGTATCGGGCACTTGCTTGGCAAGCACGACGATTTTCAATGCTTTAGTCATAAATCAAAATTCTCGTTTCCTAATTTGCGGCAAAGGTACGGAAATTTTTCCGTATGTGGCCCAATCATGCAAAAAAGGAGGCAACCACGAGAAAACGTGCCATATTTTACCACGAAGGCGCTTTTGGGGGTGTTCGTGGTAAATTATAAGCGTTTTTAGAATTTTGATTGGTACAAATTTTCGATTGAATCGTAAATCTGTACTAATATATTATATATCATTTATAGTCAATACATTAAATTCTGACATTTTTAGTTTCTGCTCGCCGCCATACACAATATTGCAATGCTGGGCATCGGTTGAGGACAACTTCGCCCAATAAAGCAATGAAGTGGCATAATCAGACGAATACGTTTTCCCCGACTTGATCTCGTAGGCAAACTGCTCATTTGCAACGGATTCCAACAAATCAACTTCGTTTCCCTTGTTGTCGCGCCAAAAAGACAATTGGGGAATTTCGCCTTTATTGAAAGCCTTTTTCAAGAACAAGTTGATGACATAATTCTCGAACAATCCGCCTTTAAGATAATGAGATTCAACTTGTTTCGCGTCCTTTATCTCCAACAACGAACAAGCCAAGCCCGTATCGTGGAAATACAACTTGGGCGACTTGATAAGGCGTTTCGAGAAATTGTTGAAATCAGGGCGCAAGCGATAGACGATATAACTCGTTTCAAGCAATGAGAGCCAAGCCTGTGCCGTGGAAACCGCAATGCCGCAATCGTTGGCCAGCGAGGAATAGTTGAGCAACTGGCCGATGCGACCCGCGCACAACTTGATGAACTTCACGAACAGGCCCAAATCGCCGACATTTTTTAACTGCCTGACATCGCGCTCCACGTAGGTCTTGATGTAATAAGGATAATACTCCGTGGGATGCATTTGCTTGTCGAACAGGCGTGGATAGGCTCCCATAAAGATTTCCTCGTCAATGGTATTGGGCAGTAAATCGACAGATTTTAATTCGTCGCGCGAAAATGGCAACAACTCCAAAATGGCCACCCGGCCTGCCAACGACTGCGAAATCTGCTCCATGAGTTGGAAATTCTGCGAACCCGAGAGGATGTACATCCCCTCTTTGTCGGCCAAATCGACATGGGTTTGCAGATAGGAAAACAAATTAGGGGCATATTGCGCCTCGTCGATGATGGTCTTGTCGGGGTAGGTGTCCAGAAAGCCCCGTGGGTCGTCCAACGCGAAGGCTCTATTGTCCAAATCCTCCAACGAAACGTATTGGTATTCAGGGAATTTTTCGCGCAACAGAGTGGACTTCCCCGACTGTCGCGGGCCAGTCAGAAGCACAATCGGATAAAGCGTTGTCATCCGTTGCAATTTTGCGGTAATCGTTCTTTCTATCATCACACATTCAATTGATTCCGCAAAGATAGTACAAATTTTCGATTCAATCGTAAATCTGTACGAAAAAAAAGGCGATGAGAAAACAAAAAAAATCCCCCCGACCCGAAAGTCAAGGGGATTCTATTTTTATGGTATCGGCTAAAGCCGAGAAATCTGTCAAAAATCTATCAAAAATCTGTCTAAAATTCTATAAAATATTGATTTTGAAAAGATTTTATTTTGATTTTGTTGGATTTCTTGCCGTAAGGCAATCCCATATTATCTTGCGAAACAATTCCATTTACTCCACCACCACCTTCTGCACCGTGCCTTCCTCGGACTTGAGGAAGTAGATGCCGGAGCGGAGCGTGAACGTGTGCGTTCCGTTCGCGGAGTGGCTCGTGGCGACGGCTTGGCCGAGAGTGTTGAAGACGGTCAAGGTCGAAGCGCCTGCGACGGTGAAGGTGCCGTTGGCTGGATTGGGATAGACGGTTAAGGCCCCTGAGCCTGTCGAAGGGCCGCCCTCATTGATGCCAAGGATGTCGGCGGTCATGTTGGAGAAGGCCATGTCTTCCAAGTCCCGCTCGCCTTTCGCCGCGAAGACCGCCGCCACGGTGCCGTAGCCATTGAAGTCGTTGGGGTCGTAGGCGTACACGTTGGTGAAGTTGCCGACGTCCATGACGTGGGTCGGCTCGCCGTCCACCACGTCGTAGATGGAGTAGTAGATGACCGTGTTCTTTGCGGGGCTTTCCTCCTCGTAGGGCGTCCATTGGAGGATTTCGCCGCCGCCGGTGCCTTGAACGTGGTCGAGGTGGATGGTGCGCTTCCAGTAGCTGGGGAGCGGACATTCGTCGCCGTCGTTGCCGACCGCCACGAGGTGGTACTGCCATTGGGTGGCTTCGCTGCCGATGTCGTCGGTGAACGAGCCGTCC
>FLNX01004428.1_pt1 | contig 18869 bp, 17 predicted proteins | sample 1140341 | NCBI WGS metagenome assembly FLNX01 (sample SAMEA3878208, study PRJEB12797) | bioreactor metagenome | biome: Moose rumen | place: Sweden | collected 2011-10
CAAATAGAATAAATGCATTGATTATGGCAAAAAAGCGGATTTGGCAAGACGATTACTGGTTACTCTTGATGCAATTGTATCTGAAAAAGCCTATAGGGGTAAAGCCTGTCTATAGCAAGAGAATGGTAGAACTTAGTATGGAACTGCATATCGCTCCACAATTCTTATTTAATAAGATGTGTGAGATTGCCAATCTGGAGACACCACGCATTGAGCGTATCTGGCAGGAATATGGTAATAACCCACGACGACTAAGTCGTGCTGTCAGCCTGTTGCGACAGATGAAAGGCTTCGGCAATAATGATGAGTTCTACGAGGGCGTGGATGTCCAAGAGACCTTTGAGCGTGATTTCCGCCCTGTCAGTGACGACAGTCCTATCACACCCATTATGCTGATATTGATTCTCGACCTCTATTTCCGTCTGACCCCAATTACCATGGTGGCAGAGACTCCTGAGATACAAGAACTCGGTCGCCTTATCAAGTTACCCGTCCGTGAGATTGTTGACATCATGGATATATACCAACACTGCGACCCATACCTGAATCGCAAGGAAGTGCTGTTCAGTCCTCTTTTTCCTGCTTGTCAGGATATCTGGCAACGTTATGGGAACTGCGAGACAGAGTTTCTTGCCTCATATGCGAGACAACTAAAAGAATACTTCAAATAGTTCTATAGTTACCAATTATTTTGTTATTTTGCAGTCGAAATGGCGCAGGAGCAGATACAGGAACAACAACAGACCCTGTCGTTGAGGCAAACGCAGAGCATTACGCAGCAACAATTGTTGCAAGCGCAACTTATCGAACTGCCCATTACACAACTGCTGGAGCGTGTTAATGCGGAAATGGATGACAATCCCGCCTTAGAACAGAATACCGCAGAGGATTCCGATTACTCTGAAACCTCAGAGTTCACAGAGTCCTCTGAGAATTCCGAAACTATTGATGACTATGAACGAGAAGAGCGCCAGTCGGCTTTAGACGCAGCATTGGAGAGTATTGGCAGGGACGACGAGGATTTGCCAGTATATCATGGTGGACAGGATTCTCATGAGGAAAGGGAGGAAGTGGTCTATGGGGAGACGCTGTCGTTTTATGACCAACTCAAAGAACAAATGGGAGTTCTCGACTTAGACCAAAGACAACAGGAAATCATGGAATACCTGATAGGCTCCTTAGACGATGATGGCTTATTAAGGAAGTCACTCGACAATATCAGTGATGAACTTGCCATCTACCATGGTATTGACACCTCCTCCCAGGAGATAGAAGCCATGCTACACCGCCTACAGGACTTCGACCCTGCAGGTATTGGAGGACGTTCCCTACAAGAGTGCCTGCTCCTGCAAATACAACGTCGCAATCCATCTTCCCTTCGTGATTTAATGACTCGTGTCATCCAAGATTACTTTGTAGAATTCACCAAAAAGCATTGGAAGAAAATCCAGCAGGCACTCGGACTGACCGACCTGCAGGCTGACGCATTGATGAAGGAACTACGGAAACTCAATCCCAAGCCAGGGGCTTCTTTAGGAGAAACCGTGGGACGCTCTATGCAGCAAATCACCCCCGATTTTATCATCGACACACAGGATGACGGGACTGTCACCTTCCAATTGAATATAGGTGAGATCCCCGAGTTACATATCTCCCAGTCGTTTACCGATACCCTACGTGAGTATCAGGACAATAAAGAACACATGAGCCGCCAGATGAAAGAGGCTCTACTCTATACAAAAAAGAAAGTGGATGCCGCCCAAGGCTTCATAGAGGCAATCCGTGTGCGTCGTCAAACGTTGACACTGACAATGAAAGCAATTATCCAATGGCAACACCGCTATTTTGAGGAAGGTGATGAGGCATTGCTTCGTCCGATGATTCTCAAGGATATTGCTGAAAAGACAGGACTTGACCTAAGTACAATCTCACGTGTCAGTAACTCAAAATATGCACAAACCCGATGGGGCACCTTCCCTTTGCGGCATTTCTTCAGTGACAGTTATGTGACTGCAGAAGGCGATGAGTTGTCTACCAGAGAAATCAAGGCTACTTTACGTGATCTCATTGACGCAGAGGACAAGCAGAAGCCCTTAAGCGATGAGGCTATAGGTAAACTTTTAGCAGAAAAAGGATACCCTATTGCCCGACGCACAGTAGCAAAATATCGTGAACAATTAGGAATACCCGTTGCAAGACTAAGAAAATGAGAAAGAGACAACAGATGATATTAGCGGCACGAGTGATCAGTATGCTCTTCACCCCTTTCTATCTTCCCATTGTTGGGCTGATAGCCTTGTTTTCTTTCAGTTATATGAGCATCTTCCCTTGGGCATATAAACTACAGGTACTCATCATGGTCTATCTGTTCACCATTCTATTGCCTTCCCTGATGATTCATTTCTACCGCCGCCACCAAGGATGGAACCTCATTGAACTTGGACAGAGGGAGCGACGCATGGTGCCCTATGTCCTTTCTATCGTCTGCTATTTCACTTGTATCTATGTCATGACGCGATTACACATGCCCCACTTCATCATATCCATTGTAATTGCCGCATTGATGGTGCAAATCGTCTGTGCCCTAATTAATGTCTGGTGGAAGATTTCCACACACACTGCTGCCATTGGAGGAGTGGGAGGAGCGCTCTTCGCCTTTGCTGAATATTTAGGCTTCAATCCTGTTTGGTGGCTTTGTGTCATCTTCTTGGTGGCTGGTGTTTTAGGCACCTGTCGGATGATGCTTCGCCAACACACACTCTCACAAGTTATAGGAGGATTCTGGGTAGGTTTCCTCTGTGCGGCTGTTGCTATCCTTTTTCTGTAATATCTCCGAAATATCGAAATAACAAAAACAAAAGAATATGACCCCAATTGTAAGTATTATCATGGGCAGCACCAGTGACCTGCCCGTTATGGAGAAAGCCTGCAAACTTCTGGACGAAATGCAGGTACCGTTTGAAGTCAATGCCCTCTCGGCACACCGCACACCAGATGCCGTGGAGGAGTTTGCCCGTAATGCTAAGGAGCGTGGTATTCGTGTGATTATCGCTGCCGCAGGAATGGCTGCCGCATTACCTGGTGTCATTGCCGCCTCCACCACGCTACCCGTTATTGGTGTTCCCATCAAAGGTATGCTTGACGGACTTGACGCCATGCTCTCCATCATTCAGATGCCCCCAGGAATCCCCGTCGCTACTGTTGGGGTGAATGGCGCACAAAATGCCGCCATCCTTGCTGTTGAGATACTTGCCCTGAGCGATGATGCTATCGCACAGCGCCTGAGCGAGTACAAAAGCGGACTGAAAGAGAAAATCGTGAAAGCAAACAAAGAACTTTCCGAGGTAAAGTACAATTTCAAAACGAACTAAATGACTTATCAAAGAAGAACATCCTCTGTCACACTTGTCGGTAATATCGGCATTGGCGGTAATAACCCCATCCGCATCCAGTCGATGGGAACAGTGGACACCAATGACACGGAGGGCTGTGTGGCCCAGGCAAAGCGTATCATTGATAGTGGTGGTGAACTGGTACGTTTCACCACCCAAGGCACTCGTGAGGCTGAGAATATGAAGAACATCTCGGCATGTCTGAAAGCGGATGGTTATGATACACCTTTAGTTGCCGACGTGCATTTTACGGCACATGTCGCTGATATCGCCGCTTTGTATTGTGAGAAAGTTCGCATCAACCCAGGCAACTACGTAGACCCTGGGCGTGTCTTCAAGCACTTGGAATATACTGATGAAGAATATGCCACTGAGTTAAAGAAGATTGAGGCAAAACTCGTACCTTTTCTCCATATCTGTAAGGAGCATCATACGGCCATCCGTATCGGCGTTAACCACGGTTCTCTCTCCGACCGTATCATGTCACGCTATGGCGACACGCCAGAGGGTATTGTGGAGAGTTGTATGGAGTTCTTACGCATCTGCAAACGAGAAAACTTCAATGATATCGTTATCAGTATCAAGGCAAGCAATACTGTCGTCATGGTAACTACCGTCCGTCTGTTAATCAAGACAATGGATAAAGAGGATATGCGCTATCCGTTGCATTTGGGTGTGACAGAGGCTGGTGAGGGTGAAGATGGCAGAATCAAGAGCGCAGTAGGTATCGGAGCCTTATTAACAGAAGGAATCGGTGACACCATTCGCGTGTCTTTGAGCGAAGAACCAGAATACGAAATACCTGTGGCTCGCAAATTGGTCAAGTCTATTGAGGAGTGCGCCCGCCTACGTGCCGAGGCAGAGACCTCCATCAAGGATGACACCATCACTCTGACCATTAACGAACCCGACTGGGAAACTTTCCAACTGAAAGCCGCTATGGCTGTCGGTGCCTTGCTCATCGACCGCAAGGCAACAAAACTTGTGATACATTCTCGTCTTTTTGATGACTTTAGATTATCCAGTCTATCTGACGCTATCCTACAGGCTGCACGTGTCAAATTTACCAAGACAGAATATATATCATGCCCTGGTTGTGGACGTACCTTGTATAACTTGCAAGACACTATCGCCCGTATCAAAGCGGCAACCAGTCACCTGGTAGGTTTGAAGATTGGCATTATGGGCTGTATTGTCAATGGTCCTGGGGAGATGGCGGATGCCGACTATGGTTACGTGGGAGCAGGCAGAGGCAAAATCAGCCTCTACAAGCAGAAAGTATGTGTAGAGAAGAATATCCCTGAAGAAGAGGCTGTAGAAAAACTATTAGACCTTATCAACAAGGATATGCGGTAGACCACCTTATTTCATTAGCAGTGTGGAAAGTTCTTTCATTCCCTCACTGGCTCCCTTTTGAATCTGTTGTACATTGGCACCTGCGGAGACTGGTTTTGGATCAATGAGATAAATAGGAACTCCAGGACGCACATACTGCACCAAGCCTGCGGCAGGATAAACATTGAGTGATGTACCAATGATGATAAAGATATCAGCCTGCATTGCCTCAGCAGCCGCAGCACTGATCATGGGCACGCCCTCGCCAAAAAAGACGATAAAAGGACGAAGCAACGAACCGTCACCCGCTTTTGTGCCAGGCTCTACCTCACAGTTCTCTGGGGTCAGTGTAATCTGATAACAAGGATCATCCACGTCGCGACTACTACATACCTTCATCAACTCACCGTGCAGATGGATAACCTTTGAGGAACCTGCCATCTCATGGAGGTTATCCACATTCTGGGTAACGACCGTAACATCATACTGTTCCTCGAGTTTTGCCACCAAACGATGTCCCTCGTTGGGTTGCGTCCCCACACACTTCTTACGCAGCATGTTATAGAAGTTCGTGACTAAAGTGGGGTCTGCCTCCCAGCCTTCATGAGTGGCGACCTTAGCCACAGGATAGTTCTCCCATAAACCATCTGCATCACGAAACGTTTTCAGACCACTCTCCACGGACATTCCCGCACCTGTCAAAACCACAATCTTTTTCATAAGCCTTTCTGTTTTTAGATTTTCTGCAAAAATAATAAATAAATGAGAGTTGACAACGGAGAATTGAGAATAATTATGTAATTTTGCAAAATTAAACAGAAAACACCATGACAGAACTGGGGTTCCGCAAGCGTCTTGCCCTGGAACTATCGGCACAGATTAGCCGCAATGTCCGTAAGGAACATCCTCTTCGGCAGTTATTCTGGGAGTGTACCCTACGGTGTAATGTGAGTTGTCGCCATTGTGGCAGTGATTGCAGGAAATTCTCAGAGGTCAAGGACATGCCTCGGGAGGATTTCCTCAAGGTGCTGGATAGTATTGCGAGGAAAACAGATCCCCATCAGGTCTTTGTTACCATCACTGGGGGAGAGCCTTTATTACGTGACGACTTAGAGATTTGTGGAGAGGAGATTTTCAGACGAGGGTTCCCATGGGGACTGGTGACGAATGGGCTTGCCCTCACTCCAGAGCGTTTCGAGTCGTTACGCAAAGCGGGCATGCACAGCATCACTGTCAGTATAGATGGACTGGAAGACAGCCATAACTGGATGCGCCGTCATCCACAAAGTTTCCAGATGGTCAGTCAATCGTTAGACCTCTTAGTGGCAAACCCGCAAATTGCCTCCGATGTCGTGACCTGCGTCAACCAGCGTAACTACGACCAGTTGCCTGCCATACAGGATTTCCTCATTAGCAAAGGTATCGGTTATTGGCGCATCTACTCTATCTTCCCTGTAGGACGTGCGGCAAAAGATTCGATGATGCAAATCAGCAACGAGCAGTATCGAGGAATGCTTGACTTTATCCGCAAAACTCGTCAGGAAGGCAGCATCAATGCCTCGTATGGCTGTGAGGGATTCCTCGGACGCTATGAAGGAGAGGTTCGTGAGATGTTCTTCGACTGCCAAGCGGGAATTACTGTAGGCTCTGTGATGGCTGATGGCTCGATAGCGGCATGTGCCAGTATTCGTGCCGACTACCAGCAGGGGAATATTTATGACGATGACTTCATGGAGGTATGGGAAAAGCGCTATGCACCCTATCGGAATCGAGACTGGATGCGCAAGGGCGACTGTAAGGATTGCCGCTACTGGCGTTACTGCCGAGGGAACGGTATGCACCTCCGTGACGAAGAGGGTAATCTTATATTATGCCACCTGAAACGAATTCAGGAACCTAACCAGACAGTTAAATAATCTTTATTTAACCGTTTATTCAATAATAATCCATAATTTTGCACCCGAAATCATCAAAACGCTTGAGTTATGAAGAAAATTCGTCAATCTATCAATCTCGTGCTCTCCGCCATCATAGTGGCTTTGGGCTTTGGTTCCTGTGTCTCTCAGAAGACCTATAAAGCCGCTCAGGAGGAAATAGAAGTACTGAAGGCTGAGAATGGAGCATTAAAAGCAGAGAATGCAGGGTTACGACAGGAAATGAGTAAAATTAAGGATTATCAGAAACGAACTGAGGAGCGTAAGGTGGTTTATGGTCCTCGCCCTACCAACTATAACGAGAAGATTAATCAATAAAAAGGTACACATTTATATATATAAGAAAGAAAATGGATAAAGTAAGTTATGCTCTGGGCTTAGGCATCGGACGCCAGTTGGCTCAGATGGGTGCTACTGAGTTGAACATCGATGATTTTGCCACAGCCATCAAAGATGTGATTGCAAGCAATGACCTGAAGGTGTCCAATCGTGAGGCACAACAGATTGTACAGGAGTATTTTGCTGCCCAAGAGGAGAAAATCAATAAGCAACGTGCCGAACAAGGTAAGACTCATAAAGAGGCTGGTGAGAAATACCTCGCTGAGAATGCCAAGAAAGATGGGGTGATTACCCTACCCAGTGGACTGCAGTATCAGGTATTAAAAGAAGGCAATGGCAAGAAACCAACGGCAAAAGATAGTGTAAAATGCCATTACGAGGGATTCTTGATTGATGGAACCGTGTTTGACAGCAGCGTGGAGCGTGGTGAGCCGGCAGTCTTCGGGTTACAGCAAGTAATTGCTGGATGGACAGAAGGTTTGCAGTTGATGCAAGAAGGTGCGAAATATCGTTTCTTCATCCCTTACCGTCTTGCTTATGGCGAGGGTGGCGCAGGTGCCTCTATTCCACCTTTTGCAGCCCTCATCTTTGATGTAGAACTGATTCAAGTAATGTAATTCGAAATAACGAAATAATTAAAAAGAAATGAGAAAGTTTACTTTTGCTGCTATTGCAGCAGTAGCCGCAGCAACATTGTTCTCCTGCGGCAATGGAACTCCGAAAGCAAACCTGAAGAGTGATGTTGATACGCTCAGTTATGCAATCGGAATGGCACAGACCAATGGTCTGAAAGATTATCTTGTTAATCGTCTGGACATCGATACCGCCTATATGGACGAGTTTATCAAGGGTCTCAACGAAGGTGCTAATGCTGGTGACGACAAGAAGAAGGCCGCCTATTATGCTGGTATCCAGATCGGTCAGCAAATCAGCAACCAGATGGTGAAGGGTATCAATCACGAATTATTTGGCAATGATTCTACCCAGACTATTTCCCTAAAGAACTTCATGGCAGGTTTTATCAGTGGTACAACAGGCAAAGGCGGTTTGATGACTGTTGACTCCGCCCAGATTGTCACTCAGACTTTGATGCAGACCATCAAAGGCAAATACATGGAGAAGGAGTTTGGTCCCAATAAGGTGGCTGGTGAGAAGTTCCTTGCTGAGAATGCCAAGAAAGAGGGTGTGAAGACTCTTGAAGGTGGTGTTCAGTATAAGGTCATTAAGGAAGGCAATGGCACGATCCCTGCTGACACTTCTCGCGTAAAGGTTAACTATGAGGGACGCACCCTTGATGGTAAGGTGTTCGACAGTACCTATAAGCGTGGTGAGCCTGCAGAGTTCCGTTGCAATCAAGTTATCAAGGGTTGGACTGAGGCTCTCGTTCACATGCCTGCCGGTTCTGTCTGGGAGGTTTATGTTCCTCAGGAGAAGGCATACGGTGCACGTCAGCAAGGTGCTGATATCAAGCCTTTTTCTATGCTAATCTTCAAGATTGAATTGTTGGAAGTTAACCCTAAGAGGAAGTAATCCATGAGAAGAATCATCATAGTAGCACTCACTGTTATGGTGGGTGCTATTTTCCATTCTGCCAAGGCACAACAACTACAGACACGTGTTGACTCTTTGAGTTATAGCCTTGGCATGGCACAATCAGAGGGACTTCTGCGTTTCATGCAGCAGTTCAACCATGAGGTCTTCGATAATGATTCTACCCAACAAATCAATATCGATTTGTTCTTAAGTGGTTTTAACAGTGGCGTGGCAGGGAAGAAAGGACTGATGACACCACAAGAAGCGAACCAACTGGTACCCTCTTTGATGAAGACTATCAAGGCGGAGACCGCCATGAGACTTTATGGTGCCAATAAGAAGGCGGGTGAGGATTTCCTCAAGACCAATGAAAAGAAGAAAGGTGTCAAAACCTTGGAATGCGGTGTCCAGTATAGAGTCCTTCAAGAAGGAAAGGGAGTCATTCCTACCGCTACCCAAAAGGTGAAGGTCAATTACGAGGGGCGCACGCTCGATGGAAATATCTTCGATAGTTCCTACAAACGTGGTGAACCTACTGATTTCCGTTGCGACCAAGTTATCAAAGGCTGGACAGAAGCACTCACCCACATGCCAGTGGGTTCTACATGGGAAGTATATATTCCACAAGAACTTGCTTATGGCGAAAGAGGGGCGGGTAACGATATAAAACCTTTCTCCATGCTTATCTTCAAAATTGAACTTTTGGAGATTTTGGACAAATAAAAACAAGAAGAGCAGACAAAAATCTGCTCTTCTTGTACAAAATACTGCAATTTCCTTAACAAAATGTTGCATATATCGATAATTTTTCCTACTTTTGCTTACAAATTGTAAACTTAAGACTAAATATATCTATATGGCAACAACAGAGAAAATTGATCAACTCGACAAGAAAATCCTGAATATTTTGTCGAAGAACGCACGTATCCCATTTAAGGATGTGGCAGCAGAATGCGGTGTTTCACGAGCCGCCATCCATCAGCGTGTACAGCACTTGATAGAGGCTAACGTAATTATGGGAAGCGGCTTTGATGTCAACCCTAAGAGTTTGGGCTATAGTACCTGCACCTATGTGGGTATCACTTTGGAGCGTGGATCAATGTATAAGGACGTGGTAGAGTGCCTGCAGCACATCCCAGAGATTGTGGAATGCCATTTCACGACAGGTCCCTATACGATGCTTGTCAAACTTTATGCCCGTGATAACGAGCAACTGATGCATCTGCTGAATGGCAGACTGCAAGATATCCCTGGTGTTGTTGCTACAGAGACGCTGATTTCTTTGGAGCAAAGTATTAAACGTGAAATTCCTGTTAATATTGAAGGATAATTCTATGAGTTCTTTTGATTGGAAATCGCAATTGGCACAGAAGGTTTATTCGTCTTTTCCTGAGGCAGAATACAAACCTATTATCGGTATAACAGGCAACTACGGTGACCAGACTTGTAAACTTGCTGAGAGTTATTACAAATCTGTTGCCAAAGCAGGTGCCGTACCTGTTATCATCCCTCCCCTTGCAGATACAGATGTCATTATCAATACGCTGGAGAAAATTGATGGACTGATTCTCAGTGGTGGAGGTGATTATGATCCTCGCTATGCAGGAGAAGAGGCTGACCCCAAATTGGGCGAGGTCAATCCTGAGCGCGACCTCCCAGAGTTACTTATCACCCGCCTTGCCTATAACCGCCAAATACCTATCCTTGGTATCTGTCGAGGCATTCAGACCCTTGCTATGGCACTGGACGGAAAAGTCAGGCAAGACATCACGGATATTGCCACTATTAACCATTCACAAAATGAGGAGCGTTCCATTGCAACTCATCAGATTAGCATTGAGAAAGACTCCATCCTCCATCAACTTTATAACAAGACTCAAATCTCCGTTAATTCTTTCCACCATCAGGCTGTCTGCGACTGTGGGGAACGATTCCGTGTAACAGCAACATCGGAAGACGGTATTATTGAGGCCATTGAGAGTCGTGAGTTCAAAAGTATTATGGGTGTCCAGTGGCATCCCGAATGCCTTGATGACGGACTGCCTGTTTTTGAATGGCTCACTCGTGAGGCCGCACAATATCGTAAGGCATGTGATATCCATCAGAATATGTTAACACTTGACTCCCATTGCGATACCCCCATGTTCTTCCCACAGGGTATTGACTTTGGAAGTCGTGATGATCGGATTCTTGTCGATATGCATAAGATGACAGAGGGACATCAAGATGTTACCATCATGGCCGCATATCTTCCCCAACCGACCGAGAATCCTACTGCCTTCGCTGACAACATTTTCGATAAGATAGAGGAGATTGCCCAACAGCACAAGGGCCATCTCGCTATCGCAAGAACACCCGCAGATCTCTATCTCAACAAGACAAACAACATCAAGAGCATCATGCTGGGCATTGAGAACGGTATTGCAATTGACGGAAACTTAGATAACCTGAAACACTTTGCTGAACGTGGCATCGTATATATGACCCTTTGCCACAATGGCGACAATGACATCTGCGACTCCGCTAAAGGCAATCAGACCCATAACGGTGTCAGTAAGTTCGGCAAACAAGTCATTAAGAAGATGAACAAACTGGGTATTGTCGTGGACCTTAGCCATGCTTCTGAGAAAAGTTTCTATGATGCTTTAAAGATCAGCAAAAAACCCATAGTATGCAGTCATAGTAGTTGCCGTGCGCTCTGTGACCATCCTCGCAACCTTACTGATGATCAGATGCGTGCCCTTGCCCAAAAAGACGGTGTCATGCAGATTACGCTGTATCCAGGCTTCCTTCGCACCGAGGGAGAGGCAACTGTTGAGGATGTTCTTGCCCATCTGGAACATGCTATTGAGGTAATGGGTATCGACCATGTAGGAATCGGTACCGATTTCGATGGCGATGGTGGTGTCCGTGGCTTTGCCAACTCCTCTTATATAATAAACTTCACACGCATGTTATTGGCACGTGGCTATTCCCATAACGATATCTCCAAGATATGGGGTTTGAATTTCATGCGCGTGATACTTGACTCAATATTGTAAAATAATAAAGAATGATTACCTATCATGTAGAGAATGTCCGTTTTCCTAAGATTAAACGCCGTGAGACCACTACGTGGATTCGACATGTCGCTACCACTTATGGAAAGAAAGTTGGAGAGGTAGGCTACCTCTTCTGCGATGACGAGCACATCTTAGAAGTAAACCGCCAATATCTCGGACACGACTACTATACCGATATCATCACCTTCGATTATGATGAAGGCGACACCCTTAACGGTGACCTCGTCATCTCTCTCGATACCGTGCACTCCAACGCCGATCTGTTTCATAAAGATTACGACGAGGAGTTGCACCGTGTCATTATACACGGCATCCTGCACCTCTGCGGTATCAACGATAAAGGACCAGGAGAGCGTGAGATCATGGAGGCTGCTGAGAACAGGGCACTTGCCATGCGCAAACAAAAGACTGAGTAACCTCAGCGGGAATGACTTTGATATTGCTACTTGCCGCTGACTATCTTCTTGATGTCGTTGAGTTTGTTGAGTGCCTCTAAAGGGGTAAGGTTATTGACATCCAAACCAAGGATTTCATCACGAACCTGACAGAGCACTGGGTCTTCCAACTGGAAGAAGGAAAGTTGCATACCCTCACGACTCTGAGCGATTTCCATCGTCGGTTTACCCGCCTTACCTACTTGGGCATTCTCTGCCTCCAACTGTTGGAGGATGACATTAGCACGCTTGACGATAGACTTAGGCATTCCCGCAATCTCCGCTACGTGGATACCAAAGGAATGCTCTGAGCCTCCTTTTTCCAATTTACGCAAGAAAATCACCTTACCATCGACTTCCTTCACACTAACATTATAGTTGCGGATGCGACTGAAATTCTTCTCCATCTCATTCAACTCATGATAGTGAGTAGCGAAAAGGGTGCGAGCCTGTGCCTTGGGATGCTCATGAAGATACTCCACAATAGCCCATGCAATCGAGATACCATCGTAGGTACTGGTACCACGTCCTAACTCGTCAAAGAGTACCAATGAGCGTGGCGTGACATTATTCAGAATATTGGCTGCCTCTGTCATCTCCACCATGAAAGTAGACTCTCCCAACGAGATATTATCAGAGGCTCCCACACGGGTGAATATCTTATCGACCAGTCCAATACGCGCACTTTCTGCTGGTACGAAACTTCCTATCTGCGCAAGCAGGGTAATCAATGCTGTTTGACGAAGAAGTGCCGACTTACCAGCCATATTCGGACCTGTAATGATAATAATCTGCTGGTGGTTACCATCTAACAATACATCATTAGGCACATAACGCTCATCAAGGGGCAATTGAGTCTCGATGACAGGATGACGACCCTGTTTGATATCAATGACATTACGCTCGTCTATCTGCGGACGGATATAATGATTCTCCTCTGCCGTCTTTGCCGCAGACAAAAGACAATCGAGATGGGCAATAACATTAGCATTGGTCTGCACTTGTGGAATAAACTCTTGTAACGCAACTACGAGTTCTGTAAAGAATTGTTGTTCCAAAGAAAGGATTTTCTCCTCCGCTCCCAAAATCTTCTCCTCGTACTCTTTCAGTTCCTGAGTGATATAACGCTCTGCCTGTGCCAGTGTCTGCTTGCGCACCCACTCCGCAGGAACCTTGTCCTTATAGGTATTGCGTACTTCCAGATAATAGCCGAACACGTTGTTATAGCCAATCTTCAAAGAGGCGATACCTGTCGCTGCTGTCTCACGCTCCTGAATCTGCAACAGATAGTCCTTACCAGAATAAGCGATATGACGAAGGTCGTCCAGTTCGGCACTCACTCCATCACGAATCACCCCACCCTTTGCCACCAACTGGGGCGGGTCGTTGGTTATCTCACGCTCAATACGGTCACGGATCTCCTCACAAAGGCTTAGTCGCTCCCCTACCCTTCTTAATGACTCGTTGGTGGCATGGAGACAGGCAGTCTTGATAGGTTGGATAGCCTGCAGGGCGACTTTCAGTTGTACTACCTCACGAGGTGTTACACGCCCTACGGCAACCTTGGAGATGATACGCTCCAAATCACCGATACGCTGCAACTGGTCATCAATACACTGTCGGAACTCTGGCTCCCGGAAAAAATAGTCAACAATATCCAAACGGGCATTGATACGCTTGACGTCTTTCAGAGGAAAGACCAGCCAACGACGCAACAAACGCCCTCCCATGGGGGATACTGTACGGTCGATGACATCTAACAATGACTTTCCGCCTTCCTGCATCGTACTGACCAATTCCAAAGAGCGTACCGTAAACTTATCAAGACGTACGTAACGCTCTTCCTCGATACGAGCCAAGGAAGTAATATGGGCAATCTGTGTATGTAGCGTCTGCTCAAGATACTGTAAAATAGCACCAGAGGCAATAACACCACTTTTCAAATGATCTACTCCAAAACCTTTCAGCGATTTCACATGGAAATGCTTTAAAAGTTTTTGGTTAGCAGTCTGCTCTGTGAAAACCCAGTCGTCAAGTTCAAACGTGCAATAACGAGTCCCAAAATAGCGAATAAAATCGTTCTTACGAGCACGGTCATAGAGAACCTCCTTGGGTTGGAAACTGCCCATCAACTTCTCCACATAGTCATAAGTACCCTCTCCTGTTAAGAACTCTCCTGTAGAGATATCGAGAAACGATACACCACAGGCACCTTTCCCGAAATGGACAGCAGCAAGAAAATTATTCTCTTTGTAATTGAGGACATTATCCTGCATGGCGACACCAGGGGTCACCAGTTCTGTGATGCCACGCTTCACGAGTTTCTTAGTGAGTTTGGGGTCTTCAAGTTGATCACAGATGGCAACACGCTTTCCAGCACGAATGAGTTTGGGCAGATAGGTATCAAGAGCATGATGTGGGAACCCCGCCATCTCGTCGCCTTTCACCCCTGCCCCATTGTTACGACGAGTCAGGGTGATACCAAGTATCTGCGCCGCTGTAATGGCATCCTCACAATAGGTCTCATAGAAGTCACCACAACGGAACAGAAGCAACGCCTCAGGGTGCTTTGCCTTGAGGTCGAAGAATTGCTTCATCATCGGGGTCAGTTCCTTCTTTGCCATTTGCTTGCTTCTACTCAATATTGTTTGGCAAAAGTACAAAAAATCGAGAGAAAAGCCAAAAATATTTGAGTATTTCTGAGTATAGTGTATATTGAAGTGCCGCTTCTTGCTCTTAACTTCATTTGTCTAAACCCGTCCTAAACCTAATGAGTTCACTTCCTTTCAAGAATACAGGGCGTCCTTCTGGGTATTCTTTAAATAAAGACTTGCTTTGGCGTATTTCCGAGGCATAGTTGATACGATCTGCTGATAGGATACGTTCTACATCAAACGTGCCAAGATTCACCTCTTCATCAAACACATAACAATAATACTTGTCGTGTCGAGGTGAGGAATATCCTTCCTTGATTAAATCTTCCTTTGTCTTTTCATTATAGCCCTTCACTCGGAAAACCTTAAAGATGCCATCGTGCTCTTTTTCATATTCGTATAGAAGCACAAACTTTGCCTGTCTCAGGGTGTCTGTTCTCTTCACACCACCTTCGACATCTATACCCATACGAACATTATAGGCATCATCGACCTTTCCACCCTTACGCCCAAACATCCATTCCAATTGCTCTTTTCTGAATCCACCAACCAAGAAAGAAACTTCTGGATAGTTTTCCAAATAGTGAAGTGTCAGCAATCGCCGTGGTACATCTTGATGAGGACGTGGCAGAACCACTGGTAATTTCTCACGAGGGTCACTGCCAATGGCACATTCCTCTACATAGAATGCTTGACTAAGTTGATACATTACCATATCATTCTCATTCCTTATGGTAGCCTTCAACTCCTGTTCCTTACGCTTATCCTTCAACTCAATCTTGTCAGGGTCACGCAACGCCAGCGAGAAATACGACTGACTGCCACGATCTTCATAAGGTTGGAACACCTTTCCCAACAAGGTCTGGAAGTTCTCTTTGATATAAGTATTAGGCTCTACATCCTCATGTGCAGTCATCGCATAGAACAGGAAGTACTTGCTCAACATTTCCTGTATCTGCTTTCGGAACAGTCTTCTTGCTTTATTACGCCATTCTGCCTTTGCCGCAGCATTATTACGGCCATACAAGGCCAGTACAAACAAGAAGTTCACATCATAGTGAGCCAACATAAACGTATCTCTGTCAAACAGCCGATTCTCAAACTGGCGACTCAGATAATAAGGAATGCGCTCTTTGCTCAGACGTATCTCCGCATCTGAATCCAACGTGTTTTGCTGAGCAGATATGAAGAAGTTGGGTATGATGTTATAGCCTTCCGTCACGTCATCACGCAGTTTCTCATGCCCCTGTTGGTCTTTTTCACTTCCATCGTTAAACAGGTCAAGGTTCCACTGCACGACATTTCTGGCATACGTAAACTGCTTATAGACGGACTCACTACTTAACTGGTTGCCACGTTTGTAGTATTTAGAGTCACCTATATAATATATATCCTCTTCACTATCATTATTTGTCAGTTGCTGCCACTGAAACATGTGGTCTACACGCTTGCCGTCTTCTTGATCCAATAATTCTTTGGGCAACTGCTGATCACCTGCTATCAACTCATCAATGATGGCTTCAAATACCACATGGAAACTCTTCACCAACAAGTACTCCTTTTGTTCAACATTCAGATTAATCTGATAGGGTCTTTCAAAGAAGGCATAGCAAAGATCCCACAGTTCCAAAGACTTATCCGAAAAGTATTTGTATTTAATCTGGCGCAGTCGTGTTTGTCCGTATCCTTTTAGATAACGTTGGAACTTGGCACCATTTATCAATGGGAAGTTTACATTCATCTTGACTGGGAATCCGTAGGCATCATGCATGTACTGCAAAATACTATAGAATATCACCAGCAGTTCCTCGTCAAAGTTCACCTGCCGTTTCTTGTTGACAGGATTCAGATACACGACGCTGCCATCATGAATGAAAGCGGATGTGGATGCGATAGTCCGTGTCCAATTGATTTTATTGAATCCCGCATGGAGATTCTTGGTCACGAACATGACAAACTGCTGATTCTCCTTGTTCCATTGCTGCAAGGCCAACAATACATCCAGAAATGTATTGGCTTTACGTCGCTTCGAGTGTCCCATCATCGGTGCCTGACGATGAAGCACTATTGAGGGCTGCTGCTTATTCCCTCCACGGCGGTCATATTCGTGCTCCTTGAAAACGCAGATTGCCCGATACACCCATACAGACAGATGATAGATAAACGTCCGCTCTGCTTCCGTCAGTTCCTTGCAATGGTCTGCATCAATCAGGTCATGAGGGTCTATATGTCCGAATACGAGTTCTTGTTCACCTTTCTTTTCAAGCAGCACCTTAGGCAGAATGAACACACAATCAGGCAACTCTGGGTTGAAGTAATAGCCAACATAGTTCACCGATACCTTTTTGTCGGCATCGTGTACCTCCGTCAGTCCTTTCAGCACCTCGTTCACTCGGTCGTATTCGTACAGATATTCCTCTATGAGAATCCTCATGACTCTGTCTCGTTTTCTCCTTTCTGTCTATTCTTCAACCTCTTGACTGCTTTGTCGAAGTCGCTTTCCAGCAACCGCATCTCTCGTTCTCGGTATATTTCAAATTCCCGTTCGGCTTTCTCTATAGCCTCTTGATGCGATATGGTACCTTTTCCTTCTAAGATATTCTTACGCAATCGAAGAATCTGGTCATCAAGAGCAGTTATCCAGTCGGTCATCGTCATGGGATTCTGCTCCAATGCCTGAAACTCTGCGTAGTCAAGGAATTGGGAAGTCAGCAAATTCAACCGTTGCAGTTCTAACTCTGTCAGATAGTTCTTGGCTATCTTCACATCGTCACGGGTCACATAGTTACCCTTGAAGTTTGTCATCCCCACAAAAGGTTTCTCATTGTCCACCCGCTCATAGATGAGTTCTGCTGCCGTGTGTTCGTGTACGGCATAGTGCATCTTGTTCTGCACCGTGGCGAAAAACAGTTTGGTCATCTTCGCCCGTGGGTCATAGTCAGTCGATGTGGCATAGATATCGGTCACTTGCTGATAGAAGTTTCGTTCGCTGCTGCGAATATCACGGATGCGTTGCAGCAATTCCTTAAAGTATCGGTTCCCACCCTGTTTCAACCGCTCATCGTCCATCGTGAATCCCTTCTGAATATACTCGTGCAACCGCTGAGTTGCCCATCGGCGGAAACGTACGGCAACAGGCGACTGAACTCGGTAGCCGAGGGCGATAATTACATCCAAATTATAGTATGCCACATTGTAATTCTTACCATCTGCGGCAGTTGTTCGGAAATTCCGAACAACTGAATCTTTCACCAACTCACCGTCTGCAAAAATATTAGAAATGTGCTCACTGACATTCGATTTGCTTGTCTGGTATATCTCCACCAGTTGCGCCTGTGTCAGCCACACATCCTCATCGGCAAAGCGCACGTTTACGTTCACACTGCCTTCCTCGTCCTTATAAAGTATCAGTTTATTCTCCTTGTCCATTTTCAGTCGTAGCAGTCTGTTTCACATCCAGATTTTCTACTTTGAGTGCCGTCAGCAGTTTAGTCACATTCACCTCATTGATGCTACCATCGGGATTGAAGAATTCGCTAAAGGGCATAGGCTTACTATCAGCATCCTTAAAGATAGAGTCCCCTTCATCATAATCCTTGAACACGTCGTTCCAAAGATAGAACAACACCTTACTGACGAACTTCTCTGCCCAAACCTCTTTATTCTCTGCCTTACAGAAATAAAATCCCAACTGCTTATCCTCGGAAGTGGTTGCTCTGAATATGCGATTGTTTACAATTTCCAAGAAACTACTCCAACTATACTTCACACCCTCAACCACAATATTCCACTGCTCCTTGCGTGTATCAATTGGAATATATTTCCAGTCCCAGCGACGCTTGAAAGCCGAGTCTATGGGGAACAACGATTGGTCGCTGGTGTTCATCGTAGCCCATATGTAGAGGTTGTTTGGCAAAAGCAATACCTCTCCGCTGAGCACTTCCTTCACGATGTCTCTGCCGTCATATAGGGCATTGATGCTTTCTGCATTCTCTATCCCTACTCCCCCAAACAGCCGCTTCAACTGTTTCTGCATGTCAGCGTCAGCCTGAATGGGATAATCGGAATAGCCATAATCGTTGCGGTCAAGCAGTTGGAATAGGTCACCAAAGATTTGAGCACAGTTACCTCGGTTGATTTCTTCTATCACGAGGAACTGCTTCTTCGGCATGCCACCTTTCGCCTC
>FLNX01004429.1_pt1 | contig 18862 bp, 13 predicted proteins | sample 1140341 | NCBI WGS metagenome assembly FLNX01 (sample SAMEA3878208, study PRJEB12797) | bioreactor metagenome | biome: Moose rumen | place: Sweden | collected 2011-10
GACGTCCTGGGGCTTGTCCCCAATGGGTAAACTCCACATGCTCTGAGAGTCGCTCCACCATCGTATCAGGCAAGATGACGAATTGCTGGTTGGTGGGTGAGTCAAGGTAGAACTCGAAGCCCAAACGCTTAAACAATTCCTTCATCCGCTTTGCCATCTCATTGGCATGACGTGCCAGTTGGAAGTAAAGGTCGTCAGTGAACAGAGCCTCAAATTGCAGTCCTATCAGTGCGCCTTTGGCAATAACCGCTCCATGTTGCTTTTGTATAGAGAAGAAATGCTTATGGGCACGACGATTAGTGAAAACGACTGCCTCACCACAGAGGGCACCGATTTTCGTGCCACCGATATAGAACACATCACAATGACGGGCGAGGTAAGGCAGACTGATATCGTTCTTCTCTGCCGTCAACCCGTAACCTAAGCGAGCCCCGTCTATATATAATGGTATCTCGTAATGCTGGCATACGGTATATATCTCTGCAAGTTCTTTTCCTGTATAGAGTGTTCCCAACTCTGTAGGGAAGGTGATATACACCAAGCCAGGATATACTGCATGGGCATTGTTCCCGTCGTGCATAAAATCATCAAGATACTTATCAAGTACCTTGGGGTTCATCTTTCCCTCATGACCAGGCAGGGTGATGATCTTATGCTCCGTAAACTCAACGGCTCCAGCCTCGTGGACATTGATATGTCCTGTCTCCACGCAGATCACACCCTCGTACTGATAGAGCATAGAGTCAATGGTAGTGGCATTAGTCTGGGTACCTCCTGTCAGGAAGAAAATCTGGGCATCGGGCATGCCACATGCCTCACGGATTCGTCCTTTTGCCCGCTCACTAAACTCGTCGAAGCCGTAAGGGGTCGTCCTTACATTATTATATTTTACAAGATTCTCCAGTACTTTAGGATGAGCCCCATTGTTATAGTCGCAATCAAAAGAAATCATAATGCCTCCAGCATACGCTTAATAACCACACTACAAGAAATCTCACGGTTTGCAGCCTCGGGGATGACAATAGAGTTGGGGCTCTCGATGACATCATCGGTGACGATAAGTCCACGGCGGACAGGAAGACAGTGCATGAACTTACCATTGTTGGTCCATGACATGTGCTCCGTGTCTACGGTCCATGACATATCCTTGGAGGTGATCTTTCCATAGTCGGCGGAATCCGTCACGCCAGGATTGCTCCAGTTCTTGGCATAGATGAAGTCGGCACCCTCAAAGGCTTTCTTCTGGTCGTATTCCACATGGGCTTTACCCACAAACTTAGGGTCGAGTTCATAACCCTCTGGATGGGTGATGACGAAATCGACATCGGCGGCATTCATCCATTGGGCGAATGAGTTGGGTACTGCCTGTGGCAAGGCACGGCAGTGAGGTGCCCACGTCAATACGACTTTGGGTCGAGACCCCTCTAACCTCCCCTGCTTAGGGGCGGTTTTTGATTCTCCCCCTAAACAGGGGGAGTTAGAAGGGGTCTTCCAATACTCCTCAATGGTGATGAGGTCGGCAAAAGCCTGAAGGGGATGGACGGTCGCTGTCTCCATAGCGAAGACAGGCTTGCCGCTATATTTGATGAACTGGTTAAGTACCGTCTCGGCATAATCGTATTCACGATCTGTAAGTCCTGCAAAAGAGCGCACACCTATCATATCGCAATAACAGCCCATCACAGGAATCGCCTCTAACAGATGCTCGCTCTTATCACCATCCATGATGACACCACGCTCTGTCTCTAACTTCCATGCTCCGGCATTGACATCGAGCACGATGACATTCATGCCCAAGTTCATTGCCGCCTTCTGGGTGGACAGGCGGGTACGAAGGGAGTTGTTGAAGAAAATCATCATCAGGGTCTTGTTCTTGCCCAGGTGCTGATATTTAAAACGATTGCTCTTAATCTCTTGTGCTTCCGCCAGTGCTTTCTCCAGCGGTCCAATATCCTCTACATTGATAAATGTTTTCATAATTATTCTTTTTTGCGATATAACGATATTGCGATATAACGATATTGCGATATTTCGATATAACGATATGGCGAGTTATGGGCGAGTCTGACCTTCACCCTCAATAAGCCACTTGTAAGTAGTGATTTCCTCTAATGCCATAGGTCCACGTGGACCGAGTTTCTGGGTAGAGATACCAATCTCTGCGCCTAATCCAAACTGCGCGCCGTCCGTAAATGATGTGGGCGCATTCCAATAGACACATGCCGCATCGACATGTTGCTGGAAAATCCTCGCGTTCTTTTCGTTCTGGGTGATAATCGCCTCGCTATGTCCAGAGCCGTATTGGTCAATATGCTTTAAGGCTTCTTCCAAAGAGGTGACGGTCTTTATTGCCATCTTGTAGTCCATGAACTCCGTACCAAAGGAGTCTGCTGTGGCAGGACGTAGCAGGATGTCGGGATAATGTCCTGTCAGCAACTGATAAGCGGGTGCATCCGCATATATCTTTACCTTATGGTCGAGCAAGGGCTTCACCAGTTCAAGCAAGTCACCCAACCGCTCCTCATGGATGATGAGACAGTCGAGGGCATTGCAAACACTGACACGACGGGTTTTGGCATTACAGATAATAGCCTTTCCCATCTCTAAGTCACCGTCTTTGTCGAAATAGGTATTGACAACACCAGCACCAGTCTCAATGACAGGGATGCGTGCTGTATCACGGACAAAATCGATGAGGCGTCTTCCGCCACGGGGGATGCAGAGGTCAATATAGCCGACAGCATTCAACATCTCACCAGTAGCCTCATGGGTGGCAGGTAGTAATGTCACCACATCGGGATTAACGTCAAAACGCTCCAGCACCTCGTGGATGAGTTGTACGGATTCTTGATTCGACAGGTCGGCGTCACTTCCGCCTTTCAGGACGCAGGCGTTGCCACTCTTGAAACAGAGTGAGAACACATCGAAGGTCACATTGGGGCGTGCCTCGTAAATCATGCCGATAACTCCAAATGGTACGGAGACACGACAGAGACGCAGTCCGTTGGGTAGTGTCTTCTCCTTGGTAATATGCCCTAAAGGAGTAGGGAGTGAGGCGACATTACGCATGTCAGCCGCAATGTCGTCCAGTCGTTTCTCTGTTAGTTGCAGACGGTCATAGAGCGGATTCGTGATATCCATCTTTGCCAAATCTTTCTCATTGGCAGCAAGAATACGCTCTTTGTAATCCACAATAGCGTCTGCTACAGCCACAAGTATCTCATTTCGCTGTGCGTCAGAGAGAAGAGCCAGGCTCTTACTCGCTATTTTGACACTCTTGAAAGTATTTCTCAGATCCATAGTTCTAATGGGTTTAATAGGTCTAATGGGTTAAAGGGTGATTCTGGGGATGAACTCCGTATGGGGGATGCTCTCCTTCTTCTCAACAAGGTCGATTAATATGTTATCACGTTCACCATTGGCAATAATGACACGGATACCATCTTGGGATATCTTGCTCGCAGTAGTATATTTCGAATGCATACCGCCTCTGCCGAAGGCACTTTTCTCCGTTTGGATATACTGACTAAGGTCGGTACCGGGCTCTACATAGCGGATTAACTGCGAGGCGGTGTCGTCGGGCTGTCCTGTGTAGATGCCATCAATATTGGAAAGCAGAATCAGGGTGTCGGCATGCATCATACGGGCTATTAGTCCAGACAACTCGTCATTGTCAGTAAACATCAACTCGGTGACGCTAACGGTATCGTTCTCATTGACAATAGGCAGAACACCATTCTCCAGCATGACTGTCATGCAGGCACGTTGGTTCTCGTATTGCTCTCCAGGTTGGAAGTTCTCCTTCATGGTGAGTACCTGACCTATGTGGACATGAAATTCCCGGAACAGGTCATAATAGAGCCCAATCAGTTTGACTTGTCCTAAGGCGGAAAACAACTGGCGCTGTTCTACGGAGTCGAGAGAATGGTCAACCTTCAGTTCCCGTCGTCCGCAGGCAACGGCACCAGACGACACAAGGATTACTTCCTTGTCGTTTCTCATCAACCACGCTATCTGATCGACTAATGCTGACATACGGGTAACATCAAGTTTGCCGTCAGGACGTGTCAGCACGTTGGAACCGACTTTTACTACGATACGCTGTTTCATTTCTGCTTGTCTTTCTCTCTGATTTCCACACGACGTATCTTACCACTGATGGTCTTGGGGAGTTCGTCAACAAACTCTACGATGCGTGGATACTTATAAGGCGCTGTCTCTTTCTTGACGTGTTGCTGCAATTCCTTTACCAAGTCTTCGCCTGCTTTCTCTTTCCACTCCTTGCCAAGTACAACCGTCGCCTTGACGACCATGCCACGTATGTCATCGGGAACGCCAGTGATGGCACACTCCACTACGGCAGGGTGAGTCATCAGAGCACTCTCCACCTCGAACGGACCGATACGATAACCACTCGATTTGATGACATCATCAATGCGACCCTCAAACCAGTAGTAGCCATCCTCGTCACGCCATGCCATATCTCCAGTATGGTAGAGACCATCATGCCATGCCTCCTTGGTCAGTTCCGCGTCACGATAGTATTCCTTAAAAAGTCCGATAGGTTTCTTGTCACCTACACGAACGACAATCTCACCCTTCTCACCATCCTCACAGGATGTGCCGTCGGCACGGATGAGACCGATGTCATACTGGGCGTTGGGAATACCCATACTTCCTGGCTTGGGCTTCATCCAAGGGAAGGTGCCCAGTGTCATGGTTGTCTCTGTCTGTCCGAAACCTTCCATCATCTGGATGCCTGTCTTTTCCTTGAACTTGTCGAAGACGGCGGGATTCAGTGCCTCGCCAGCCGTCGTACAGTATTCTAATGAGGACAGGTCATACTTTGTCAGGTCCTCACGAATCATGAAGCGGTAGATAGTAGGAGGAGCACAGAAACTCGTTACTTTGTATTTCTCTATCTGACGTATAAGCGTGTCGGCGTTGAACTTCTCGTGGTCGAACACGAAAACGGTGGCACCGGCAAACCATTGCCCATAGAACTTGCCCCACACAGCCTTTCCCCAGCCTGTATCGGCAACGGTCAGGTGCAAGGACCCTTCATGGAGATTGTGCCAGAAAACACCCGTAGTAAGATGCCCCATCGCATAGAGGTAGTCGTGGGCAACCATCTTTGGCTCGCCACTGGTACCGCTGGTGAAGTACATCAGCATAGTGTCCTCATTGGTGTTGACGAAGGCGGGTTTGGTAAACTGGGGAGCCTGTTGCCATTCCGCCTGCCAATCGTGCCATATCTCAGAATCTATAGTTCCTATAGTTCCTATAGTCCCTATACTATTACCTATAACAACCACTTTCTTGACTGTTGGGCTCTCGGGCAAGGCTAGTTGAATCTGCTCTGTCACATAAGCGTCATCAACGCAGATAATCGCCTTGACACTGGCACGGGTGTTGCGGTAGACGATGTCATGCTTTGTCAGCATGTGGGTAGCGGGAATCACAATAGCGCCAATCTTATGCAGGGCGAGCATAACCACCCACCATTCATAGCGGCGTTTCAGAATCAGCATCACAGGGTCGTTCTTGCCAATACCTAATGATTGAAGATAGGATGCCGCTTGGTCGGTTTGCTCTTTCAATTCCGCAAATGTGGTGCGTATCTCATCCCCTTGGTCGTTAGTCCATAAAAGGGCAAGACCATCGGGTTTCTCGATTGCCCAGGCATCCATCACGTCATAGGCAAAGTTGAAGTTCTCAGGGATGATGAACTCCAGGTGTTGGTTATAGTCTTCCACAGACTCAAAATGTGTTTGCTTTAAAAATCTTTCTATCATAGTGTCGTGTTATTCTACTGTAAATGCGAGGAATCTCACAGCCTTGTTGCCAATAGCAAGCATACCGTGGGGCTTGGTGGAGTCGAAATAGATACTGTCACCCTCCTCAAGGACGATGGTCTTACCACCAATATATAGTTCCATTGCCCCTTCCAATACAAGGTTGAACTCCTGTCCGGCATGGGTGTTCTTATAGATAGTGCGGGCACCGGGCTTAGGCTCCACGGTAACGATAAAGACATCAGCCTTATGGTCGACAAAACCGCTGACAAGGCTTTGGTATTTATATGCTTTCGTACGCTCTACACTCATTCCTTGTCCTTTGCGCACTACAAAATAAGACTTCATGTGTGCTGACTCCGCAAACATCAGTTCCTCCGCAGAGATACCGTATTTATGGGCTATCTTCATCAGATTGGAGATGGTGATGTCCAGTTCTCCTTGTTCTATCTTCTCGTATTTCTCCGCAGAGACACCAATCGTCTCGGCCATCTCACTCACGGGAATGTCAAGTACGTCACGTAGTCCACGCAAGCGTTCCCCTATTTGTCTTAGTTGTTCGTCCATACTTCTAACTCTTACTTGTCAACTTAAAACTATTAACTCACTTCGCTCCTGCTTTCAGTCCACGGATGACAGCAGAGGTGAATCCCGCATGCTCCATCTCATTGAGACCCTTAATAGTGACACCGCCAGGAGTTGTCACCAAATCAATGGCGGCTTCTGGGTGTAGACCACTTGCCTGCAGTAACTCTACGGCACCCTTCATGGTCTGCATCACAATCTGTTTTGCGTCATCAGCCTTGAAACCCAACTCCACACCACCTTCTGAGGCGGCACGGATATAGCGCATGGCATAGGCGATTCCGCAGGAGGCAAGGGTAGTACCTGCGGCAAGATGTTGCTCGTCAGTAATGATTGTCTTTCCCATCTCGTCGAAGATATCCTTCACGAGTTCCGTCTGCTGCTGTGTTGCGGCACATGGGACGATAAATGTCATAGAGGCAAGTTGGGCGATGGCGATATTGGGAATCATCAGGAACAAGGGCGGGCAGTCGGGCAGCCACTCCTTGATCTTGGCTGACGGGACACCAGCGGCAATGACGATGAGTATCTGCTTCTTAGGATTCAAGACTTCCTTGATGCCTTTCAGAACAGACTCTACTAACCAGGGCTTCACACAAACACAGACAATATCCGCATCCTGTGCCGCCATCTGATTATCAGTTGTCACCGATACTCCCTGTTGGGCAAATTTCTCCACCACCTGTTGTGACGGGTCTGCCACTGTGATGTCCTCGTTCTTGAAGTGCTCACCCTTGATGAGCCCTTCCACCGTTGCGCCACCCATGGCACCGGCGCCAATCATTGCTATCTTCATAATGATGCTAATACTTTCTTTAGTTTCTCTATAAATTGGTCTGCCTCGCCTTTGGTCAGACAAAGTGGTGGCAGCAAGCGTAGGATATTAGTACCCGCACATCCCGTGAAGCAGTGTTCTTGGTAAATGAGCGGTTGGCGAACCTCCTTATGCGGGACATCAAGGTCAATACCAATCATCAGACCACGTCCCCTGATGTCCGTGATATGTGTAGTTGTGCCACAACTACACACGGAGCGCAGTTCTTCCATGAGGTATGTTCCCACCTCATTGGCGTTCTCCACCAGTCGCTCCTCCTCAAAAACATCTAATACGGCAAGGGCAGCGGCACATGCAAGATGGTTGCCGCCAAACGTGGTGCCTAACTGTCCGTAGACAGGTTGGAAATCAGGACTAATCAGCACACCTGCCATGGGGAAGCCATTGGCGATTCCTTTAGCAACAGTGATGATGTCTGGCTGGATATCTAACCACTGGTGGGCGAAGAACTTACCGCTACGCCCATAGCCACACTGTATCTCATCACAGATAAGGATGGTATTATGTTCCTTACATAGTTTCTGTATTCCTTGAGCGAACTCCTTGGTGGCAAGTTTGATACCACCGACACCTTGGATACATTCTAGGATGACCGCACACACATCACCTTTCTCCAATTCCTTCTCCCATGCGGGCAGGTCGTTCAAAGGCAGGTAGGTCACATGACCGTTATTGTTGATAGGAGCGATAATCTTCGGGTTGTTGGTCGCCTCTACGGCAAGGGAGGTACGTCCGTGGAAAGCCTTCTCTGCGGAGAGCACCCTGGTGCGGCCATTGGTGAAGGAGGCAAGTTTCAAGGCGTTCTCATTAGCCTCGGCACCACTGTTAATCAGAAACAACTGGTAGTCATCGTATCCGCTGATACGCCCAAGACGCTCTGCCAGTTCTACCTGTAACTTATTGATGACGGAGTTGGAATAAAACCCTATCCTTCCAAGTTGCTCAGTCACTTTTTGAATATAATGGGGGTGTGAGTGACCTATAGAGATCACAGCATGACCTCCATAAAGGTCCAGATACTCCTGACCTTTGTCATCCCAAACCTTACATCCCTGTCCTTTTACGATGTTCACATCAAACAGGGGGTATACGTCGAATAAATTCATTTCTCTAAACCTTCTTTAGTCGATGCAAATATACTGCAAATATCTGACAAAACAATGATTTCCTGTCATATTTTATGTTTAAAATGCGGAGGCTTTCAGTCGCAGTCCTGCTGCCTCGTCAATACCGAACATCAGATTCATGTTTTGGACAGCCTGCCCCACGGCTCCTTTCAACAGGTTGTCAATGGCAGAGGTAATCAGCAACTTGTCACCATATTTCTCCACATGTACTACCGCCTTGTTGGTGTTTACCACCTGTTTCATGTCAATGCTCTTTTCGCTGTAATGGGTAAAGGCGGCATCCTTGTAAAAGTCTTGGTAAGCATCTATGACATCCTCAACAGGGGTATTGGTCTTGACGACCATCGTAGCGAAGATGCCACGGGCAAAGTCACCACGATAAGGGATGAAGTCGATGCTTGCCTCTAAATGCCCCTGTACCTGTATCAGTGACTGCTTGATCTCCGCAAGATGCTGGTGAGTGAAAGGCTTGTAGATGCTTAGGTTATTATTGCGCCATGAGAAATGGGTAGTGGCACCAGGCTTTTGACCTGCACCCGTGGAGCCTGTGATGGCATTCACAGCGACATCTTCCTTCAGCAGTCCCAACTTGGCGGCAGGCAACAGCCCGAGTTGGATGCAGGTGGCAAAACAGCCAGGATTGGCAATGTGCTGTGCCGTGCGTATCTCTGCCTTGTTGATTTCCGGCAATCCATAGACATAGTCATGGTTGCCCTTGATACGGAAATCTTGGGCGAGGTCGATAATCTTCACGTTAGCAGGGATAGTATGCTCTTTTAAGAAAGCCTCGCTCTTACCATGTCCAAAGCAGAAGAATACGACATCCACTAGGTCGAAGGGCATTTGGTCGGTAAACCGAAGGTCGGTATCGCCAAGAAGTCCTTCATGCACATCACTCACTAAATTACCCGCATTGCTCTCTGAGTTGGCAAAGACAATCTCTGCATCGGGGTGGTTTAGCAGCAGGCGGATGAGTTCTCCGCCTGTATAGCCTGCCGCTCCTAATATTCCTACCTTAATCATCTCTCCTCGTCCTTATGGATTCCATAATATACACGGAGTGGGGTGGAACTGACCTTGATGAATCCTTTTGCCTCATCTGCTGTCCATCCCGTCTGGGTCTCACCATACTCGCCGAGTTTCGACTTCGTCAGGTCGTTGTCTGAATCGATGCCGACGGTCTCAAAACCGTATGGGCGTAACTTCAGAATAGCAGTGCCCGTCACGTTTCTTTGTGAGGAGGTCAGCATGGCCTCGATATCGGGCATCACAGGCTCCAAATACTGGCTCTCATGCAGGAACATGCCATACCAATTGGCGACTTGATCCTTCCAGTATTGCTGCCACTTGCTCAGTGTCGACTTCTCCAACAGGCGGTGTGCCTCGATGATCAGTTTCGGAGCGGCTGCCTCAAAACCGACACGTCCCTTGATACCGATGATGGTATCGCCGACGTTGGCATCACGACCGATGGCATAGGAGGCACCAATCTCCTCTATCTTCTGGATAGCCTTTACCTTGTCGTCGAACTGCTCGCCATTGACACCAACGATCTCTCCCTTCTCAAACTGTATCTTCAACAGCGATTCTTTCTCGGGATTGGTGACGTGTTTCAGATAGGCTTCCTCTGGCAGTCCCTGGGTGGGGTCGAGCAACTCGCCGCCACAGATACTGGTACCCCAGATGCCTACATTATAGGAGTATTTCAGTTTCGTGAAGTCAGCGAAGAAACCATGTTCGTTCAGGTAGTCTACCTCTTCCTTACGGGTCAGTTTCTTGTCACGGGTCAGGGTGATAATCTCCACACCAGGCGCCATCACAAGAAAGGTCATGTCGAAACGAATCTGGTCATTACCGGCACCGGTACTGCCATGGGCAATGGCATCGGCACCAATCTCCTTGGCATAGCGGGCAATGGCTATTGCTTGGAAGATACGCTCGGAACTGACGGAGATAGGATAGCAGTTGTTGCGGAGCACATTACCGAAAATCATGTATTTCAACGACTTCTCGTAATACTCATGGGTCACGTCGAGGGTGACGTAAGCCTTGGCGCCTAACTTATAGGCGTTCTCCTCGTTCGTTTTTAATTGCTCGGCACTGAAACCACCTGTATTGGCGCATGCCGCATACACATCCCAGCCGTCCTGGGTCAGTTTCATCACGGTGTAGGAGGTGTCAAGACCTCCTGAAAATGCTACTACTACTTTCTTGTTAGCCATATCTTTAATATTTTTTCTCTAAACGATAAACTGTCAACTCTAAACTCTCAACTATCTAATCTCTTGATTCTCTCAATCACATCCTCAGGGATCTTTGCTGGAAGATGCTCTTCCGGATCGTAAAGCATAGCGGTGCAAATGCAGTACTTGCGACCAGTGCGATGCAACACATCCACATTGACACAACCCTCACATCCTCGCCAGAAAGCCTCATCGTCTGTCAAGTCGGCGAAGGTCACAGGCTGATACCCTAATTCGGTATTCATCTTCATCACGGCGGCACCACTGGTCAATGAGAAAATCTTAGCATGGGGCCAACGGGTACGAGCCAGCGAGAAGGTCATGTCCTTGATCTTCTTTGCCACACCAAGTCCACGGAAATCTGGATGCACGATGAGTCCGCTGGTGGTCACATACTGCTTGTTACCCCAAGTCTCAATATAACTGAAACCGGCAAAACGGTCGTCACACAAGGCGATGACAGCCTTAGCCTCTTTCATCTTCGTGGCAAGATACTCGTGGGTACGCTTGGCAATACCCGTGCCACGCACTTTAGCGGCATCCGCAATGGTCTGCAGGATAGTGTCTACATATGTCTCATGCTCTGGTCCTGCTACCAAAACTTGTATGTCTTTCTCTTCCATGCTGCTTGTTACTTCATATTTGGAACAACTTTGCTCAAGGCGCTGATGACTTCCTCTTTTCTGACATCCTGCTTGATGACAATAAAGATGGTGTCGTCACCTGCGATGGTCCCGATAATCTCTTCTATATGATTGTTGTCAATGTTATAGGCAATGCTGCTCGCATATCCCGGACGGGTCTTGATGACTCCCATGTTGCCTGAGAAGTTAATACTCAGGAAACCAGGGACCTGCATCATCTCACGGACACTGTGGGGCGTACTGACACGCTTGTACATCGTGTCGTTGGGCAACACATATACGTAATTGCCACGCATCGAGGCTGCCTTGGCAACTTTCAATTGCTTCAGGTCACGACTAAGTGTTGCTTGGGTCAACTGAAAACCTTCCTTTTTTAAAGCACTTAGGAGTTCTTCTTGACTACCTAACTCCTGACTGGAGATAATCATCCGTAGGGCTTCCAATCGGTCATTCTTTACTTTCATGTTTGGTATATTTATTCAAATTGCGGTGCAAAATTATACAAAATCCTGTATATCACCAAACTTTTATGCTTCTTTTTTGTCGATTGAATGGTACTTCTGTTTGCAAAGCCCCTACCTTCGACTCTTGAAGATGCCGCCTTCGAGGTCATTCCCACCGTGGGAATCCTACATTCCATCCGTGGGAATGTTCTATTCCCTTGATGGGAATGTATAGACTCCCATCAAGGGAACAAATCGTTCCAATCATGGGAATGAATTTCCGTTGTAGTGTTAACTCCCCGCAAATTGCTTGTACTTCATAATATCATGAGGTTACTCATCCTCGTCCCCCAACAACTCACGGGCGGCAACAGGATCCGACAGGATGATGTTCACCACACTGACGATGTCCGTCACGTTCACCTGCCCGTCAACATTCACATCGGCAGCCTCCTCGTTGAACTTAGCGGATGGATGACCTAAGATGGCGTTCACTATCTCCACGATGTCCGTGACATTCACCACACCGTCACCATTAGCATCGCCTAAAATGACACCTGCTCCGAAAGTCACTTTGTAGCCATAGAGCAGAATGCTGTTGGCTGTTGCACTCGGGGCACGGTCAAGACGGGCGGCACTACCATCTGATGTACTTGCATACAGATAAACATAAGTAGGAGCACTGACATGATACTCCACATCAGCCGTTCCACGCTCTGTCATTGTAATCTTTGTAGGAGCACTATTGCCAATTTGTACGTTCAGCACATGTGTACCAACCGTTTTGGCATCCACAGTAATGGTTCCCTGTCCGGCAGGAACTTCAAAAATGATACCATTGTAGTTCTCACGAACGGCAGCATCGCCCACCTCAACATTCTGGATAGCCGTCATCTGCTCTGTGGTAGTAGTGGAATTCAGCACCAGAGCCTGCTCTTCTGCATCATAGCCGTCACCATTCTCAGCATCCATATTATAATAGGTGTTGTCAATGACGGTGTTCTTCAAATCCACCTGATTGCCAATAGTCTCTTTGAATGAGGTTTCTTTTGTATCAGAAATAGGTGAAATCTCAATATTTGTAGAAGACTCTCCAATCTTACACTTGGCTGCATTGATGATTTTTCCACTATCTTTATCTACGATTAAGACTACTACACTGAGATTACTTTTATTTTGAATTAAACGATTATTTGCAATATCTGCTTTGAATTCATTAGAATTTACAACTCCAGCCTTCACTTCTTTAGGAATCGAATTGTCTACACCAAATATAGGATTCCATGCAGCTACAGGAACTTGATTGAATGTTAATCCTTCAATAGGATTAGGTTGACTCGCCCAGTAGTCAAACAGAGGATCTTCTTCGTAGTTGTAACCCGACAACTGATTTGCTTGTGCCCATGAAGATCCTGTCCCGGTTAAACCGTCTTCAAGTAATATATAGCCTAATCTAAAAGGATGGGTGTCAGCATCCATCATAAAACGTGTATCAGTCTGAATATTAACCACATTCATATCATCATCTGCCCAAGACGCTCTAATACTAACAGAACCTGGAGCTACACGTTCGAAAACGTCTTGAATATCTTTTTTGATACCCCATGCTACATGGTAACTCCCTCTATATATATCTCTTTTACATCTGTTGACAAATCCGGCTTCAAGGCTGTAAGACTTTTTAGATAATTCCTGAAACTCTTTTAAAGTCATAATGTCCATTTCGTGGAATGCCACAACAATGAGTTTATCTCCAAAATCCTCTGATAGTTTTTCCCTTATCGTCATGCTCATAGCTCCACCACCTGACATCGTTGAAGTCTTATTTTCAAAAACAGCAGTGGTTTTTGGTTTTTCGATAAGAGTATATAGAGTTCCTGTAGTAGAAATACCTTCAGATAACTCATTTTCTTGGTTATTTACCTTAACAACTGTAATAGTTTTCTGGTCATTACCTTGAGTGGCATCTGCGTCAATTTCGATTACTGCATTTGCCAAAGAATATGGCTGTAAGGAAACATTTACGATGCGTTCATATTCAATTCCTTTATTACCCGAAATTTTAACTCCTATTTGATTTACAGAATTAGCACCGTCATTATAAAGAACAACATTAGTTTTTGCTGTCTCACCTATTACAGTTGATGCGTATGAGAAATCTGAAATTCTAACAGCATTCTGATGAAGGTTACCACCTATCAGTACTTCTGCCCAGAGATTACCATATTCTGTTGTCATGTCACTCCATTCAGGATGATTGGAAGCCTTCATCCAAAATCCTCCTTCTCTATTTTTGACACTATTAGAAAACTGACAGGGATAACCTGCATTCATCATGTCGGCTGTAATATCAAACGAATAACCAACATAAAGCCCCTCTTCAGGAATCTCATGTGACTTCTGAAATGCCACTTGGTGATACTTAAACATTTCCGTTGCTAACTGACTGTTGGGGACATCTATAATCTCAATATCAGCATCTAACTCCGATTTGGGCAAGTGAGAGGAAACCCATAATGTAAAATTCTGACTAGCGAGCGTATTCCTATAGAAACTGAATCCATCGATCGTGGTCCCTTTTCCTCCAATCATTTGCCTAGGGATATAGATAGCCGCATGATACCTCACACCTACACGTTGATTTCCAACACAACTAATTTCGGCATTCTCGTCTTTGTCATGATTAGACCACCAAACCTGTCCATCTTTAATTTCGACATTATTCACAATTTGCTGCCCGTCATCAATAGGAGAGTCGGTAGAAGCAAAACTAATTGTTCCTGTACTGTTTGCCTTCACGTAATCTGCAATGTCATCCACAGTTAAGACTTGATAATTGAGCTTGTGATATCTTCCCAGAAGACTTGCCGTAATGTCTATGTCAAATGTTGAGGAATATCCTGGTTTAAGCAGGCACTCTATCGTCTTTTCTCCCTTATGTTCATCATCAATATTCCAAGACAAGACGAATGAATTAATGACTGCCTGTGAGCGATTGTTGGCACAAACCTTTATATTATAGTGGTTTCCCGCTCCTTCTAATGCCTTTATGCTTACGTCGAGGATTGCTATATCTGCAGGCTTCTCTTCTCCTGTTATAATGAATCGTAATGGAATGGGATGCTCAAAGACTTCACTTTGATCTGGAACATATTTCCACTTTCCTGGTTCCATTTGAAGACTTTTATCCTCTCCAATAACTCTATACCATAAACCATCTGAAACTTTGGTGTCAGTGTTGGAGAAGTGAGTTACAACAGATCCGCGACACCCAATCCCTACGTATATTTCTTCGCCAGTAATGACATAAGGTTGAGCCAGTTCCACATTCATCCATGCACCTTCTAAAACAGGAGCATTCTGTTTGACAATATAATCGGTTCCAGGTTTCGTTATAAACACATAATCGCATGCCTCTGTCGGTTGATAGAATTGGATATGACTGATAGTCATCCCCAGATATGGTGCTAATTGTTCTGCTGGCACATGGATAGCATATTCTCCATCATTGTTTCCACAATTGTCATAAATCGAAGCTTCTGAAACCTCCCATCCATTACAGTAACCCCACTCTATACCCTTAATGTCTGGTAATGTAATATCTTCAACAATATTCCATCCTTGCCAGCCTTCTGCTTCATATACTGACTTGCCCCCAATGGGAACGTGTACCTTCACCTGAGGGTTAACAGCAAAATTGTCAGTTTTGAAAGTGATTGCAGCTGCTTCTATTGATGCAAAATACACATCTTTAAGCGAGGGTAGCGAACTTGCTTGCCATTGGGGATAGAACATAAATCTGATTCCATGGACATTATTGAAGCGCAAAGATTCTATCTTATCACACCATTCTGCGGAATGCTCTATGGTGGTAAGCGTAGAAGGGAACTCTATCTCTTCTATGGAATTGCATCCATTTATAGCATTTGTTAGGTTGCATACACCTTCACGCAATTCCAGTTTTGCCAACTTCGGACAATTGCTGATTCCATAGATAGTAGTTGCGCCTATTGAGAGAGAAGTGAGATCTGGACAATCCGTAAATGCATCATACTCAGTCCTACTGACATGGTAGGTTTTCCCATTAAATGTAATTTTGTCAGGAATGATAATGTCTCCCTGAATTTTGCCATTTGCCACACCTAAGACAGAGGATCGCTCCTTATTGTATTGTTTGTATAATGCATAGGAAATACCTTCTACGGTAGTAATTCCTACATCCTCGATAGTACGCTCAAAAGCATCTAACTGGAAAGAACGCAAGCGCATCCATTGGCCGTCAATTTTGATTTCGAAATAATAGTCTGACGAATTATTATCAGCAAGCCAGCCATCGGAAGCAGAACTTTTACAGATGGGGACAACACGATACGTTCCGTCTGAAATATCAGAACTAACAGAAAGAGTCGCATTCATAACATATTCCTCACCCTTTGTAAATGTGTGCGTATTCTCATACAGGACCTTTTGTAAGCCATCACTGTCATAGAGCCCTAATCCGATTCCCAATGCTTCGGATTCGCTAAGGTCACTAGTAAGCCTAATTTCTACATTTGTAGAAAAGGTTCCGTTATTATCACTTGATACAAATCGACTACCTCCACAATTTACTCCTTTAACTATAATTTGGGGACGGTTGGGCACATTCCCCGTAGGGGGCTGTATCCCAATAGTCGCACTCTGCTCAGAATTAAAATCGCCCAAACCTGTTTCAAGTCCAGTAATGCGGAAAAAGCCGTCTTCATTTCCTCCCCATCCCCAGTTGATATAAAACATTCCGTTATCGTAGCCATGTACCACAAAGCAGTGACCTCCCCCGCTACCATGACCATCATAAACAATAGGACGTCCTTCTACCAACTCTTGATGCAGTAGTGACTCCCATTCTTCTTCATTGTAACTGTTGCGGCTTACCTGATGAGTTGATTGACTGTACCCAAAGACGCTGGTCAGCGCAACAACTTCCATATATGGGAAAGCCCCTGATTCATTAACTCCATAATCCATCTGGACTGCTTGACCGCAATACAACATCAGTCTGGCGATATCGTTATTAGTCATGTTATCCCATTTGAACTGGGTAGCCTCCAATTGTGGCATTTCGATTTTTAAACTTGAAGAAGTATATGCAGGTACTATGTTAGTGGATTCCAGTGGCCATCGATTATAATTGATAACCTGTGCGAGTGCTGTGGCAACACAGCCTGTCAGACAGCGTTCACTACCATAAACAGGACATAAATCATTATAGGGAGTACTTTGATCCCAAGTAGTCGTTATCAGAGGACCAACGGAGACCAACGGCGCTCTTGATGTTGTCTGTGTTGCTTGAGGGTTATTTTTTAGTTGAAGAAAAACCTTCTTATAATAATCTAACATCCATTTAACATTTGAAGGAACTTTTTCTGGGTTTAGGATTCCTTTTTCAGAATAAGCCAATATACAAGGAATTCTATCATCACCGCTGACAATGACGAAGCCGCCATTGTTCTCCACATTGAATACATAAAATGCATTGCCCTCTGTTATCGCAGTTGCCCTGCGTAGATTCACCTGCTTGAATTGTTTGCCTTTCATGAACTGTTGGGCTTTCTGCAAAGCCTGTTGCTCTGTTACTTCGCCAGCATTCATCGTCAATGAGACAAGAAGTGTGATTATGAAAAAGTAGATTTTCTTCATATTGTCAATAGTTTCAAGTTTTTCGTCTCGCAAGTATAGCGCATAACGCTTCTTCTGCTGGAACGAGTCCTACTCACTCCGATTGCAAAGGTACAAAGAAGTGAGTAAAAAACCAAATTAATTTTTGAGAAATTTCGTGAGTATCTTCAAGGCTTAGAAGATATGTTATCTTAAATGATGTAAAAGTCTTTGTCTTATAGAAATTTTGTTGTACCTTCGCAGATAAGAATAGGAACATCAACTATTCGACTATCATTATATGGAACAGGAAGAAAGACTAACTGGTGAAATCGTATTGTACCAACCTGATGAAACGATCAGGCTGGAAGTGAGGATGGGTGATGAGACGGTGTGGCTGACTCAGCATCAGATAGCAACGCTCTTTGGAGTGAAACAACCAGCCATATCCAAGCACCTGAATAACATTTTCAGAAGTGGTGAGTTGGAAGAGAGTTCAGTTCATTCCATTTTGGAATATACTGCTGCAGACGGGAAACTCTACAAGACAAAATTTTATAATCTAGATGCCATATTGTCTGTAGGCTACAGGGTGAACAGCATTAACGCTACTATGTTCCGTAAGTGGGCTAATAGCGTGCTGAAGGAATACTTGCTGAAAAATTATTCTGTCAATCAACGGTTTGAACGGCTAGAGCAACGGATGAGTCGGACGGAGGAGAAGATAGATTTCTTTGTCCGTACTTCCCTACCGCCCGTAGAAGGTATCTTTTTTGACGGACAGGTATTTGACGCATACCGTTTCGTTTCGGACTTAATCAGAAAGGCTGATAGGCGCATTGTCCTGATAGACAATTATGTGGATGATACGGTGCTGTCATTGTTGGACAAACGGAAAGAGGGAGTGTCGGCAACAATTTACACAAAATCTATTACCGACCAGTTCCAATTGGATATCAAACGGCATAACGAGCAATATGCTCCAATAGAGGTGAGATGTTTCAACAAGGCACACGACCGCTTCCTGCTGATTGACGATGAGGTGTATCATGTCGGTGCCTCCATCAAGGACTTGGGCAAGAAGTGGTTTGCCTTTGCCTTGATGCGTGACATCATAGCGGATGATTTCATAAGGATGATTAAGTAGGGGTGAACAAAAAAGAAAAAACAAGGAATTTGTATGAAATCCCCATTTCGTTGTATGAAATGAAGTCTTGACTTGGGGGATGAGGGAATATGGAACAGGAGGAAAGACTAACTGGTGGAATCGTATAGTGCCGGCCTGAAGAGACCGTCAGGCTGAAAGTGGGTTGTCGATGATATGTAAGGGTGCCATGGGATTCCCTATATATAATATAATAAGGTGTAACCCTTCTGTCGGGTTGACATAAATCAATGTGTCGGACTTTTTTTCAATAGTGTCCTAAATAATTTTGTGTAAAATCACGTTTATCGTCATCAAATCGGTGTGACTTGACGTTTCTTCATGTTTTCCAAACAGCCATACCCCCCTATGTGTCATTTTCAGTCTCTGGCGGAGGTGTGAACGGCTC
>FLNX01001176.1_pt1 | contig 18831 bp, 14 predicted proteins | sample 1140341 | NCBI WGS metagenome assembly FLNX01 (sample SAMEA3878208, study PRJEB12797) | bioreactor metagenome | biome: Moose rumen | place: Sweden | collected 2011-10
CTGGATCTGCGCTTTGTGCTGAAGGGTGACCGGCTGATGATCTACACCTGGAATGACAAGGTGTCCGCTGAGGATCGGAAAACCATCCAGGCGCATCTGGACAGCACCGGGCACTGAGTCCGGGAGGCGGGCAGGTTGTATCTCAGGGACAGTTCTGCTGGCAGTCCGGGGAACGGTTACGCCGTTATGTTTCCGCCCGGCCTGATCCCCGGCGTCCGGCAGCAGTTTCCCGGGGTGCTTCACCCCTGCCGTTCATGCCAGCCAGCCCAGCTCCCGGACGATATCCGTCAGCAGTGACATGATCTCCGCATTGGGGACATAGGCAGTCCGGCGGCTGTTCACGGCAGATTTTGCGGCCGGATCAGCAGGTGCATCCCGGGCGGTGTCTCGGGACATGGTGATAACTCCCCGCAAAACGGAAAATCCCGCCTTCCCCTGAGGGAGGGCGGGATCATGGCGGGAGCCTATGCCTCCGCAGGCAGTTCTCACGGGATCACAGGAGATCACCGTCTCCCGCACTCCTGCTGCCTGCTGCCGTCAGATCAGATCCTCAGGCCTGGCTCCTGGTGGCAGCCTTCAGAGAGGACACCTTCTCCCGGAGGAGGCTGAGCATCTTTTCCTTGTCATCCAGATTCTCCTCGATGATCTTCACCAGGGCGGAGCCGGTGATGGCACCGGCGGCGCCGTGCTTAATGGCCTCCCGGACATGCTCCGGCTGGCTGATCCCGAAGCCCAGCATGGCCGGGGGCGCCTTCATCTCCTTGAGCATGTTCACCACCCGGGCCACCGGATGCCCGGCTTCCTGGCCGGCGCCGGTGACGCCGGTGCGGCTGACCAGGTAGATATAACCCTTGGAGTAGCGGGCGATCTTCCTGACCTCGTCGTCCGAGGCGTTGGGCGGGGCAATGAAGATCAGATCAATGCCGTTCTCCTCGGCAGCCTTGGCCCAGGGCAGGCCGTCGGACTCGAACATCTCCACGGGGACGTCGGCAATGAGCACGCTGTCCACCCCGGCCTCGGCGGCCATGCGGAAGAAGTTCTCAATTCCCGGGCGGTACACCAGGTTGATGTACATCAGCATGCCGATGGGGGTGTCCGGATGCTTTGCCCGGATCTTCCGGACGATCTCAAAGCACCTGGGGGTGTTGGCACCGTTGTTCAGGGCCCGCCGATCGGCGGTCATGATCACCGGACCGTCAGCACCCGGATCGGAGAAGGGGATCCCCACCTCCAGGGCGTCGGCGCCGCTTTCAATGTAGGTGTCAAGGATCTTCTCGCTGTCCTCCAGGGTGGGGTGGCCCAGCACGGCGAAGGGGACAAAGGCGCCTTCGTTCTTATCTTTCAGTTTCTCAAACAGTTTCTCGTAGCGGGACATTACAGCTGACCTCTCTCTTCCAGTATTTTGGTGACCGTGAATATATCCTTGTCTCCCCGGCCGGACAGGTTGACCAGCAAGAGCTGCTCCTTCTCCGGTTTGTTCCGGGCCATCCTCAGGGCATGGGCCAGGGCGTGGGAGGACTCCAGGGCCGGGATGATCCCCTCGTGGCGGGACAGATCCATGAAGGCTGCCAGTGCCTCCTCGTCGGTGGCGTTGACATATTCCACCCGGCCGCAGTCCTTGAGGTAGGCGTGCTCGGGACCAACGGAGGGGAAGTCCAGGCCGGCGGAAATGGAGTGGGACTCGTTGATCTGACCGTAATCATCCTGCATGTTGTAGGAGTGGGCCCCGAAGAAGATCCCCTCGGTGCCGTGGCCCAGGGGGGCGCCGTGCTTGCCGGTCTCCACGCCGAGGCCGCCAGGCTCCACCCCGTAGATCTTCACGTCCTTTTCCTTGATGAAGTCGGTGAACAGGCCGATGGCGTTGGATCCGCCGCCCACGCAGGCGATGATGGCGTCGGGCAGCCGGCCCTCGGCCTTGAGGATCTGCTGCTTGGCCTCCTCGCCGATGATCTTCTGGAAGTGCTTCACCAGCACCGGGAAGGGATGGGGGCCGGCGGCGGTGCCCAGCATGTAGTGGGTGGTCTCAAAGTTTTCCGCCCAGTCCTTCAGGGCCTCGTTGCAGGCTTCCTTCAATGTGCCCACCCCGGTGGTCACCGGCACCACCTCGGCGCCCATGAGGCGCATACGCACCACATTGGGCTTCTGGCGCTCCACATCGGTCTTGCCCATGTAGATCCGGCACTTGAAGCCGAACAGGGCGCAGGCTATGGCCGTGGCCACGCCGTGCTGGCCGGCACCGGTCTCAGCGATGACCCGGGTCTTGCCCATGCGCCGGGCCAGCAGTGCCTGGGCGATGACCTGGTTGGTCTTGTGGGCGCCGCCGTGGAGCAGATCCTCGCGCTTGAGATAGATGGTGGTTTTGGTGCCCTTGGTGAGGTTCTGGCACTTGGTGATGGGGGTGGGGCGGCCCACATACTCTGACAGCAGCGCTGAGAGCTCCTGCTGGAAGGAGGGATCGTCCCGGGCCTCCACAAAGGCCTGCTCCAGCTGATCCAGCACCGGGATCAGCAGCTGGGGCACATACTGCCCGCCGAATTTGCCAAAAAAGGGATTGAGTATCGACATGTGTTTTCCTTGCAATTCAGACTGACTTATACGTTCTCAGTTTCCTGAAAATATTCCTGATCTTCTCCGGATCCTTGATCCCCGGGGCGGACTCTGCCCCGGAGTTCACGTCCAGCATGAAGACGCCCTCTGCCATGGCCGGGACGATGTTCTCCTCCGAGAGCCCCCCGGCGGCGATGATCCGGTCCCGGGCGCGGCGGCGCCGGATGGGCTCCTCGTCCCCGGAGGTGTCCAGGGAGAAGAGCAGATCCGCAAACTTCCGGAGCACGGCGGGATCATAGGCCACTCCGGTGCCCCCGAAGGTGTCCCCGGATCGGGTGTCCAGGAGGAACCGGTCAGCAAGGGGCAGAAACTCCCGGACTTGATCCTCCGGGAAGGCGCCGTTTTCCACCGGCAATGCCTTCCAGATCTCCGTGCCCTCTGGCAGGAACTCCCGGAGGGTCTTCAGATCCTCCGCCGTCTCGCTGCCGTGGAGCTGCACCGCCTTAAGGCCGAGAGATGATGCGGTGTCCGCGATGAATCCCGGATCCTGATCCACAAACACCCCGGCAAACTTCAGATCGTTGCCGAACATGATGTTCCGGGCGTGCTTCGGACTCACCCGCCGGGGGCTGCCCGGGGCGAAGATCAGGCCTCCCCAGGAGGCGCCCCGGAGGAAGGCCTCCCGGGCGTCGGCATGGCGGGTCAGACCGCAGATCTTGACCTGGCCGTACACCAGGCGCCGGCAGGCGGCGCTGATATCCTCCTCCCCGGTAAGGGAGGAGCCCACCAGGAAGCCGTTCACCAGGGGAGCCAGCTCCAGCACCTGGGCGTGGGTGCTGATCCCCGACTCCGAGAGGCGCACCCGATCTGCCGGGATCAGGGGGGCAAGTTTTTTCACCCGATCCAGATCCACGGTGAGATCCTTGAGGTTCCGGCTGTTGATCCCGATGATCCGGGCCCCCAGGGCCGCCGCCCGGGCCACCTCCTCCTCGTTGGAGGCCTCGGTGATCACGTCCATCTTAAGGCTCTCCGCCACCCCGGCCAGGGCCTTCCAGCCCTCGTCCGTCAGCACCGACAGCATCAGGAGCACCGCGTCAGCCTGGTATTTCCGGGCCAGGAACACCTGGTAGGGATCGGTGATGAAGTCCTTGCAGATCACCGGGCGTCCGGAGCTTTTCCGGACCTCAGGCAGGTATTCCATCTTTCCCTGGAAGAACTCCTCCTCGGTGAGCACCGACACCCCCTGGGCGTAATGCCGGTAGATCCCCCCGATCTCCGCGGGGCTGAACTCCGGCCGGATAAGGCCCTTGGAGGGGGAGGCCTTCTTGCATTCCATGATGAAGGCGGTCTCCCGGGACTTCAGGGCCTCCTCCAGGCTCCGGTCGCTGCTCTCCAGACTCTCCAGGAAAGACTCCAGGGGCTCCTGCTCCTTCCGGGCGGCAACCTGCTTCTTCTTGGCTGCCAGGATCTTCTCCAGCACCGTGCCCCGGATGCTGTCTTCCCGGACAAACTCACTCATGGCTCATCTCCGTGCTGCGGCGCACCACCAGCTCCAGTGTCTCATAGGCTTTCCCGGAGGCCAGACACTCCAGGGCCATGGCGGTGCCCTCCTTCAGATCCTGGGCTTTTCCTGCCATGACCAGCAGGGGTGCGGTGTTCACCGCCACCGCCGCTGTCTGGGCGGGGGTGCCTTCTCCCCGGAGGATCCGGCGGGTGATCTCCGCGTTGGCCTCCGGATCACCGCCTTTGAGATCCTTCAGGAAGCAGGCCTGGATCCCCAGATCCTCCGGGGTGATCTCGTATTCCCGGATCTCCCCGTCCTTGAGCTCTGCCACCTTAGTGACCCCGTGGGCGGCTACCTCGTCCAGGCCTGCGCCGTGAACCACAAAGGCCCTCTTCATGCCCAGGAGCTGCAAGGTTTCAGCCATAAGGCGGCAGAGGGCGGGATCATAGACGCCGATAAGGGCTGCGGTGGGATGGGCGGGGTTGATCAGGGGCCCCAGGATGTTGAACACCGTCCGGGTGGCCAGGGCCTGGCGCACCGGGGCCACATGGCGCATGGCGGAGTGGTATTTTTTGGCATACAGGAAGCAGTAGTTGGTCTCGTCCATGAGCTTCCGGGCGTCCTCAGCGCTGATCTCCACCTGGACTCCCAGTTTGGCGAGCACATCCGAGGCGCCGCTCTTGGAGGACACGGCCCGGTTGCCGTGCTTGCACACCTTCACTCCCAGGGCTGCGGCGGTGAAGGCCGCGGTGGTGGAAATGTTGATGGTGGCCTGGTTGTCCCCGCCGGTGCCCACAATGTCGCAGAAATCATAGTCCGGGGTGGGGAAGGGGGCGGCCACCTTCAGCAGGGCCGAGGCGGCGCACTGGACCTCCAGGGCCTTGGCGCCCTTGATCTTAAGGGCCGTGAGGAAGGAGGAGATCACCAGGGGATCCACCTCGCCGGACAGGATCCGCTCAAAGGCGAAGGTGGCCTCCCGGCTGTTCAGATCCCGGCTGCAGTCCAGCTTCTCCATGATCCCGTGGAAGTTCAGCTCCCCGGTCTCCGGGGCAGTGACAAAGTCCAATGTCCGGGCCAGGAGCTCCCCGCCTGAGGTGGTCATCACCGACTCCGGATGGAACTGGAAGCCCACCACATGATCTTCCCGGTGGATCACCGCCATGGGGATGGTGCCGCAGGTGGCGGCCACCTCCAGGCATTCAGGAACCCGGGTGGCTGCCAGGGAGTGGTACCGGGCCACGGGCATGGGGTTGGGGAGTCCCGCGAACATGTCCTCCCCGGTGTGATCCATCCGGGAGGTCTTGCCGTGGACAATCTCCCCGGCTGGGCCCACGGTGCCGCCGTAATACTCGCACAATGCCTGGTGGCCCAGGCAGATCCCGATGATGGGGAACACCCCGTGGCAGAGGCCGATAAGGCGCATCATGCAGCCGGCGTCCGCCGGGGCCCCGGGACCCGGGGAGAGCACCAGCACCGGGGCGGCGGTGGCCGCCGAGCGGCGCATCTCCTGGAAGATCATCTCCTCATTCAGGCTGTTGCGGTAGATCTTCACCGGCAGTCCCGCGGAGCGGAACATGTCCACCAGGTTGTAGGTGAAGGAATCAAAATTGTCCAGCAGATAAATGATCCTGTTCATGACTGCAGCTCCTTCAGTGTGGTGCCGTGGGCGGCGGCGATGGCGCTGAGCACGGCGGCCGCCTTGTTTCTGGTCTCCTGGGCTTCCTTCTCCGGGACGGAGTCGGCCACGATCCCGGCTCCGGCCTGGACATAGGCGGTCTGGTTCCGGACAAAGGCGGAGCGGATCACAATGCAGGTGTCCATGTCACCGGTGCCGCTGATGTGGCCGATGGCCCCGCCGTAACTTCCCCGGCGCTTCTTCTCGGCCTTCCGCACCAGCTCCATGGCCCGGATCTTGGGGGCGCCGGTGAGGGTGCCCATGTTCATGCAGGCCTGGTAGGCGTGGAGGGCGTCCAGATCCGGTCTGAGCTGCCCCACCACCCGGGACACCAGGTGCATCACGTGGCTGTAGCGGTCAACCTTCAGCAGATCCTTCACATACCGGGTGCCGCTCTGGCAGATCCGGGCCAGATCGTTCCGGGCCAGATCCACCAGCATCAGGTGCTCCGCCACCTCCTTGGCGTCGGTGCGCATGGCCAGCTCCATCCGGCCGTCCAGATCCGGGCTGATCCGGCCCTCGGCGTCCACGCCCCGGGGGCTGGTGCCGGCAATGGGGTACATCTCCACGGTGTTGGTCTCGGCGGAGTATTTCACGGAGCTTTCCGGGGAGGCGCCGAAGATGGTGAAGGACTCGTCGTTCATGTAGAACATGTAAGGGCTGGGATTGGTGGCCTTGAGCCGGCGGTAGGACTGGGAGGGGGAGGGACAGTTCACGGCGAAGGTCCGGGAGGGCACCGCCTGGAAGATATCCCCGGCCCGGATGTGATCTTTCAGATCTTCCACCACCCGGCCGTAGGCCGCATCATCCAGATCCAGCATGATCTTCCCCTGGATCCGCTCCGGATCCGGCTGGTAGATCCGCTCGTCCAGATTGCAGATCTCCCGGATCTGCTCCATGCGCCGCAGGATCCGGGGACTGTCATCATGATCCCCCTGGAAGGCGGCTCCCAGAATGGTGGTGCGCTGGTTGATGTGATCGATCTGGATGTAGGTCTCTGCCAGATAGAAGCAGAAGTCCGGACAGTCATTGGGACCCAGGCCCACCTGGGGCAGTTCCTCAAAGCTGGAGATGAGATCATAGGCAAAGCAGCCGCACAGAAGCTTCCGATCCTGGCCCTGGAGGCACTTCAGATCCCGGATCACCGTGCGCAGTGCGTCCAGCACCGTCCGGGAGCGGAGCCGGGAGTCCTCGTCCAGATCCCGGTCGGGCAGGGGGTACTCAATGGTCAGATCCCGCCCGTTAAGGGTGGTGGTGAGGGTGTCCCCCAGCAGACTGTGCAGCTGGGCATTGGCGTTCATGCCGTTTAAGGTCAGGGCCTGGGAGAACACGGTCCTCCCCAGGCAGCTGATCCTCAGGGCCGCATCCGCCAGGATGAGGCTCCTAGTTCCGGTCTTGGAGTCGATCTCCGCAGACTCCAGCAGCATGGTGTTGCTGAAGGGGGCGGTGATCTTCTCAAACAGGTTCTGGGGTTGCTGGACGTAGTCTGCGTCCAGGGCCAGGTTGCTGATCTCAGTGTTTTCCATCTGGAAGTTCCGTCTGTTTGTCACAAAAGCTTAAAAAAGCAGAAAATAAACAATTTAGTTAATAATGTTAATAATTAGGTTTAATCGCCAAAAGCAAATCCTGCCGGGTTGTTTCGGTTTGTCCGGTGTGGCCGGTGCAACTTTGGCGGGAGGACAGGTTCTTGTGCCGGTGCCGGACCGGTGCCGGAGCCCTCCCCTCCGGTTGCAACTTTGGCGGGAGGACAGGTTCTTGTGCCGGTACTATGATGGATGCCGCAGTCTTTATTTCTTTTTCCGTCCCGGATCTGCGGATCCTGTAAATCCGGCAATCTGGACCTGAATCTGGACATGTATCTGTGTCTGCAACATGCAAAAACAGAGCGTCAGCCGCACATGGAACCTTGGGTCCCCCGGGGCTGACGCTCTGTTCTCTGATAACCCTGGCAAATAAAAAGGACCCGGTGTTGACACGAGTCCCTATATATCTGTTAGATCAGCACTCTGAAAAAAGCGTCAAGGCAGCCCCGCATCACTCGCAGCAACGCCACCACCAGTAAAACTTTGACGAATTCTTCAGCATGATATGTATCCAGATCTTTGTAATCTTTTGTATGCTGTGCGTTACGGATCCATGGGGACGTAACTGTCACATCAGAAGGATATCCAATCCTTATCTACGGTGCGTTATGATACCGGGCCCATGGGCGGGATTCAAGGGGGTATCAGGTGAAACTGGGGCTTTTTTATGATCCTGATCACGATCTGCTTTTGCCTGACAAGGGCCTTTGACCGGGTGCCCGGGGATAATGTCGGGCATGAAGGTGTAACACGTATAGGTCTTCTTCCCATCGTCACAGTCATTGGCGAAAGCAACACGCTGAAACTCAACGTTCAGCGCTACGTCCCGGAACTTCTCATGAAGGGTACGCAGTTGCCTTCTTGCATACCCCCAGCAGATGTGATGTCTGGTGTGCTCTGTCCCCAAAGCACTCTGCGGCCTGTAAATCTGCTCAAGAACATATTCCTGCACTTCAGGCCTGAGAGTGAAGAGCAGGAATCTGACTTCCTTCTGCCTGGTGATAACGGTCTCGGTAGTTCCATCGCCTTTTGTGACCTGTCTCCGGAATGTCCAGCTTTTTTTGAAGGCTTGGATCGTGAAAAGGATCATGGGTAGTATAATCGTCACGCTTTTATCTTGCTTCTGAGGTGGTAGAACGAGACTGCGGGTTTTTGCGGTCAAACAAAAATGGGTCCGCAGTTTCCCCCGCTCCTTTTCTTCTTTTCCCAAAATCTCCACTCACATCCCCGGCTTCAGCCTTTATTCACGCCAGGAACGCACCCAGACATCTGATACAGATCTTGTCTACATTTTAACCATTGCCTGAGAAGGCGTCTGTAAGCTACCTCAAAAATCAGCAGATCAGAAACCTACCATGGGGATCTCAGCACTGCTCAGGGCCGTGTGTGGGGTGGGCGGCATCCCAGCTGACTTCCGGACAGGACGGATGGAGGGTGAGGGGTGAGGGGTGAGGGGTGTGGAGGGGATCCTGATATGACTCCCGATCAGGGGGAGAGGAGGGGTCAAGAAAAATCAGAATTCGATGTCAGTAAAAATAGAGAAAAGGGGTTAGTAAAAAAAAGAGGTAAGGGGTTAAGAATCTGAAATTTTAAAATTTTCAATACAAAATAGAGTGAGTACTTAGGCGGCGCAGGGCTCAGACTTGCGAGGTCTGCCTGGTTTCCTGGGATGAGTCCTCCTGTCAGCTTGTTCGCGCATCTGTTGTGACAAGCACTCATATGGAGGTTCAATACCACAGACTCTTGAGATCTCGACCTGCTTCATTGTAAAAGTAGTCATGTGAGACGAACCATCTGAGTATTCACTAAATCGGATAGGTTCCATCTCATCAAGCATATCCAAAGTCGATTGATATTTTTCCCGCAGAGACTCTTTCCAGGTATTTCTCAGAATAGAGATAGGTATAAGGCCTACAAAACCAATAAACGACCTACCATTCTTACCGTCTTCTGAAGGGTTGTATGATACCACCAAGGGCTCATACAGACGGAAGCTTCATACCAAACTGTCACCGGAGGATTTTGCCAAGTACTTCGCTGAGTTCTGCGCCCGAACCTTATCGGGATCAGATCATTGAATTTGACAAGACTTTGTTCAGCTCCTACATGCGTAAGGTGATGGAACGAGCACCGGAGGAGCATGCCAAAATCCCTTTGAAGAACTTTCTCAGAGACCTAACGGACAATCTCTATATAATGTACAAGGAGGGAGAGAAATATTACTTCATCCATCGTTCCTTCCAGGAATATTTCACGGCGGTGTATTTTGCATCAGGGTTTGATACCAAGCTTATCAACGTGGGTAAGTTCTTTGACACCAATGGTGCTCGAAACTATGACAAGACCTTTGACATGTTGTATGACATGATTCCAAGTAAAGTGGAGCGGTTTATCTTTATGCCGTACCTTGAAAAGCTTCTGGCCGGAAAAGGCAGAGAGGCATACTGGTCATTCATTGAAACGGTATTTGGGTATCTGTACTATGACTGTGCCACCAACCTGGATTGCCCTCCTTCGGAATATTCGAAGCCGTTCCTGTGCGAGAAGATCCATAACCTGATTAAGTCTGATTTGTTTGACCATGTGCCCTGCGCGAGCAGCGCTGACATTTCCACCGACGCTCTGGATAAAGAAATCTATACGGAGCTTTGCGTTCCGTATGATCCTACGGGGAGCGATGCCTACATGGGGGTTGAACTTCCTATCAGCGCCATTCGCCAGCATCCAGAAAAGTTCCCGAACGTAAGACGCTGGGTAGAGTCGGATGACTTCTTCATGATGCAGGAATACAACAACTAAAAGCCTATTATGAAAAGCTGCGGAGAAGGATTCAGGACGAAGAGGATTCGGATGATTTGTTTGATTAGTGTTATAAATTTTTGGAGAAATACAACAGTGTTTTGTGTGCTAGAAGAGAACTGTAGAAAACATTCTTCAAATAAATTGAGAAAAATTGAAGGCGTATTTAATGATTATGAGTTCGGAAAACATAGTAAGAAGTTAACAACATTGAAATTAAGAAGTTTTATAATGTCTAAAATAATACTAGGCAATGTTAAAATGTCTCGAAATAACACTGACGTCTTAAAAGTTGAACGGAATGCATATTATGAACGATAACAACCAGTATAATCTAACATGGCAACAATTCGAACATAATCATCCAGACGAAAATTTCAGAAGAACAGAATTTGAAAACCTTTGTCGGGCCATATTTCAAAGAAAATTTTGTAAAGACAAAACTATTTTGCATTCTAATCCTAATCATCCAGGCGTAGAAATAGAACCAATATATTCTGAAATTGAAAATGCTTACATAAGTTTTCAGGCAAAATACTTCAATAATAAGGTTGACTATAAACAAATTGAAAAATCGGCTGATATTACAGTTCTAAATTATAATTCCGCTCAAGCTAAGTTGGAAAAATTATTTTTATTTTGCAATAAGGATATTAATACTACAAACAAATTGTATTGCAAGATAAAAAATAAATTGATGCAATCTAATATAGAATTAATTCCTTTTACAGGACAGTCAATTCTATATGAAGTTTCTAGCTATCCAATGCTACTACTTAGCTATTTTGGTATTCAAAAATTAGATATTAAGTGGATAAAGGATAATATTGAATTAAGCCTTAAACGTTTAGGAAAAAGATATAATAAAAAATTTAATATTTATAATCGTTCAGAAGAATTATTTTCCATCTTTATACAAAACAAATTGTGCGTCAGCGTACTAAACAGAAGAAAAAATAACATTATTTCAGAGCTTGTCAAAACAGTAGATACCTTACCATGTGATGAGAAAATATATATTCAGCCTTTAATAAGCAAAATTGAAGGAATTGATGATATAACAGAAAACTCAATTTCTGATGCACTATATTGGGATCAGACTTTTCTAGATAACACCCCCCAAGACTTAGATCATCATATTCAAATTCTGCAAGATAAGTATAAAAGCATTACTAAAATTCAGTCTGAGGAAAATACTAGATGGTTATATGAAAGAGAATTGTATTCTAACGCAATATATAAATTAAATAGTATACAAAGAACCTCTTTTTTGAGTACTTTTGAAAAGGGTTTAATAACCAGTCAAATACTTATTCTTATTGGAGAAGTAGGAATAGGAAAGACCCAAACATTAGCACACGTTGCGTATGAACTTTTTTGCGAACAAAAATTTGTAATTTTAATTTTAGGACAATTAATCAATACTCTAGAGCCTGTTCATATACAAATTACCAAACAATTAGTTCATTTTCATCATGATTATAATCTTGAAGCTGTTATAACCATGATGGAAGCCACTGCATGTACTAATAACACTTATTCTTATTTATTTATTGACGCAATAAATGAATCGAACAACAGAAATATTTGGAGGGAAGGAATTATTACTTTGGATCATTTGTTAAAAAATTATCCGCATGTTAAATTAGTGGTCTCTGTCCGAAAAGGATTTGAAAAAGAATGTCTAGGTGATTATTCAGATAGAAATGCCACACCTTCAAATGGAATTATACATCTAAATCATAATGGATTCGAAGATTTAAAAAATGTATATGATTTTTTGAGTCAAGAACAAAATATAATTTCGCCAGAACTATATCTTCGTAATGAGATGTATAATCCTTTGTTTTTAACCTGGTTTTGCCAGGCTTTCTCAAAAGACAAAACTAAAAATTTCGCATCCCTAATAGAAACTATTCTAGAGATAGCCGACGTAGAGGCTTCGAACAAATGTGATTCAAGTGAACCTTATGAAATTATACAAGAATTATTGTTTGAATTTATCAATACTAAAAAAAGTAAATCAATAAATAGCGTAACTAAACAAGACATACTATCTTTGAAAATTTGGGGCAAATATAATGTTAAAAATTATTTGAATTATATAAAATCCTTAGAGACCTCGGGAGTTTTATGCACTTATAAATTTGAAAATCAGAAAATGTATTACATTGGGTACAATTTATTAGAAGAGTACCTTCATGCAAAACTAATTATATCATCAAATGAGAAACAACAAAGTTTATATATTGCATCTGAACTTCTCAAGAATCCTTGCTATGAAAACATATCGGTGTTTTGTATGTTTACTTCGCTGTACGCGTTAGAATATAACGAGGAGTGCATAGAAATCATTGATGCTGTTAACACGTTAGATGATAATAAAAAATCTGAAATTATTGATAAATACTTTGAAGCTTTAGCAGTGCGCGATGCTGATATTCCGTTTGAAAAATTTAAGATGGTTTTGAGAAAGTATGGTACTTTTCAACCGCCTATTTGGTTACCTTTTATCGCAAATTCAACGAAAATTAATCGTTCATTAAATGCCAAAGGATTGAACAAAATTCTTATTAATCTTAAGTTAAACGATAGAGATTATTTATGGACAACTTACATAAATGAATTAACACAAGACGATAGGGTTGTAAATGTTATTAATCATATAGTTAAAGGGAATGCTTTTTCTGAAATAAATACTGAACAAATTGAACTGCTAATGATATTGTTTACTTGGTTTTTATCTTCATCTAATAGGATATTAAGAGATAAAACTTCTAAAGCTATGGTTGAAGTTCTCAAAAATCATTTCCCAATATGCTCTAAATTACTAGATAATTTTAAAGATGTGAATGACCCATACATACTGCAACGCCTATATGGAATAATATTCGGTGCTGTAGTCAAAAGAAATAATTGTGATAAAGAAATATTTTTATCGCTCGTATTGTATGTGTTCAACGAAATTTTCAATAAAGATACAGTTTATCCGGATATTCTTGTGCGTGACTACGCTAGATTAATTATTGAAAGATATGAACATGAATTTCCAGGAGAACTAAATGCGGAAGTTTTGAAAAAATCTAAACCACCATATAAATCGGTTAGAATACCTAAATACCCTCCAATTAAGAAGAATACGTCTTACATAAAAGGCATATCAGATATATTAAGTTCAATGCAACCTGATATTAACGGGTATTCCTATGGTGATTTTGGTAGATATGTTTTCCAAAACTCCTTAGAAGAGTTTTACAATGTTGATGTAGTGAATTTATATAATTATGCTATCCATTTCATATTTAATGAATTAAAGTATTCAGAAAAACAATTTGGCTCATATGATTCTAGTATTGCTAGGGTTAAACACCAAGGTAGATGGGTCGAAAGAATTGGTAAAAAGTATCAGTGGATAGCACTCTATAACATTCTAGCTCGGATTTCTGATTTTTACGAGATTACTGATTATTGTTGCGATACACAGTCGCATCCTTATACAGGAGTTTGGGAACTCTCAGTAAGAGATTTTGATCCAACAATAAATATCGAAAATAACTTTGCGACCAATCTCACTCAATTTACGAGTAATAATGTTTTTGAGTTACCGTCAGTGGACTATAATTTAGATGATGTTCAAGCCCAAAAATGGGTTAAAGACTGCTCATTCATAGATGATTATATTCCGCTTTGTCTAACACGTGAAGACACCGATAAACGACAGTGGATTAGTCTACATTTTTCGAGAAATAACGTCTCTAAATCTGATGGAAGCAATAAATATTATCTTCCTCTAAAAGGAACACAATACACAGAAATATTTTCAACTGCCTATTTAATTCCAAAACAGGGAAGTATGACGATTGATAAAATTAAGTCAGAAAGGTATTTTGAACGACATCATATTCCTATCAAACGGTGCTACAGTCTTTTCAACCGAGAGTATTCCTGGAGCCCTGGTTATGACTTGCAATTTAATAACCCTAGGGTAGCAGATATAGATCCAAATGGCATTATTCCTGCGTGCATAAATTATCTTTGGGAGGCACATTTTGATGCATCTCAAGAAACTTCTACTTCGTTTCTTATTCCTCATGGTGTCATTATTAATGAGTTGCATCTCCGACAAAATGATTTAGATGGTATTTATTATTTTGGCAAAGAACTTGTAGCGTTTGATCTTCGCATTTTTAATTCAAATAACACTTCTGAATTACTAATAAGAAAGGACTTTTTAGACAAATTTCTAAAAAATGGGAATTATGATATTGTATGGGATATTAGTATCGATAAAAGGTATCACTTTGATACAAATAACTGCAATTATTTTGATTCAAAAAGAATTGGTATATATAAGAATGGTTCAATCCAAATTGAGTCAATCACATGTGAAATATAATAATTCTCCATGCAAAACAAAGTGAAAAATAATCATATTTAGAAATAGAATATCAACAATCTTTGTAAAGGGGGTATACAAATAGAACTATTACCTAATTTATATACAGGGTGCGTGAACCAAACTCTGTAGATTACATATAGCTAAAAATGTCAGAAAACTCCTGAGGTATAATTTAACTTATATAATCAGGAGTTTTTTCATTATGGTTAAAGAAAAAAGACCATCCACAGAATCCAAATGACTGAGGGAAACGTTAGATCATTCAGCAGCTTCTTCAGGAATATAACATTGAAACCTCCGCTGATATACAGTCAGCTCTCAGAGATCTTTTAGGCGGAACCATCAAGGAAAGATGGAATTAGAAATGGATGGAAAATCTACAAAAATCTAAGCATTATCAATACAAATTTCTGATCGTCCGTTCCACAAAAACGTGATCATCAATTCTCCTTTTTCGTGATCATCCCCTATGTGGAAATGGAGGCGCTGTCAAGGGCTTTTTTTGCGAAAACTCCGTTTTTTTTTCGAAGGCTAAAACTTACTGACCGGCCCTATGTCTTGAGTAGGTAAATCAATGGGTTACCTCTCAATAATGTTTTTTCGATGCAGGATTTTAGGGCGCACTAAAGAAAGGGGGTTGGAACCCCCAAAAATTTTGGTTCCCTAATTTTCTGCTGTTCAGTAAAGTTCTAGTTCTTTGGCGTTGCTGCCTCCGACTCGGGGTGCCTGAAGGTGGTACAACTCCCCCCGCGTATTCGGGATACAGGGGGCTGGAACGTCCTACCTTCAGGGCAGAACTGCAAATTAATCTGTTATAAGGTAAAGTAAAGTAAATAAAACTTTGCTAACTCTATGTACTGATTACATTGAGACATTGAATATTTCTTTAGTCTCATCAATGCTTGATCTCTTGGAGAATCAATTAGGATATTTGTCTGCCAGTTTCTAAACTATATATCTAGTACAATGGGTTCGAGGCTTTTGACAAACACCGTCTCTGTTTACCTACAGGACAAGTTCCTCACCTATAACAAATCGTTTATAATTTAATCGTTTGAGTCCTGATCTTTCTGTGCGGCAAACTGCTCATCGCTTTTGTTCAGAATCGATACTAAAGTTGTCTTGTCCTGATCATATTTCCCGTCAGGACTGGCAGCAACAGCCCAGGCAATTCGGCACATCTTGTTTGCTATAGCGCAAACAGCCACTTTATAAGCTTTCTTATCGACCAGTTTGGAGATCCAGTCTGACTGATAATAACGTCTTGACTTTGATCTCAGTCCTACTTTAACACTGCAATACAAACTGCTTGCGGCCTCATACAGAACTCTTTTGAGCACCTTATTTCCTTTTCTCGAGATGCCTTTGACACTTACCTTGCCGCCTGTGCCGGAGTGATAAGGTGCTTCTCCACAGTAGTCTGCAAATTGTCGACCGTTCTGAAACTGATCAGCATCGACCATAACGTTTGCGAATGCCAGAGACGTGATCTTTCCTACGTAGGGGATCGTTTGAAGTTTTTGAGCCAATTCTGAAGTGTCAGCAGCCTCGTTCACTTTATCAGTGAGGTCAGATACGCACTCGATAGATGTATTTCTGATCTCATACATCGCCTTGAGAATTGCGCTAAACTGATCAGCCCATTCTTTATCTGACTCCCGAGCCTTTTTTATTAGGAGTTCTGCCTCAATTTGAGTTTTGTCGAAACTTGTTTCTTTACACGGTACTCCAAGTTCATAAAGCATTGCTTTCAGGAAATTATTTAATTGGCTATCAATCTTGAGCAAAAAATCTCGGCTTTTCAATAGCATTCCTTCGACCTGGTTACACTCTGATCTAATAGATACGGTCTTTAAATCTGGTAAAAATGACGCCTGCCAAATGGAGTGGGCATCGTTTCGATCGTCTTTATTGCCTATCGTCATGCTGTTCGTCATTTCAGCTGGTATCATTACAGGAGTGTGTCCAAGTTCCTGACAGAACCGTCCCCAATAAAAACCGGAGGCTGACTACTTGGATATTTTTATTACGCTCGAAGGCAATTATGTGTAAAATGCCATGACGACATCTTCATGTGCTTTATAGAGAGTGTGATCTCAGTGAATTCATTATCTTTTATGGTTTCAGTTGTGGAATAAAAGTCTGGCTTATATTCGTGGATTTCATCGTTTTACAACTATCCATTTTCCGTATCTATTACCGCCATGACGTTCAATAATCTTCTTTTCTTTTAATGAAGTAATTATTTTTCTTATATATCCATCAGAGTAACCACTTGCGCTGACTAATTCTTTTATCGTGATACCGGAATTTTGGCTAATATAATCAACAATACGTTGTTCAGTCTCATTAATGCTTACTTTATTCTCAGTCTCAGCACTGATTGAATTCTGTTTAATATAATTAAACGGAATAGTGACATTAACAAAATTTTCCATAATATCAAAAGCCTGTTTTCCGTAATTGTTGATAATAAGAGGAATACCATTACCTGTCTGTTCCACATATCCCAATTGTCCGAATATCTTATAAAGCTTTGAATTTACAGGTTTACTTATTCCTTTGTAGAACTCATCTTTATTTAAGTCTACTGGTAATCCCCCAGTGGAGATGATTTCTATTCTGTCAGAGAAAATATAAACTGCAGGTGGATTTCCTTTGTCCCATTTTGTATGGATACATGCGTTCTGCCAGGCTTCTTTAAAACTGGCCATATCGAACAACTTTTCTTCTGTTCGTCTGTGATTGCCTATCGTAACCATGGTTTCGTTGATTGACTCCATGTAGTCCAATACTTTATCAATAGAGGTAATCAGGCAGGTGCCGCCATACTCATTTCTTTTTATGAGATCCGTCTTATCTTTTCCTGCAAAAGTGACAACTTTAATTGAAATATCATTTTTGTCAGCAAGCAGAAAGGCCATTAGGTTATATTTCCCATCGTTATTTTTTCAGTCCTGTATTATCTTCAAAAGTTGACTGATTAACTGTCAGACCTGCTGTTACGTATGCAATTTTAAGTTTATTAAATGAAAGTGTCTGAACTGGAGCAGGCACTAAAGTCAAAATATCTGACGATGTCTGCTTGTCCATCAATTCTTTCAAGGCTGTCGGGCTTAATTCTCTATCTTCATCTGCTGAACGCATATAATATCGTCCGTATGCAGAATAAGGCTTTTCAGAACCGCGAACTTCAATCTTTATTACGTTTTTGTTATCTATCAGTTTATGTTCTATGGTAGGTATAATCTGAGGTTTAATGAAATTTGCTATCGCCTGGGATATTTCTCTGAGTGTTCTGTCTCCTATCTGCTGACCAACCACATCACCGTTATCTTTAACTCCAAAATACAGAATCCCATATCCATTCTTGTTGAGCATTGAAACTAAAGATGTTATTCCATCTCGAAGCTCTTCTGTTGTCTTCTTAAATTCAATTTTTTCTGTTTCGATCCCTATATTCATCGCTACATCCCCCTTAAATACATTATTGTTGGCTTTGCGATGGAGCTAATATTCGCTATTCTCAATAATGCTCTATCTATCCCTTATTTGCTACTCTATTTGCTACTCTATTTGCTACTCTATTTGCTACTCCGTTTGCTACCATGCTCCGATCTCAGAATTGAGATATTTATCGCTTTATTTCAGATTTAGATATGGTAGGTAACTGGCCATGGAAGGTAGAATCGGTGCTTGGAACTCACGGATGTGACGTTTTTGGTCAGTTTCGGATTTTTTGAGTTTCTGTGTCCCGGAATGGAATGGGAGAACTGAGAAGGGGGATACTGATCTGGTGTCTGAGTCGGTGATCAGGTGGATGTACCCGCCCATTCTGCTTGGGTTCAGGTGCGACGGCTCAGCGGAGGAGGCCATTGCCCAGATCAAAACCCAGGAGTACTTCAAACGCTATACCGGGCAGTACCGGAGCCTTGTAATTGTTGGTATCAGTTACAGCACGAAAACCAAGGATCACCAGTGTCTGATTGAAAAACTTGGCTGAGGCGGGAGGCTTTCAGATCCGGTGCAGGACAGGTCACATCCAGTCGGTCAGATCAATCCTGATCTTTGCTTTATCGGCATGTTCCAGAATAACACAAATTTTGTGGAATCGTAATTTTGGGCAATAGGACCCCTAAACCCCACTACGCTGGGATCAGCGGGGGTCGCTATTCAGAGGGTATCAGAAGGTCCAGCCGACTATCACATTGGCAGGGTCCCTCCGGTACAGGGCTTATGCTGCTTCAGCGGCCTTCATACTCTCGGCGGTGTCCCAGAGGATCTCAAGGAAGTTTCTCCGGTCGCCGTTGAGTCTTTCCAGGGG
>FLNX01000036.1_pt1 | contig 18820 bp, 14 predicted proteins | sample 1140341 | NCBI WGS metagenome assembly FLNX01 (sample SAMEA3878208, study PRJEB12797) | bioreactor metagenome | biome: Moose rumen | place: Sweden | collected 2011-10
ATGGCGAAACTCCAGACCGTAACGGAATCTTCCCTACAGAGTAATCCTGTATGCTCTTCTGTGCCCCCTTCAGTATGCCATCTTTCCGCATCCCGCTGAAATATGGCTCTTCAGCAGGATGGCTCCCCAATGCTGCGAGGACTTCTTCCTCAGTGAGATGCTTGCGTAGTTGTACAACCGAATCTGCGGTTGCGAAGTCTGTATCCTTGTTTAGAGTAATCCCGTCTGATTGAGAATTACCCGCAAAGAGTGAAAGGCATAACCCTATTACAACAAGAATAAGTCGTAATGTTCTATGACGATTGGTATTTGCAAACACGTTTGTCATCGGGTATTACTGTTCTCAGTGCTTTCGCAGTCACGGCCGAAGATGCCTGCCGAGTGGGTTAAATAATCATTTTTTGCGGATTTCCCCAAGGTAGGCCTTGACAGTTGCCTCAAGGCCCATATAGAGGGCATCCGAAATAAGGGCGTGGCCTATCGAGACTTCGTCGGTCCAAGGTATCCTCCGGATGAAATAGGCGAGGTTCTCGAGCGAGAGGTCGTGTCCGGCGTTAAGCCCGAGCCCGCATTGCTTCGCGGCCTGAGCTGCCGCGACATAAGGGGCGATTGCCCTTTCAGGGTCCGAAGGGTACATTTCCGCATAAGCCGCGGTGTACAGTTCCACACGGTCAGCTCCGCAAGCAGCGGCTCCCCTTACCATCTCCGGGTCCGGGTCTACGAAAATGGACACCCTGATTCCCGCCGCTTTGAAAAGGCGGCACATCTCCGAAAGGAACTCCCGGTTCTTTACGGTATTCCACCCGGCGTTGGAGGTGATCGCGTCGTGAGCGTCCGGGACAAGGGTGACCTGGTCCGGCCGAACCTCGAGGACCAGATCGCGGAAAGAAGGTATGGGATTTCCTTCGATATTGAATTCCGTCTTTACAAGAGGACGGATTTCACGTACGTCCGAGTAGCGGATGTGACGCTCGTCCGGGCGGGGATGGACAGTGATTCCTTCCGCCCCGAAACCTTCGATACGGACAGCAGCCTCAGCTACATTGGGAACGTTTCCTCCGCGCGCGTTGCGGATTGTGGCAATTTTATTGATGTTTACGCTAAGTCTTGTCATAGATGAATCCTTTTGTGTAGTGTTGAAAAAACAAGTTGGTGCTTTTTCGGACATTTGCCCGTACAGGGTCGCGAAGCGACAGGACGAAAAAGCACCAACTTGTTTTTCCGTATTCCTATATTTTTACAAAAGTAGTCATTATTCGTAAATTATTCGTAATTTTGGCGGCTAATTCAAAGACAGTGCTATGATTATCGGTGTGTTTTTCCAGGATTGGAGCCTCAAGGAACGTGAGGAGTACAAGACCCTCGAGGAAACCCTTAAAGCAGAATCCTACACCCTTTATGAGATACGGTCCAAGGCAGACATCCGCCCCGGGACTGATATGGTGTTCAGCGTCGGCGGAGACGGGACATTCCTCTCTGCGGCCCATACGGTATCAGACGTGGGCCTTCCCCTTCTGGGAGTCAACTTCGGCCGTCTCGGATTCCTCTCCGAGAACCGTCCTGAATCCATCCCCGGCCCCCTTATGGAGGGGGATTTCTCAATCGAGTACAGGACCGTTCTCAACGTGACCCTCAAGGGCCCCGACGCCCGGAGGGACATCGGCCTTCTCCCTTATGCGGTCAACGAAGTGGCGATCCACCGGCTGGGGTCTTCCGTCCTTGGACTCACCGTCGTGATAGACGGCGCGCCGCTTCCCACCTTCTGGGCTGACGGCCTTATCGTCGCGACTTCGTCCGGGTCCACGGCTTATTCCCTGAGCGTAGGAGGGCCCATTTGTATGCCCGACACGAAGGTCCTGATCATAGCGCCGATCTCTCCCCACAACCTCAATATCCGGCCGCTCGTGGTTCCGGAAACGTCGCAGATAGACATTAGCGTTACCTCCCGCGACGGCAAGGCTACGATGTCGATGGACAATACCACCGTTGAAATGGACCCCCGCTGGTCAGTACACGTTGCGATGGCACAGTTTTCGCTGAAACGCATCCGGCTCTCCAAGTCGGAATTCGTGAATGCGCTTACGTCACGGCTGTTCTGGGGAGAGGATATGCGGAATGGACAATAAGAATAGGAACATACCGGTCCACGTGTCCATCATAATGGACGGGAACGGCCGATGGGCCAAGGCCCGCGGCAAGCAACGCGTCTATGGACACGCCGCCGGAATCGAGAGTGTCCGTGCCGTCACGGAAGCCGCGGTCGAGGAAGGGGTGAAATACCTCTCGCTCTACGCATTTTCGGAAGAGAACTGGAACCGTCCCGAAAGCGAGGTCTCCACTCTTATGGACCTGATGATGGACGCGATGGAAAAGGAGCTTCCAACCCTTATGGACAACGGTGTACGCTTTGTCGTCCTCGGAAACAGGAAGCGGCTTTCGGATAGGCTCAACGAGGGAATTGACTTCCTTATGGAGAAGACTTCCGGGTGTGAAAGGATGACGATGATAGTGTTCCTGAGCTATTCCGGGAAATGGGATATCTGCCAGGCGGCGTCACGTGCTGCGGCGCAGCTGGGCCCGGAAGGTATGGCAAACCTTACCCAGGAGCAGTTCGGACAGTATCTTGTCACCGCCGGAATCCCTGATCCGGACCTTTTGATCCGGACCTCCGGGGAGGAGAGGATTTCGAACTATCTCCTTTGGCAGTGCGCATACACGGAGTTCTATTTCTCCCCTGTGCTGTGGCCCGATTTCCGGAAGGAAGAGTTCCGGGAGGCACTCCGCGCATATTCGGAGAGGGACCGCCGGTATGGGAAAGTAAAATAAAATGGTTATATTTGCGGGTTAAACGGATATTGACAGATATGAAGGGGATCCGGGCGATATTTCTTAAGGTTGCAGCCGTGGCGGTGGTCTCGGCCGCCCCGGCGTTTTCCGCAGGGGCCCAGGGGACCCGCCGCGACATTGAAATCGACTACAACAACCCCAGGAAATACGTTGTAGGAGGTGTTTCGGTAGAAGGAAACAATTATTTCGGCGAGAACCAGATACTTCAGCTTACCGGCCTTCACGAGGGCTCGGAGATTACCGTCCCCGGTGACGATATCACGAGCATCATCAAACGCCTTTGGGCCCAGCGGTACTTCGAAGATGTGGCCGTATACGTGGACTCTGTCAATGAATCCCGCGATACCGCGTGGCTCAAGGTCAAGATCGTAGAGCGCCCGAGGGTCTCAAGATGGACCTACAGCGGTATCAAGAGCGGAGACAAGAAAGAGCTTCAGGAAAGGCTGAATCTCCGCCCCGGCCGTGAATTCTCCGACTACGTCAAGGCAACCTCCATCGACATAATCAAGCGCTACTACAAGGAAAAGGGCTTCATCAAGGCTAAGGTGGATGTCCAGGTAGAGCCCGATACCCTTATCCGGAGGGCTATCCGCGTCAATTTCGATATCGACCGCGGTCCCCGCGTGAGAATCCGTGAGATAAACTTCTCCGGCAACAATGAGGACGTGTCGGCTTACAAGCTGGACAAGGCGATGAAGGAGACAAACTCCGCCAAGTGGTACAACTTCTTCAAGAGCAAAAAGTTCAAGGAGAAGGAGTATCAGAATGACAGAAAGACCGTCCTGGAGGCGTTCAACGAGGCCGGTTACCGTGATGCAAGGCTCATCAGGGACTCTATCTACTATCTCCCTCCGAAGAAAGAGGGTGAACCGGAGAAGAGACTCGCAATCGATATGGACTTCGACCAGGGGAAGCGCTACTACTTCCGGAACATCACCTGGACCGGAAACTCCGTCTATTCGGCTGACGCCCTGAACGAGGTGCTGAAAATCAAAAAGGGCGACGTCTATGATATGGTCACGATGGAAAAGCGCCTTCACGGAGGCGGAAAACAGACGGACCTCGACGTCAACAAACTCTACACGGACAACGGTTACCTGTTCTTCCACGTCACCCCTGTTGAAATCAATATCCAGAATGACTCGGTGGACGTCGAGATGCGTATCTCGGAGGGGAAGCCAGCAATCCTGAACAACATCATAATCAACGGAAATGACCTTACCAACGAAAAGGTCGTCCGCCGTCAGGTTATGACCCGTCCCGGCAACCTTTTCCGCCAGAGCGACTTCGAAAGGTCCATCCGTGAAATCGCGTCGCTGGGCCAGTTCGACGCGGAAGCAATTATGAGTCCCGGCGGATGGTCCATCCTCCCCAACCAGATCAACAACACCGTCGACATTGTATATAATGTGACGGAAAAGCCTTCTTCCCAGCTGGAACTTTCCGGTGGATGGGGAGCCCATACCTTCGTCGCCACCGCAGGCGTCAGCTTCAACAACTTCTCCACCAGGAGGATGTTCGAAAAGGGGGCGTGGAGGCCGGTCCCGCTTGGAGACGCCCAGTCGCTTTCGCTCCGCTTCCAGACAAACGGTACCTACTACACTTCGCTCAGCGCCAGCTTTATGGAGCCCTGGCTGTTCGGAAAGAAGCCTACGTCGCTGAGTCTTTCGACATATTATTCGAGGATGACGGACGCTTACTACAACAGCAGTTTCTGGACGACAGGCCGTCTTACCGCGACCCGCTTCTTCGAAGTATACGGCTTCAGCGCCGGGCTCGGAAACCGCCTCAAGTGGCCAGACAACTACTTCGTCCTGTACAATAACCTCAGCTGGCAGACTTACAAGCTTACAAACTGGACTTCCAATATGTTTGCCTTCAATACCGGCGTTTCCAATAACCTGAGCTACACGGTATCCCTGACGCGAAACTCGACTGACCAGCAGATTTATCCCCGTACCGGATCGGACTTCTCGCTGTCCCTGCAGCTGACCCCTCCTTACTCGCTGTTCCGCAAGTACGGATACGAGTATGATTCCAACGGCAACCAGAAGAAGGTGACGGGACTTGACAGCTACAAGGACGTGGACTACGGCACGTGGACCTCCGCCCAGCGCTACAAGTGGATTGAATACCACAAGTGGAAGTTCAATGCTGCAATCTACACGAAACTTATAGGAGACCTCGTCCTTATGTCGAGGGCCCAGCTCGGTATCCTCGGGAGCTATAACCGGAACTGGGGCTATTCCCCGTTCGAAGGCTTCCTTGTCGGAGGTGACGGAATGTCCGGATATATGACCTACGGATCGGAAATCATCTCCCTCAGAGGTTACGAGGATTACTCCCTTACCCCTTACAGGACTACTGCCTACAGTACCTCCGGAAGGAGTTATGCGGGTAACGTCTATGATAAGTTTACGGTGGAACTCCGCTATCCCGTCATCCTCCAGCCCCAGTCGACGATATTCGTCCTCGGCTTCCTGGAGGGCGGAAACTGCTGGGCTGACCTGAGGGAATTCAATCCCTTCCAGATCAAGCGCTCCGCAGGTGTGGGTGTACGTGTGTTCCTCCCGATGATAGGCCTGCTGGGTGTCGACTGGGGCTACGGCTTCGACGACAAGACCTACGGAGGGTCCCAGTTCCACTTCGTCCTCGGACAGCAGTTCTAGATGTAAAACCTTTAATTGAGATAGTTATGAAAAAGATTCTTGCAACCCTCGCCCTCGGCCTCATCGGACTGAGCCTTTTCGCCCAGAACATCGGCCGTGTGAACTTCAGCGAACTTGTCCAGCTTATGCCTGAGGCCGATGAGGCCCGCGCTACGCTCCAGGCTTCACAGCAGGAAGCGGAAGAAACCTACACTTCGATGGTGGAGGAGTACCAGGGCAAGATGAATCAGTATCAGCAGAAAAACACCACCTGGACGACGGCAATTCGCGAAGCCAAGGAAAAGGAGCTCTATGATATCCAGAACCGTATCCAGGAATTCCAGCAGACTATTTCCCAGGAACTCCAGCAGCAGCAGACCTCCCTTATGGCCCCCCTGTATCAGAAAGCCCAGGAAGTGGTCAACGGCATTGCCAAGGGTAAAGGCCTCGCAGTCGTTTTCGACAGTACCTCCGCTCTCTATTTCGATGAGGCCCAGGTCGTAGACCTTACCGCCGAAGCCCGCAAGGCCCTGAACATCGCGGACGACAGGACTATGGAATCCCTCCAGGCGGAACTCGCAGCGAAAGCCCAGCAGTAACCTCCGGGTTGAACCCCTTACGCCTATAACTTAACCTATGATCAGCATCTTCTACAGAGAAAACGGCAGGATCCTCCTCTCGCAGGATACGGAAGATTTCGGCCGCCTCGCTCTCCAGGACACCGTCTGGATCGACCTTGTGGATCCAAGCGGCGAGGAGAAGCGCGCTGTAGAGGCGTTCCTTGGCACGGAGATACAGAGCCGCGCCCAGGCGGAGGAAATCGAAAGTTCGTCCCGTTACTTCGAGACTGACGATGCAATCTTCGCGAACACGAACTTCCTGACTCCGGGCCCTGAAGAGTATATGATGCAGGCAGTCTCCTTCACCATAGTGGAGGATACCCTGACCACTCTCCGCGAGGTGCCCCTGAGAAGCTTTACTGAGCTTCAGAGAAGGCTTCAGGTCAATCCCAGGCAGTATCCTTCCGGATTCAGCGTATTCGCAAGCATCCTGGACCAGCGTGTCGACCTCGATGCAGATATGATCGAGCTCCTTTCCAAGGAGATCTCCCAGTACGCAAAGCGTATCAACGAACAGGAAGATATCAACGAGGAACTCCTCATCGACATCTCCCGGCTCCAGGAGAATACGATGATCGTCAGGGAGAATGTGGTGGACAAGCAGCGTCTGATTTCGAACCTGCTGCGCAGTTCGAAGATTCCTTCCACCCTGGATACGAGGATGAACGTCCTTCTGCAGGATATATCTTCCCTTCTGAACCATACAAACTTCTGCTTCGAGAGGCTTGAATACCTCCAGGATACCGTGGTCGGTCTTATCAACCTGGACCAGAACAAGATTATGAAGATATTCACCCTGGTTTCGGTGTTCCTTATGCCTCCTACCCTCGTGGCAAGCTTCTACGGAATGAACGTCCGCCTTCCGATGATCGGAAGCCAGGATCCCCAGTCTTCATTCTGGAACTGGATTATCATCGTGGGGGTGATGCTCATATCGGTCATCAGCATCTGGCTGATATTCAAGAAGAAGAAATTGATGTAAAAACATTTGGAAAGGAATTTTATTTTCAATAAATTTGCACGCTTTTTCGCAAGGCGTGCTTTTTTGTACCCCGCGAAAGCTCAAAAAATAATGTTTAACTACTAGTTTGTACCAAGAAAAAACTATGTCAGAAATTAAAAATGCATCCGTCGCCCCCGAGAATTTTGACTGGGAGGCATTCGAGAACGAAGGATTCGCAGTTGAAGACCGTTCCCAGGACGAGGCCCTCTATGGCCAGACCCTTTCCAAGATCGCTGAAAACGAAGTGGTCGAAGGTGTCGTCACAAGCATCAACAAGAGGGAAGTCGTCGTAAACATCGGCGCGAAGAGCGAAGGTGTCATCTCCGCTCCCGAGTTCCGCTACAATCCTGACCTGAAGGTCGGTGACAAGGTGGACGTTCTCGTTGAGTCCGTCGAGGACCGCAAGGGCCAGCTCGTTATTTCCCACAAGAAAGCCCGTCAGCTCAAATCCTGGGATATGGTCAACGCCGCTTACGAATCCGGCGAGATCGTCAAGGGTTACATCAAGACCCGCACGAAGGGCGGTATGATCGTCGACGTGTTCGGCATCGAGGCCTTCCTTCCCGGCTCCCAGATCGATATCAAGCCTATCCGCGACTACGATGCATTCGTAGATACAACAATGGAATTCAAGATCGTCAAGATCAATCAGGAATTCCGCAATGTGGTCGTTTCCCACAAGGCCCTGCTCGAGGCTGAGCAGGAACTCAAGAGGGCTGAACTCATCTCCCGTCTGGAGAAGGGCCAGATCCTTGAGGGTGTCGTCAAGAACATCACCAACTACGGCGTATTCGTGGACCTCGGCGGTGTTGACGGTCTTATCCACATCACTGACCTCAGCTGGGGCCGCATCTCCCATCCTGAGGAGGTCGTCGCCCTTGATGAGAAGATCAAGGTCGTCGTTCTCGACTTCAACGAGCAGCAGAAGAGGATCGCCCTCGGTCTCAAGCAGCTCACCGCACATCCTTGGGAGAACCTTTCTGAGGACGTCAAGGTCGGTGACACCGTAAAGGGTAAGGTAGTCGCAGTCGCTGATTACGGCGCATTCATCGAGATCGAGCCCGGCGTGGAAGGACTTGTCCACGTCAGCGAGATGTCCTGGAGCCCCCGTCTCCACAGCGCGCAGGAATTCCTCAAGGTCGGTGACGAGGTTGAGGCCGTGGTTCTCACCATCGACCGCGAAGCCCGCAAGATGTCCCTCGGACTCAAGCAGCTCACCGCAAATCCTTGGGAGTCCATCCGCGAGAAGTATCCTGTCGGTTCCACTCACAAGGCAACTGTCCGCAACGTTACGAACTTCGGCGTATTCGCAGAGCTCGAGGACGGTGTCGAGGGTCTGATCCACATCAGCGACCTCAGCTGGAACAAGATCAAGCATCCTTCAGAGCTTGTCGCTGCAGGTGATGTCATCGACGTCGTCATCCTCGACTTCGACGAGAATTCCCACAAGCTTTCCCTCGGACACAAGCAGCTCACCACCAATCCTTGGGACGAGCTCGAGGCCAAGTACCCTGTCGGAACCGTCGTAGAGGGAACCGTTACGGCTGTTACTGAAAAGGGCGCCGTCATTACTTTAGAAGACGGAACGGAAGCAGCGGCATTCGTCCGTGAGCTTACCAAGGAAGACGGCAAGCAGGCCCTCGCCGGCGAGAAGCTCCCCTTCGTGGTTGTCGAGCTCCGTCGCAGCACCCGCACTCTCCGTGTTTCCCACGTCCGCACTTACGCAGAGGCAAAGGCCGCCAAGGAGAATGCCGAGGTTGAAGGGACCAAGAAGGCCATCAAGAAGGTCAACACTTCCGTCGAGAAGACAACCCTTGGTGACATCTCCGCGCTTGCTGCCCTGAAGGACAAACTCGAAAAGGGTGAGTAACAGGCAGTTCAAGCTGATAACGATGGGCACTGCCTCCGCGATGCCCCTCGCTGACAAACACCAGAGCGCCCAGGCACTTTCAGTGCACGGGCGCTGGTTTATTATAGACTGCGGGGACGGAATCCAGCGGCTGATGATGAAAAATCACGTACCCTGGATGAAGGTGGATGCCGTTTTTATCTCCCATATTCACGGGGATCACGTATTCGGAATCTTCGGATTCCTCTCCTCGATGGGTATGATGGGAAGACACGCTCCGCTTGCCGTCTATGGGCCGGGTGCCCTCGGCCCCGTCATCAAGTTCTTCCTCAGCTACTGGGGAGAAGGCCTTCCCTACAGGATTGACTTCCGTCCCCTTAAAATGCGCGGGAAAGAGGTCATTCTGGAAACCGGACCCTTGACTGTCAGCGCCTTTCCCCTGAACCACGGAATCGAGACTTTCGGCTTCCTGTTCCGGGAAAACCGTCCCTTCGATGCCGTGAGCTATGCTTACTGCTCGGATACTGCGGCGATGCCGGAACTGTCGGAATGGGTGAGGGGCGTAACCGTCCTCTATCACGAGACGACGTATCTTATGGCCCACGAAGACAAGGCCGCAGAGCACCACCACAGCACAACCCGCGATGCCGCCCGCCTTGCCCTTGAGGCCGGCGCGTCAAAGCTCATCATCGGCCATTATTCCTCCCGTGACAGGGACATCCGCCTGTATGAAAGCGAATGTCGGGAGATTTTCCCTGAGACGTATGCCGCGAAGGACGGCGACGTATTCGATTTCGGAAAATAATTCCTATCTTTGGAAGTATGTTTAGAAGACTTATTGCCGTCATAGCCTGCGCCGTCGCTTTTGCCTCGGCTGCATCCGCCCAGGGACAGACGCCCCAGGAACGTTACGTTTCCAAGTATTCGTCCATCGCCGTCAGCGAAATGTACCGCAGCGGCGTCCCTGCAAGTATTACTCTTGCCCAGGGTATCCTCGAATCGCGTTCCGGTCTCTCCGTCCTTGCAATCAACGGCAACAACCACTTCGGAATCAAGTGTCACAAGTCCTGGAAAGGCGCGACGCTTACCGCTGACGACGACCGCCCCAACGAGTGTTTCCGTTCCTATCCTTCCGCGGACGACAGCTTCCACGATCATTCGGACTTCCTCCGCTACTCCGACCGTTACAAATTCCTTTTCGACCTGGACCTCCGGGACTATAAGGGATGGGCATACGGCCTGTCCCAAGCGGGATATGCGACGGATCCGGAGTATCCTTCAAAGCTTATCCGTATCATCGAGACCTATGGGCTCTATGAATACGACACCCAGGCTGTGGAAGTTGTAACCGGCGAGCCCGTGCCGGAGATTCCGGAGTCTCCGCTCTCTATCGAAAGCCCCCGGATCTTCAAGGATGCAACGGAGCAGTTCCGCTTCCCTCTGGACAGGAGGATGTACACAAAGAACGGCGTTCCGTTCATCTATGCCGCGGAAGGGGAGACTTACGCCTCAATAGCAAAGCGCTACAACCTTTTCCGCCGCGAAATCCTCCGCTTCAACGACCTCAAGGAGTCTGAGCCCCTTTCCACCGGAGATATCGTTTATCTTCAGAGAAAGCGTAAGGCGGCCGCTCCGGGCCTGGAGAAGTATATCGTAGGAGAAGACGGAGAATCCCTCCGCGGGATATGCCAGAGGTTCGCAATCAGGGAAAGCGCCCTTCGGAAACTCAATGCCCTTCCCAAGGATTATGTCCCCTCGGAAGGTGATGAGCTCCTCCTTCGTCCAGTCAGTGAAAAGTCCGGGAAATGAAAGCGAAGTCCGTAACGTTCTGGGCGGGAATTGCGGTTTCCGCCGTAGTGCTAGCCGTTTGTGCGGTGAACATATACCGCATCGTCTATGACCGCAAGATTCCGAATTTCCGCGGTAAGACGGACATTTATGTTTATCCGGAGACTGTTCCCGGCGACATCATCGACACGCTTTCGGCAGGAGGCCATATCCGTAACGAAGCATCCCTTCGCAGGATGTTCCGGAAGGAAGGCGCGGCCCTCTCTGTGAAGCCCGGTCACTATGTCGTGGATTCCACTCTTACGAGCGCATATGTTTCCCGTATGCTCCGTCACGGCTGGCAAACCCCCGTCAAACTTACCCTTTCCGGCTCAATCCGGTCTCCGAAAGCCCTTGCCCGAAAGATTGGCTCGCAGATGATGGTGGACTCCGCGGCGGTCGCTGATTTCATCTATTGCAAGGATTCCATAGCGCGTTACGGCGTTGATACTACCGGCTTCTTTACAATGGTGATACCGGATACGTATCAGATATGGTGGACCTCCTCGACGCGGGAGATCTTCGATGCCCTGAAGGCCGCCCGCGATGCGTGGTGGACTCCCGAAAGGAAGCAGAAGGCAAAGAAAATAGGCCTTACGGAATATGAAGTAAGCGTTCTCGCATCCATCGTAGACGGGGAAACCCGCTACGTCCCTGAGATGCCGAAGATAGCCTGCGTCTACCTGAACCGCCTTAAATGCGGGATGAAGCTCCAGGCCTGTCCTACAGTGACATACCTTTACGGTTATACCCTTCGCCGCGTCCTGAAGGTCCATCTCCAGACCCAGTCGCCCTACAACACCTACATCAACTTCGGCCTTCCTCCGGGGCCCATCTCCTGCCCTTCCAAGGATTGTCTCGAAGCTGTCCTGAATCCCGATCCCGGCGATTACCTGTACTTCTGCGCGGATTATCGCTTCAACGGGACCAACGTATTCGCCTCCTCCTACAGCGAGCACCTTCAGAATGCCCGCCGTTATCAGGAAGCGCTCACCCGCCGCCAGCGGGAAGGAAAATAGCCCATACTGCTTTTTATGGCACAAACTGAAGACATAGTCGCCCGGGCGAGATCTGTCGCTGCGGAGGCCCTTGAAGGCCGTGTCCGCGGGGACGGCAAGCCTTTTTTGGACCATCCTGACGGCGTCGCCCGCATCGTTTCGGACGAGGTGGGATTGCCGCCGGAGTGTGTTGCGGCGGTGTATCTCCACGAGGCGTCCCGCTTCGGCAGGGAGCTGGACCTGAAGGCAATGGGCTTTGACGAGGGAATCGCTGCGATGGTCAGGGGCCTCAACAAAATATCGACTATCAATCCGAAGGACACCCGTCTGGAAGCGGAGAAATACAAGAAACTCATCATCCAGTATTCGACTGACCCCCGCGTTGTCGTGCTTAAGCTCTGCGACCGCCTCGAGGTTATGCGCCATCTGGACCTCTTCCCAAAGGCTTCCCGTGAGAGGAAGATTCTCGAATCCCTCCTCCTTTATATTCCCCTTGCCCATCAGCTCGGTCTCTATAATATGAAGAGGGAGATGGAGGACATCTACCTCCGCTACTCCTCTCCGGAAGAATACCGGATGATTACGAACAAGCTCAAAGCCGGGGAGAAGGACCGTGAGCAACTGATGATGGAGTTCATTGAGCCGCTTAAGAAGAAGCTCTCGGACGCCGGGATAAACTATAAACTGAAGATTCGCACCAAGGCGGCTTACTCCATCTGGGCAAAGATGCATAAGCAGAAGGTGCCTTTCGAGGGGGTTTACGATGTGTTTGCAATCAGGTTCATCATCGACTGTGAGGAGGACCGCGCCCTTGAGAAGGAACTCTGCTGGAAGGTCTATTCTTTCGTCACGGAAGAATATGAGGCTGACACGAACCGTCTCCGCGACTGGGTTACGAACCCGAAGACGAACGGATACGAGAGCCTTCATATCACTGTCAAGAACAGTCGTGGCGCTTATGTGGAGGTCCAGATAAGGACCCGAAGGATGGACGATGTGGCGGAGAACGGCTTTGCTTCGCACTGGTCCTACAAGGGAATCAGGCGCGAGGAAACGATGGACAAGTGGCTTACCGCGGTGCGTTATGCGCTCGAACATCCGGACAACGATTCTCCGGAAGAACTCCTTCCCGAGCCGCCGACAAATGAGATATTCGTATTCACCCCTACCGGGGAACTTAGGATTCTCCCCGCCGGAGCGACGGTGCTGGATTTTGCGTTCAGCATCCATTCAAAGGTGGGTGAACACTGCTCCGGGGGCCTTGTGGGCGGGAAACCTGTCCCCATCAAGGAGGCCCTTCACACCGGCGATACCGTCGAAATCCTGACTTCCAAGAACCAGAAGCCCTCCCAGGACTGGATCAACTATGTCGTCACATCAAAGGCGCGCCAGAAGATCAAGCAGGCTCTCAATGAAGGAGAGCTGAAAAAGGCGTCTTCGGGACGTGAACTTCTCGGGAGACGTCTGAAGAACTGGAAACTGGAGTTTCCGGACGATATGCTCCACGACTTTATGAAGGCCCATCGTTTCACATCTGTGAATACCTTTATGGCTGCCGTTGCGGATGAAATCGTCTCGCTGGATGAGATCAAGGAGTACATCCTCTCTGAGGAAAAACGTCATCAGGAGGCAGTTGAAGCGGCCCAGATGGCCGCAGAGGCGGCCCGTTCCCGAACGGAAGTGCAGGAAGGACGCGATGATATCCTCGTGCTTAACGCCCGTGACGTACGCGGGCTGGATTACAAGATGGCCCGTTGCTGCAACCCTGTGTTCGGGGACGATGTCTTTGGTTTTGTCACCCGTGGGGACGGCATCAAGATTCACCGTATATCTTGTCCTAATGCGGCGCGCCTTCTTGAGATGTATCCTTACCGCATCCAGAAGGTCCGCTGGGCGGAAGCCCCGTCCGGAGGTTCTTTCCAGGCCGGGATCAGGGTCATTACTGAACTGGAAAGCTCCGTTTTGAACCGCATTATGGAGGTTGTCGGCTCCTTCAAGGCGTCCATCCGCGCATTCAATGTCACGGAGAACGCCCGGAATGGCACTTATGAGATTTTGATGCGTATCTCCGTACCGTCAAACCTCGAGCTGGACAAGGTCGTATCCCAGATACGCGCCCTTCGCGAGGTTATCAAGATTTCCAGACTTTGAGATATTGTTCCAGAGCCCACATTTCGTCGCGATACTTCGCCGCTGCGGAAAAATCGAGTTCCGTGGCGGCTTTTTGCATCTTGCGCTTGGATTCAGCCGCGGCCTTTTCGACCTGTTCCCGGGACATTGACCGGATGACGGGATCCTGGAGCACTGCGGCGAGATCCGGGGTAATGTACCCGTCCTTGAAGGCGGAGTTCGTATCACGCTTCGAGTCGTGGCCAAGCCCGACGGAGACGTAGCCCCGTCCCAGTTCGCTCGGGCTGGGAATATAGACTGGATCCGAGACGGAATCCGGGGCGCTGACAAAGCCGCTGATATGTCCTGTGTCCTCTTTCGAGGTAACCAGCTCGCTCATAAGGATGTTTGAGCGGATGGAGACCTGGGTAGGAGTTATGTCATTGAGCTTGTTGTATTCCTGCTGCTTCCGGCGGCGCCTGTCGGTTTCGTAGATGGTCTCCTGCATAGAGCCGGTAATCGTGTCCGCGTACATAATGACGAGCCCGTTGACGTTACGTGCGGCGCGGCCGGCGGTCTGGGTGAGGGCCCTGCCGCTGCGCAGGAATCCTTCCTTGTCTGCATCCAGTATGGCCACAAGCGAAACGGAAGGAATGTCCAGCCCCTCACGGAGAAGGTTTACGCCCACGAGAACGTCGAAATATCCGTTCTTGAAGTCTTCAATTATCTCCACGCGTTCGGCCGTGTCCACGTCGGAATGAATGTATCGGCAGCGAACACCGTTGCGGGAGAAGTAGCTGTCCAGTTCCTCGGCCATCCGCTTGGTTAGAGTGGTTACGAGGACGCGTTCGTCCCTTACCGCCCTCCGGCGGATTTCTTCCATTAGGTCATCGACCTGGTTCTTGGTGGGACGGACCTCGATGGGCGGGTCAAGAAGGCCTGTGGGCCGGACAATCTGTTCGACGACGAGTCCTTCGGATTTTTGCAGTTCGTAGTCTGCGGGGGTTGCGCTGACATAGACCTTCTGGCCTGTTATGGACTCGAATTCATCGAAGGTGAGGGGACGGTTGTCTGCGGCGGCGGGAAGGCGGAAGCCGTATTCGATGAGGGTTTCCTTGCGGGAATGGTCCCCGCCGAACATTGCGCGTACCTGGGGGAGCGTGACGTGGCTTTCGTCGATGAAGGTGACAAAATCGTCAGGGAAGTAGTCGATAAGGGTGAAGGGCCTCTGACCGGGTTTCCTGCCGTCGAAATACCTGGAATAGTTCTCCACGCCGGGGCAGTAGCCCATCTCCTTTATCATCTCCATATCATACTCTACCCTTTGCTTCAGCCGCTTGGCTTCGAGGAACCTGCCCTCCTTTTCGAAAAACTCGATCTGGCGGACGAGGTCGTCCTGGATCTGGCTTACGGCTTTTGCGCCCTTCTCCTTTGATGTGACGAAATTTTTCGCCGGGTAAAGGTCTATTTTCTCCAGTTCTTCGAGTGTCGCGCCTGTCACGGGGTCGATAAGGGACACCCGGTCCACTTCGTCTCCGAAGAATTCAATCCTGGCGGCATAGTCTGCTCCGCCCAGAAAAATGTCTACCGTATCGCCCCTGACGCGGAAGCTGCCACGCTTGAAGTCAGTTTCCGTCCGGTAGTACAGGGCGTCGACGATCTGATAGAGGAGACGGGTCATGGACATATGGTCTCCGCGACGGACAGTTACGGTCTGATCGTGGAAGTCGTCCGGATTGCCGATGCCGTACAGGCACGATACACTCGAGATGACGATGACGTCGCGGCGCCCGGACATAAGGGCCGATGCGGCGCTGACGCGCAGCTGGTCTATTTTTTCGTTGATGCTGAGGTCCTTTTCTATATAGGTATCCGTGACGGGAAGGTATGCCTCAGGCTGGTAATAGTCGTAATACGAGACAAAATACTCCACGGCGTTTTCCGGGAAAAAGGCCTTGAATTCGCCGTACAGCTGGGCCGCGAGGGTTTTATTGTGGCTCAGAATCAGGGCGGGACGCTGGAGATTCTGGATGACGTTGGCCATCGTGAAGGTCTTTCCGGAGCCGGTGACACCAAGGAGGGTGATGTCAGTTATTCCGCTCTCAAGGGCTTTCGTGAGTCCTTCGATGGCTTCCGGCTGGTCCCCGGAAGGGGCGTATGGGGCGTGGAGTCTGAATTTCATAGTCGTTGTACACACCGCTACGGCGGAGGTGTACAAAGGTAAAAAGTGTTTTCCATTATTGAAATAATTTAAGAATATTTTGTCAGTCCGGAATTAATTGCTACATTTGTGGCGTTTATTGGAACAAGGCAATATTTAAAGTTCAAATAATCGATTATGAAAGTAAAAACTATTCTCGGAGTCCTTGCAGCAGCAAGCCTCTTTTTCTCCGTGAACGTATTCGCTCAGGAGAATGCGAACCGCGATGAGAACGGAAACGTCGTTCGCGGACCCTACGAGACCAACGGTTTCTGGGACAACACTTATCTCGGCGTTGGCGCAGGCGTTAACGTCACTATGCCTAATCTCTTCCAGTTCGGCGGCGTAGGCCTCGGTACTGATATCAACTTCGGTAAGTGGATCACCCCCGCTGTCGGTACCCGTATCGGCTGGCAGGGAATCACCGCTGTCGACAAGATCCTCACCACAGGTTCTTACGCTGGCGACCCTGATCCCAATGCATTTGGAATGCATTTCTTCCACGCTGACTTTATGTGGAGCTTCGTCAACTCCTTCTGGGGTTACAAGGAGACCCGCGTTTGGAATCCTGCGCTTTACCTCTCCACCGGTCTGTTCCTTGCAGGCACCAACCTCAATGCTGATGGCCTGAACGCAAAGATCGGAAACAAGGAGTACGGTATGGGTTGGGGTATCAACAACATCTTCCGTCTTGGCTCCAAGTGGGACTTCAACCTCGACCTTCGTATGATCATCGAGAAGGAGAGCGCCATTTCCAACGGTACTGGTTCTTTCTATCACATCCCCAGCGTATTCGCAGGATTTGCTTACAAGTTCGGAAAGACCAACTTCGACCGTCACAGCAGCATCACTCCCGTTGTTGTTCCCGTTCCCTTCACAACCGAGCAGTACAACGATCTTGCTGACCGTGTAGCAGAGCTTGAGAAGGAGAATGCAGAACTCAAGGACAAGGTTGCTGAGCTCCAGAAGATCGCTGACAAGGTCAACAACCTCGTCGACGGACAGACCTATGTTTACGAGAACGGTGACTTCACCGCTGTTGATGTCAACCCCGGCGCTCCCGTTACCGTATACTTCGACTGCGGCAGCACCACTCTCTCTCAGAGGGAGAAGGCTCACCTCGAGTTCTTTGCTAACGCTATCGACAAGGAGAAGGCTCTGGACGTTGTCGGTTCCGCTGACAGCAGCACCGGTTCCGCAAAGCGCAACGCTTACCTTGCTAACAAGCGTGCTGAGGTCGTTAAGGATTACCTCGTAAATGCAGGCTTCAACGCTGACAACATCACCCTTGACACAACCGTCGATGCATACGACACCGCTGTCAAGAGCCGCGTTGCTACCGTTTCCGTAAAGTAATTCACTTCCGGGAAAACTAAATGAGGTCGACTTTTTAGTCGACCTCATTTTCTTTAATGCTTTAGGCAAGGCGTAGATGCCGCTCAGGCAGCAACCGCCGGCGGACGTGTCCACCCCCGGACACGGGCAGGGGGAGGGGCCCGCAAGATACGAGTTCCGCGCCAGCGGGACGAAGGAGATTGTGTGGAGGGGCCGGAGTGAGCGAAGCGAACGGAGTTCCGCCAGCGGTTGGCTGCCTGGCGGCTCGGAGCCTTGGCCACAGGACAAAAAGAGAGGCTGGCTATCAGTCTCTCGACTTTTTAGCCTCCTTTTTGTGCCCATAGCTTGCGGTAGGTGTCCTGATAGAGGTGACACCTACCGCGCTTGTTTTATGTAAAATACTGATGGATAGGTAATTACCTTTTTATGCCGCGGTAGGTGCTCCCCCCAAAATGACACCTACCGCAGAAAATAGCTGATTCGATCAAAAAGAGAGGGTGACTAAAAGTCGAGAGACTGATAGTCACCCTCTTTATTTCTATAAATAAAACTACTCAACAACAGGCGGGAAGTCCTGTACGGTCGTGTCTTTGACGGCCTCGACTGCTTCAGCAGTCTCCTTGACAACCTGCTGGACCGTTTCGGCTGAAGCCTCTACCTTTTCAGCGGCAACCTCGGCCTTGGCCTGGGCGGCTTCAGCCTTCAGAGCGGCTTCTTCCGCTTCCTTCTGGGCCTTGATCAGGGCCTCCTGCTGCGCGGCGATGTTTTCCTGGGCCTTGACTTCCTTCTTTGCAGCTTTCACTTCCTTTTCAGCGGCCTTCACCTCTTTCTTGGCGGCGGAGACTTCCTTCTTCGCTGCGGCGATCTGTTTCTGTCCGTCCTGGACGGCCTTCTTGCTCTCTCCTACCTTTGCGGAAGCTTCCTTGTACTCTTTTTGGGCGGTCTTGAGCTCAGTCTTCAGCTGTTTGATCTCTTCTTCCTGACGGCGCAGTTCGATCTTGTCTTCCGCGTCGAGCTTGCCATCGTCGATCTTGCGGGCTTTCTTCTCAAGCTTGAGAGATTCTTCCTTGGCCTTGATGACATTCGAACGGGCCTTTAGGGCGTCATTCATTACGGAAAGGTTCTTTTTGCCCTGCTCATACTGAATCTTGGAGAGTTCCACCTGCTTGGAAAGCAGATCGATCTGGGCCTGAGTGTCTTTAGCCTGCTGCTCGTGTTTGCGCTGAGCGTCCGCAAGCTCTTTCTGTCTGGCCTGGACCTGCTCTTCGGCAGCCTTGATAGCCTCTTTGTTCGTCTGGGCAAAAACCGGGATAGCGAAAAGCACTGCAAGTGCGATGATAATAGTTTTCTTCATATCATTCTTTAGCTTAAACAATAATCTTCA
>FLNX01001177.1_pt1 | contig 18813 bp, 12 predicted proteins | sample 1140341 | NCBI WGS metagenome assembly FLNX01 (sample SAMEA3878208, study PRJEB12797) | bioreactor metagenome | biome: Moose rumen | place: Sweden | collected 2011-10
TGGACGTCCACTGCAAAGACAGCAGGGGACGCACTTTTCTTGTGGAGATGCAGATGACCTGGGCAGCGTCCTTTAAGAAGCGGGTGCTCTTCAACTGGGCCAAAGCGTTTTCATCACAGAGCGAGACCGGTCAGAAATTCGGAGATCTGTCAACGGTTTATTCCTTGAACTTCGTCAACTCCAATATGAATATTGAGGGATATGACGGCTACTACCATCATTACAGCGTTATACACAGGGGGATCTACACCGACATTATCGATGGTTTGCAGTTGATCTTCATAGAACTGCCCAAGTTCAGACCTGAAAATTATGCAGAAAAAAGAATGCAGGTTCTCTGGCTCAGGTTTCTCACGGAAATCAATGCCCAAACCAGAACAGTACCGTCCGAACTTCTTGAGGATCCGGCTGTCAGCCAGGCTTTGAACATAGTGGAAATCTCGGGCTATGATGATACCCAGCTGCTGGACTATGACAGATTCTGGGACAGAGTAAGCGTTCAGAGGACCCTTGAAGAGGATCGCAATGAAGCTGTTTCCCGGCTCCAAAAAGCCGAAAAGAAACTTGAAAAAGCCGAAAAGAAACTTGACGAAGCCACAGTCCGTTTAAGACGGTGGGCCCAGGAACTCAGGCAGAAAGGAAAGACTGACCTGGAGATCCTGGAAATAACCGGTATATCCCTGGAAGATCCCAGCGAATAGTCTCCTTTTCCCTTACCGTCACGGAGTTGGCAAGGTTCCATGATCCCGCCTGCCCGGCGGGGTAATAAACCATCTGCAGCAAAGTTGCTGCACTGAATTTAACGCCATAGCCAATTACGGAGTTTGACTGTGCTCAGATATCTTGATCCCCGGGCTGATCTCACCTTCAAAAAGATCTTTGCTGACCATGACAACCTCCTGATAAGCCTGCTCAATGCCATGCTTCCCCTGGAAGCAGATCAGCAGATTGAGCAGATCCAGTATCTGCCTGCCGCAATGGTGCCCAGAAGAACTGAGGCTGAAAAAAACAGCATTATGGACGTCCACTGCAAAGACAGCAGGGGACGCACTTTTCTTGTGGAGATGCAGATGACCTGGGCAGCGTCCTTTAAGAAGCGGGTGCTCTTCAACTGGGCCAAAGCGTTTTCATCACAGAGCGAGACCGGTCAGAAATTCGGAGATCTGTCAACGGTTTATTCCTTGAACTTCGTCAACTCCAATATGAATATTGAGGGATATGACGGCTACTACCATCATTACAGCGTTATACACAGGGGGATCTACACCGACATTATCGATGGCTTGCAGTTGATCTTCATAGAACTGCCCAAGTTCAGACCTGAAAATTACGCGGAAAAAAGAATGCAGGTTCTCTGGCTCAGGTTTCTCACGGAAATCAATGCCCAAACCAGAACAGTACCGCCAGAACTTCTTGAGGATCCGGCTGTCAGCCAGGCTTTGAACATAGTGGAAATCTCGGGCTATGATGATGCCCAGCTGCTGGACTATGACAGATTCTGGGACAGAGTAAGCGTTCAGAGGACCCTTGAAGAGGATCGCAATGAAGCTGTTTCCCGGCTCCAAAAAGCCGAAAAGAAACTTGACGAAGCCACGTCCCAGCTCCAAAAAGCCGAAAAGAAACTTGACGAAGTCACAGTCCGTTTAAGACGGTGGGCCCAGGAACTCAGGCAGAAAGGAAAGACTGACCTGGAGATCCGGGAAATCACCGGTATATCCCTGGAAGATCCCAGCGAATAGTCTCCTTTTCCCTTACCGTCACGGAGTTGGCAAGGTTCCATGATCCCGCCTGCCCGGCGGGGTAATAAACCATCTGCAGCAAAGCAGCTGCACTGAATTTAACGCCATAGCCAATTACGGAGTTTGTCTGTGCCCAGATATCTTGATCCCCGGGCTGATCTCACCTTCAATAAGCTCGGCTCTTTAATGATCTTGACAGCCTCCTGATAAGCCTGCTCAATGCCATGCTTCCCCTGGAAGCAGATCAGCAGATTGAGCAGATCCAGTATCTGCCTGCCGCAATGGTGCCCAGAAGAACTGAGGCTGAAAAAAACAGCATTGTGGACGTCCACTGCAAAGACAGCAGGGGACGCACTTTTCTTGTGGAGATGCAGATGACCTGGGCAGCGTCCTTTAATTAGCGGGTGACCCTCAACTGGGGTAAGGCTTTTGCAGCACAGAAAGGGAGACTGGTCAGAATTTCGGAGATCAGCAGAGGAGCACAAAACCAGTATGACTGATATGAAGCCCCCCGTTTTTTTTCAGGGTGATGATGATTTTGCCAACATCATCAGCCAAAAAGCAGCATATGTGGACAAGACCGGACTGCTCAGAGAACTGGTAACCAGGAGTCCCAAGGTAACTCTTCTGACCCGGCCCCCCAGGTTTGGCAAAAGCCTCACCCTGAACATGCTTCAGAACTTCCTGGAAATGAACTATGCAAACCCGGAAGATCGAAGCATACCGGAGGAGTTGTTCCAGGATCTGGATGTGTTCAAAGAAGATAAGCCGTTGTGCGATGAGTATATGGGTCGGTATCCAGTAGTCAGCATATCCTTCAAGGGTGTTGAGGGTCTCTGCTTTGAAGATGCTGCTTTGATGCTTTTCAACATTCTCTTAGATCTGGCCAAAAAATTCAGATTTCTGCTGAACCGTGAAAACATCGACGAGTATTCGCTTTTCCCACTGAAGGAAATTCTTGATATGGGAAAAGACAAAAACTCTCTGTTTGGCCCGGCTGGAACTCTGACACCCAAAGCGCTCTCTGCATTAACCAACTTTCTCAAAGACCTCACATCACTACTGCATGACGTATACCACAAGCAGGTGTTTCTCCTCATAGACGAGTACGAATTTCCCCTGAAGAAAGCCAAATTACATGGCTACTACGATGAGATGCTTAACATCATCCGGGGGATCCACCTCTCAGCCCTGAAGGGCAACTCCAACCTCTACAAAGCCATTGTCACCGGATGCCTCAGGATCTGTTACCAGAGCATCTGCTCTGACGCCAACAATTTTGTCTGCTATGGTCTCAGGGACGCTGAGTATTCGGATGTCATCGGCTTTACCACGGAAGAGGTCAGGACGCTTCTGGCAAAGTACGGCATGGCAGACCGCTATGAGGATGTGGCCCGGTGGTATGACGGCTACAATATCAGCGGCCGCCAGATGATGTGTCCATGGAGTGTGCTGCATTTCATGAAAGATGCCTTGGCAGAAACCAACAGTCCCCGCACTTTTGAGCCGCAGTGCTACTGGGCCAGCACCAGCGGAAACGACCTCATCAATCTTTGCCTGAGAAGTCCCAGTTCTGGTGTTCATGAAAAGATCCAGAACCTTCTGGACGGCAAAACAGAGGTGATAGATGCCTTCGAATACACCACCTATCCGGACATCAGCAGCGAATGCAATTTCTTCGACACCTTTGCCCTGCTGATGTACCACACCGGCTACCTCACCATTGACCCGGATATCAGCACCGAAGAGGGCAAGATAGCGGTGCGGATCCCCAATGAGGAGATAAGAAAGTGCTTTGCCCTGAAGGCAGAGGGGATTTACAGCGGTGACAACCCGGTCTGGGTGGAGCAGGCCCAGGCCTTGACAGACGCTCTGTTCCGGGGAGATGTAAACCAGAGCAGGAAGATCATCGGCAAAATGCTGATGACCTTTGTGGGGATAAGGGACACTGCCCATTATGAAAGCTACTATCACGGTTTCCTGTCAGGCGTTCTGGGAACAGTGTGCGGATCCGATCTGACGCTGACGTCCAACACGGAAAGCGGCTGTGGCTATTCAGACATCATTCTTAAACGGGAATCGGACTTGGCAGCAGTGATCCTGGAGTTAAAGAAGAGCACAGAAGGCCGGATCGCAACCATGAAAAAGGACTGCCAGGAGGCTATTACTCAGATAAACAGCATGCAGTATGACTTCAGCATAAAACAGGATGGCTACAGCATCAGGAAGTTCGGCATCGCCTTCTGGAACAAAAGATGCGAGATCCTGACGGATGACAGTGATGCTGCTTAACCAGCATCCTGCTGGCGCACATCTGATCGATGGAGAGACCGGATGCCTCTTCACCGGCCGGTAAGCAGATCCTCATCCAGCAGGAAATCCTCAACCCCGACATACCGGATCCCATTGTCATCCTGCCACGGCCGGATATAGTCCCGGACAACCACGATCTTCCGGAAGGAATCCAGGATCCTCAGCAGGGAGGCGCACTCCTGGGCTCTCTTCTCCGGATCAGCTACAGTCAGAGCTGACTGGACATAGAAGCGCTCATCGCCGCGGTTTACCACAAAGTCCACTTCCAGCTGCCGGCGGATCTTCTTTCCGGCATCATCCCGGAGGTTCTGCTCCACCACCCCCACATCCACATCAAAACCCCGGCGCACCAGATCATTGAAGATCACATTCTCCATGAGATGGGTTTCCTCCTGCTGCCTGAAAGCCAGGGTGGCATTGCGCAGACCGGGATCGGCAAAATAATATTTGACCGGGGTGCTGAGATGTCTCCGCCCCTTCACATCCCAGCGCTCCGCCTTCCGGATCAGGAACGCATCAAGAAAATAACCGATATAGGAACTGATGGTGTCCGGCGCAACCCTCACATGATGCTCACTGGCAAAGGTGCGTGACAGGCGGCAGGGATTGGTAAGCGAGCCAACGGCCGAGGCCAGCACGTTCAGGATCGTCTCCAGGATCCCGGCATTATTCCTCACCTGATAGCGTTCCAGGACATCCCGGATGTAGGTGCGGCTGATCAGATCACGAAGATAACGGCTTCGCTCCTCATGAGATCCCAGTCCCCACACCATGGGCATGCCGCCATAGGTAAGATAGTCACGCCACGCCCACCGATGATCCCCCTGGTACTGTCCGCACACCTCGGCAAAGGAAAGGGGGCATACCCTGATCTCATCACCACGGTCCCGGAACTGGGTCAGGACATCTGAGGACAGCATCCGGGAGTTGCTCCCCGTGACATAAATGTCAGCATTGGGAATTTTCATCAGACCCAGCACCACATCGGTGAAAGTCAGCTTAGCCCCGGGATCATCCACATACGGGTTCGGGATCTCCGCCACAAACTGGATCTCGTCTATGAACACGTAATACCGGCGGCTGGGATCCCGGATCCTCTCCCGCACATAACGGTCCAGGGCAAAGGGATCCCGGTACCGGGCACTGCCGATCTCATCAAGGATGATGGTGATGATCTGATCCTCAGCCACCCCGGAAGCCAGCAGGAACTGACGGTAAAGGGAGAAGAGGAGATAGGACTTGCCGCACCGGCGGAGACCGGTTATGACCTTCACCCGGCCGTTGTCCTTTTTCCGCACCAGCTGATCGAGATACTGCTTCCGGGGAAACTCCATCACAATCCTCCATGAAATTTTTGCGGATGCCGCATTTTTTTTACGCAGGATTGTAACACCCGGATAACAGCCTCCCGGTCTGATCTCTGCATTTTTTTGCGCTTACCGCCGATGTCTCCATCACCAAACGGGTGGCAGGCAGCCGCCCAGTCCGATGTCTGCAATTTTTGCGGCATCCGCAGTTTTTTCACGCAACTTACAGGAGCCTGCCCGTCAACTACCCTCAGACCGTTTGATCTCCACGGAGCCGGGATGATCTTGAAGGCGGTCAAAACCGGTGATCCGGCAGATCCTGCGGATCATTCTCCTGCACCGCAACGCTGATGCATGACTCCCCTGCCAGCCGGGTGCTCCGCCGTGATCGGACGGTCACCGCAGCTCATGCAACCTCACCGATGAAAAACTCGCCATAGGCGTACATGATCACATAGCGGTGCAGATCCCTGATCTGACTCAGACGGTCATCCGTAACATAGAAATTCAGCTGCCTGACCGCCCTGGAATACAGGAGCTCACACACCCGATCCTTGGTCTCCTCCCTGGCATTGGAATCCCGCTGATATTTGAACTCAAAGAGGTAACTGGGTCCTGTGCCCCGGTTCAGGGCCACCAGATCCGCCCGGCCCCGCCTGACACTGATGGCCTTCCTGGTCTCAGCCCGATCCAGGAAACTTTTCCGGAAGCCTCCACTGCCCTTCGGGGAGCTTCTGCCCGCCGTGGAACCTCTGCCGTCCGCCGGGGAGCCGTCGCTACCCTTCACGGACACTGTCCGGTGTTCTGAAGGTTCTTCAATGATCCCTGTGCTTATGAGCTCATGCTCCACCTCTGCCTCATCAATGTCGGCATACTCACTCTCCTCCAGACCGTCACTGAGCACATACTTGCAGTCATGACGGATAAAATACTCCCGCCTCAGATCAAAGAAACTGCCGGCAAGCAGTGAGAGTGCCACATACACCGTCAGGACAATCTGGCTCTCGCCCTCATGGGGATCGGCTGTCCGGACAAAGGCGCCGGCCAAAGATCGCAGCATGGCTTCCAAACACGAAATATCGTTGCTCTTGGCAAGTTGACCCAACCCCCAGAGATCAGTTGAAACCACAGAGAGAATACGAGGATAGCGAAAAAGGCGGTACCGAGAAAAAAGCTCTCGGAAGTAGAGATTGGGGATCCTGAGGTAAACCATTCTGTCCTGATATGCGCTCACCCTGCGCTTTGCCTCCTCAGGGTTCATCCTGGTGAGGAAACCCAGATGGTAGAGAAGGATGATCCCTTTATCCAGATCCAGCATCGGCTTATCTGATGTGACTTTCATGGATGCAGTGCCTCCAGCCACAGCAAGAACACCTTCAGGCTCATCCTCCCCGCAGCAACCCAATTCCATAGAACTGAGCAGGTTATCAAGATCCTCTTTTCTGATCAGATCCAGAAAACCGGAAAATTTTTCAAAGTCCAGATCGGCATCCGATCCCGACTGCAGCGAAGGAAAACCGGCATACCTCCTGTTGACCAGGTCTTCAATGAAATTAAGGCATAGAGATGTGTTATAAACCGTCTCCTCCCCGGCTTCCGCAAACCGGTAGCCGTCGTAGCGGAGTTTCATCTCCGCCAGGAGTTCATCAGGAGAATAGCCGCACTGCTCAAAGTCCACGGTCTCATGGAGAAGTTCCAACACCTCCTGATCGGTAAAGCCCGCCATCCCGTTGAATTCCACCTTAGCGGAAATGTTGCTGTAGACAAAGCCTGAAAGGGACGTATCCAGAGTCACCGGAAGAACTCCGGTGATGAAAATACTATCAATGATCTGTTGCTGCAGTCTTGCCCTGAGGCACTGGTAAAACCTGGAGATTTCACCATCTTTCCTGGCAATTGAAGCAAAGACACCAGGATCGCGGCTGAGGATATCATTGGTAAAATTATCATACTCGTCAATGATGATCATGACCTTTGGACTAAAATAACCCAGGTAGCCAACAAAACTGTCAATGACACTTGCGGGGGTGGGAAAAGCCTGCCGGTCACGGTAATACCTCACCACGGCCAGGGAAATCTCAGACGGCTTCTCAGACAGGGCTCGGTTGCGGATCTCCAGAGGGATAAGTTCCGGATAGCGCCGGAAGAAATCATCAATGCCGTTGACAATCTTGGCGATGAAGGACTCCAACACGATACTGAACCCCTGGCAGGTATCAATACCCGAAAAGTCAAACTTCACCACATGGAGGCTACTCTTTTTCGGAGTCGGTCTGGTGCCGATGTAGGTGTCCCGGAACAGCCGCACGCTCTCACTCTCCAGGGCAACATCATAATAATACCGTAGCAGTTCCGTGAACATGGTCTTGCCGAAACGCCGGGGCCTCAGGAACAGGGACACCTGACGGCCGCAGTTCTCGTAGATCTCAAGATACCTGGTCTTGTCAATAAACACATAGCCCTCATCCCGAATTTTGGGCAGGACCGTTTGGGAAATCGGCAGTAGTTTCGGCACAGTTTATCCTCTTACAATCAGAATTGTAGTATTAACTAAATCATACATAAGCATAAGCATAAGCATAAACATAAACATAAGCATAAGCATAAACATAAGCATAAACATAAGCATCAACATCATAACACCCCACAAAACAAGAAATCTGGCTGTACAGAAAAACTGCCAGGTGTTTTGCGATCATTTCTTCAGTTTCCTCACCAGGGCTTTCTTCTGAAAGAAGGCGATGCCATAGCAGATCACAGACTCATAGCCGCTGAAATTTCGCTGATATTCCCGATCAAGGATCTGCTTTCTCCCAGCCAGCGCATCCTTCTCCATGTCTTCCTGCCTGACAGACTTTTTAGCTTCCAGCAGCATGCCCCGTCTTCTGCGCTTTTCCCGCACATCATAGCCAAGCCGCCCCAGCCCCCACTCCTGGCCGGATCGCAACGCATATCCCAGTCCGGAAACGATCCCGGTCAGGAAAGCATGATAGTAGTCCTCATGGAAGTGCCGGAAGCTGATGATCTGCTGCAGAAGCTCCGTCATGAGAACAGAAGCCCGTTCCTCATCCCCGTCCCAAAGGGAGGCCATCAACTCTTCCTGCCGGGACCGATCCCGGGCCAGGGTCTCATAAAAGCAGCTGACGGCGGTCTCCGCAAAAAGGCTGAAGATCTCTGCGTTGGGGATCCGGAGCCCGGTGGGGCTGCCTGCACCGGCAGTTCCGACTGCGCCTCTTCCTCCGTCCGCAACGGCGGCTCCGCCCTTGCCGGGAGTTCCGTCCGCAGCGGCAGCTCCCCACTCACCAGCAGTTCCGTCCGCAGCGGCTGCTCCCCCCTCACCGGCAGTTCCGTCCACGCCTGCAGCTCCACCTGCGCCTGATCCGGCCTTCGTGAGGTAACCGGTCATCAGCAGCACGCTCCACAGATCGTCACAGGATCCCTGCAGCATGTCAGAGGTCACCTCCCGGGAAACCGGCAGGACAGCGGTTCCGCCGTTCAGCAGGATCTCCAGCCTGTCCCGGACCGCAGAGTCCGCCTGTCGGAAAAAGGATCTTAAGATCCCGTTGTGGCTTGTGCCCTTCCAGTAGTCCCGGATGCGGGCGTCGGGGCTCTTCAGCAATGAGGCCACATGGCAGATCACATCCCAGGGGCAGTAAATCCGGGAGCTCCCCACAACAAAGCCGCCATAGCGGGAGCGGATCTCCTCCGCCCGATCTGTCCTGCCGGCCTGGCGAAGCAGCCGCTCCACATCCTCCTCAGTGAAGCCGATATGCCGGGAAAACCGATCGTCCAGCACCGTGCAGATTGCAATGCCGGCGTCTCCAAGAGGCATGATCTCCCCGGCGACAGGCAGGCACCCTGTCACCACCATGCGCTTCAGGCAGTCATTGCCCGTCAGGACTGCATCCAGCATACCCCTGATAACCTGCAGCATCCTGGGATAGTACCGGTTCTCCGGTGTGTCCTGCTCCCGGGCACTGATCAGGGGAACATCATACTCATCCAGCAGCAGGATCCCAGGCCGGCCGTAAACATCAGCCATCATGCGCAGGATGATCCTCAGTGCCCCGGACTCCGGCGTCAGAGGCCCTCTGGGACATCAGATCAGAGAAGATCTGCCGATCCTCCTCCCGGATCCTGCCGCTTGCCAGAAGCTTTTCATGGATCTTGCACACATCGGCAAGTTTCACCTGAAGGGTCGCATATGCCTCCTCAAAGGAAAGATCGCTGATCCCGCTGAAACTCACACTGAGGACGGGATACCGGTTCATCCATTCAGCGCAGAAATCCTCATGCCCCATGACTTCAAGATCGGCAAAGAGCGCCCGGCTGTCCCGCTGAATACTGAGGAAGCTCTCCGTCATACTGAGGAGCAGCGTCTTCCCGAAACGCCGGGGACGGGTGATCACCGTCACCCTGGAGTCCGGATCCCTGAGCAGTTCGTACAGAAAGCCGGTCTTGTCCACATAGCAGCTGCGATCCCGCCGGATCTCCTCAAAGGACTCTTTGCCCACAGGAATTTTCATGCTGTCTCCGTCCTCCTGCAGATGATCACCTCCCGGGGCGGGCTTTCCCCCCGCACCATGGCAGGCAGTTTTCCGGCGCCAGGACCCAAGCCCGGGTGAAGTCCGGCAGCTGCTGCACCCTGGCAGGTTTCCCTCAAGTTGCAGCCGCGCCCGGGCAGTTTCAATACGGCAACAGCCCCTGCCGGAAGACACCCTGCGGCCGGAGCCCTGCCCGGATGATGCCCGGGGCCACTGGAAACATCTTCCTCCGGTCCAGGTTCATCATACACCAGAAACCAGCCATCATGGCCGGAGAGAACCGGGCACCAGATCTTCTGTCCTCTTTTTCCCAGTTTCCCAGGGAAATCTTCATCAGGAGGACGGCAGGATCTTCAGCGCCCCGGGACCGGAAAGCCTCATTCCAGGGGCGTCTCCCGGAGCTGCGGGACTGACTTCCGTCAGTGCCAGTGTCGGGTCACAGCAGACGCATTCTCCCGGGCTTCTCCCGGAAATGATGTGAACTTCCCTCCGCCGGTGCCCGGACAGCAAGATCCATTTCGCCAGGATCCTCTCCGGGTGGCGGGACACACCGGGCGCAGGAACTCCTCAGCCGGAGCAGGGACTACGACTGGGGGCCGCCTTTCCGGGCATTTTCTGGGGGACTCGCCTTCGGCCGGCATCCCGGAACGCTCCTGTCCCGGAGTCCCCACGCCCCAAGCCGCCCAGGCCCAAGGCGATCCGCCTCCGGTTTTCCCGCCCTGATCCCAGCACAGCACCAGATCCCTGTGTTAAGATCTGACCAAACCGGAGCCCCGGAAGGGCTGCAGTCCGGTCACGGGCCGGCCATCGGAACACACCGCCGGCAACGACACACTGTCAAAGGGAGATCAGAATGTTTAGGAAGACCCTACTGTGTATGCTCATCACCGCCGCCCTGCCCGTCACCGCCTGGGCCGTGCCGGTGGAGGCCGACGCCACAGGAAAAGATCAGGAGACGGCCCTGAAGAAGGCCGAGGTGAACGCCGTCAGGAAGGTGATGTATTCCCTTGCCGACGAGGAGTTTGTCAAACAGCACACCTCGGATATCCGGAAGCACATCATCCTCCAGAGCAGCCAGCTGGTCAGCGGATCGGAGATCCTCTCCTCCGGCACCGACGCCAAGGGGAACACCAGCCTGCACACCCGCTTTGAGGTGGATCAGGATCGGATAGCCGACATCATCGGCCGGATCAAGGACGGCAGGATCAACGATCCCGCTGCGGCCCCTTCTGCCACCACAACGGAGACCACCGCCGTCACCGCCGCCTCCGGCACGGCCACTGACAGCGGATCCGGCACCGGATCAGGGGAACCGGCCACTGCCACTGCCACCACCACCGCCGCCTCCGGCACGGCCACTGACAGCGGATCCGGCACCGGATCAGGGGAACCGGCCACCACCACCACCGCCGCCTCCGGCACGCCCCCTGACAGCACCGGGACTGCTTCCCCGGATCCCGCCGGAAGCAATGCCGGGAACTCCGGAAACGGCTCATCTGAGACCACCACAGCCGCAGCTGGCGGATCTGCCGGCCCAGTTGTGGCCCCCATGCCTGCCGACAAGTCTGACACCAAAGCCATGGCCCGCTGGGTGGTCACCCGGGCAGCCCGGGGGATCCAGGACGGCTACACCGCCGTGGGAGGGGAGGCCGTCCTGAAGGAAAAGGATGTGCGCCTCCTGGACAGCGGCGAGGAGGTAACCACCTATGAGTTCCAGGATCCGGACGCCGGCGCTGAGCAGCCGGATGCCCCGGCCCAACTGGCATTCACCACCTCCACAGCCCCCGAAGGAGTGACTACCCGACTCAGCTTCTCCGACGGTCTCTATAAAGAGGCCGGCCTCTCCGACACCCAGAAGGCGGTGGTGACCGATCTCCTGAACAACTCCAAGGGTTTCTACAGCATCAAGGATGACAGCCTGACGGTCAGCTCATCCCTGGCCCCCGGCAGTTGGAAGAACAGCGATGACGAGACCGTCACCTGGGGTCCCATGGCCCTGGAGATCAAGAGTTACGATCTGAGCAATTACCAGGATGCCGTGGATCTGAACTTCAGCCTACCGGCCTGGGCCGTCCGGGAAAACAGTGACGATGTCAAGGACGGCGGCACCGATGACGGGAAGGGCGGCGAAGGCGGCGCCTCTGACGAGGATCTGATCATCCAGGCCACGGGCCTTGCCTTCAAAGCCCAAAGCCGGATGGACAGTTTCCAGACGGAGTTTGCCGCCACTGAGATCAGCAACAGCGAGGTGGCGGTCCATAATCTGACCACCGGGATCACTTCCCGGATCACCAGCCCCGACAAGGCAAACACCTTCAGTTACGGACTCACCCTGGGACTGGGGCAGTTCCTCCTGAAGAGCAGTGACGGGGATGAGGACGGCGCCGGGGAGGCGGCAGAAGGTACGATTGACGTCCGGGATGTGACCCTGAGCCTCACCCTGAACGGTCTGGGACTGGATCCCATGGCCAAGGCCTGCGGGATCCAGGGGCAGCAGATGAGCCTGCTCAAACTGGTGCGGTGCCATACGGCCACGGATGAGGACGCCCGGGACGACGCCTATATGAAGACCGTAAGCCGTGACACCACCGCCGAACTCTCCTTCAGCGCCCAGCTGAGCGGCTCCCGGGTCACTGCCACCGCCACTGCCGGGTTCAAACCCCAGGCCGGGCAGGAGAACGCCGCCTTCCCTGAGCTTATGGAAGCCGCCGTGCTGGATGCGGATGTGGGCATCGACGCCTCCCTCCTGAACAAGACCCAGTATGTTCCTGAGGACTTTGCCGGCATGCTGAAGAAGTACGCAGCGGATCCGGGCGCCGCCGTCTACACCTACCATCTGGAATACCGGAAGGGGGAGCTGAAGATCAACGGCAAGGGACTGGAATAAGCATCTGAGATCTGATAACTGAGGTGGACGGTCAGTCTGATCGGTCTGTTCAGTCCGAGCAGTCTGAAGGACATCTGGATGTTTTTTCCCGGGGCTGGCGGACGATCTGGAAGATGGCTGGAACTGGCGGACGATCTGGAGGATGACTGGCAGTTTCTGCCCGGGAACTGCAGCCCGGTCTGATAGACGGCTGGTTAGTTTCCCCTGGGACTGAGGCTGGAAGTCTTTTCCCGGAAGGCTGACAGCAGGGCAGCCGGTACAGTCGGTACAGCCGGCACCCACAGAGGGGCGCAGGGAGGTATGTCTTCCCGGCGTCCCTCTCTTTTTGGTCCTGCACTCAGCCAGGGGAGAAACGTCTTCCCACTGCCAGCTGATGTCTTCCCGGGCGGATCCTGTGGGAGGTGGAGGTGGGAGGTGGGATCCGGGAGAAACATCTTCCACTGCCAACTGATGTCTTCCCGGGCGCTTTTCCTGCCTCTGCATCTGCATCATCATCTTCCTCTGCCCTTCTCTGCTGTCGCTGGCAAGGCCGCGGGCTCTCCCATTCCCAGCTGACACCTTTGTCTCTGAGGCGGGATCTCTGCAACTGACTCCGGCACGCTCCCCGCTGCACAACTCCGCCCCTGACTCCGGCACGCTCCCCATAGCGCAGCTCCACCGCCTCGACGCCAGCCTGCTCCCCCAGCGCAGTTTCGCTGCCCTGACACCTCAATACCTGGCGTCGGGATTTGCGTAAGATCGCAATAATGCACCGCAGATCAGGCAAAGGGACGGTTCAGGGATTAAAATTCACAACAGATCTGCCGGGGCGGTCTTTGCACTGCCCTGGCGGTACCTGTTTCTCCCGCAAGGGGTCACCAGCCTTCTCTGGTTGCTCTGTGGCACCTGATGAGATGGGTGGCCGCCAAACCGGAAGGCGCCGATCAGACAGCCCGATGGTGCCGCCGCTGCCGGATGCTGCCTGTATGGCAGCCGGAAGACTCTTGTCCACACAGGATCGCGGTCTGAGCGGAGGATGCTCAGCAGATGATCTGGGGTTATGGATCAGCAGATCCCCGGTGCCGGTGACAGTGGCCGGAAGAAGAATTGAGAATTAATTGGCGTTAATGAAGAAGGATTAATGGAGACGCGGCTGTCCCGCCCCGCTGTGCCGGCTCAATGACGGCCGGCGCCGGTGAGTGCCGCCTCCCCCGGTCCCTGGTCCATACAGGCTGTGGGACCGTCAGTCTGTTGTTTTGCAGGTTTTCATATGCAGGAAATTTCACGACGTGAGAAGAACATCCACCGCCAGGTGATGGTGGTGGATGATGAGAATATCAACCGGAAGATCCTGGGACTCATCATCCAGCGGGAGTATGAAGTAGTCTACGCCGAAAACGGCGTTGACGCCCTGGAGAAGCTCAAGAACTACAAGAACACTGTCTCCCTGATCCTCCTGGATCTCCTGATGCCCCAGATGGACGGCTTTGAGGTGCTGGAGCGCCTCCATGCCGATGAGGAATACCGCCGGATCCCGGTGATCGTTCTGACCTCCGACAAGGAGTCCGAGGTCCGGTGCCTGGAGCTGGGAGCCTCAGACTTCATGCCCAAGCCCTATGAGGATCCCAAGGTGATCCTGGCCCGGTGCAAGCGATCCATCCAGCTGGCGGAGGATCGGATCCTCATCAGCGAAAATGAGCGTGATCCCATGACCGGGCTCTACTCCCGGCTGTTCTTCCTGCAGTATGCCCGGCAGCATGACCGCTTCTGCCACAGCATGAGCATGGATGCGGTGGTGATCAACGTGAACCGCTTCCGGATGATCAACAGCCTCTACGGCCGGGCCTACGGTGACCGGGTGCTCTGCCTTATCGGCAGGATCATCCGGGATCTCCTCCAGGACACCGACGGCATCGCCTGCCGCCGGGATGCGGACACCTTCTACATCTACCTGCCCCATGACGCCGGACACGAACATCTGGCTAGCACCATCATCAGCCAGTTTGAGAAGGAAATCGAAAACCCCCGGATCACCATCCGCATCGGCATTTACGAATACACTGACCGCACCATGCCTATTGAGCAGCGCATCGACATGGCCCGGACGGCATGCCGGAAGCTCAGGAACACCTACCAGTCGGGCTACAGAATCTACGACTCCCTGACTCATGAGAAGGAGCTCTATAACGAGAAGCTCATCATGGAGATGGACCGGGCCCTGGAGGAGAAACAGTTCAAGGTGTTCTATCAGCCCAAGTACCTGATCACCGGGGATAAGCCAAAACTGGCCAGCGCTGAGGCTCTGATCCGCTGGATCCACCCGGACTACGGGATCATCAGTCCCGGGATCTTCATCTCCCTGTTTGAAGAGAACGGCCTGCTGCAGAAACTGGACCGGTATGTGTGGAATGAAACCGCCGTGCAGATCCGTGACTGGAAGGATCGCCTGGATCGGAGCATCCCGGTGTCGGTGAATGTGTCCCGTACCGACATCTTCGACATGGATCTGGAAGATCGGCTCAAGGAGATCCTGGTCCGGAACCGGATCACCACCGACGATCTGCTGCTGGAGATCACTGAGTCGGCTTACACAGAAAACACCAAGCAGATCATTGAGACCGTGAACTCCCTCAGGGGCAGCGGCTTCAAGGTGGAAATGGACGACTTCGGCAGCGGCTACTCGTCTCTGAACATGCTGGCCTCCCTGCCCATTGACGTGCTGAAACTGGACATGCAGTTCATCCGGAACATCACCCGCAGCGAAAAGGACTACCAGTTGCTCCAGGTGATGCTCCAGATCGCCGGCTTCCTGAAAGTCCCCACTGTGGCCGAGGGGGTGGAAACCCAGGAGCAGTATGATCTGCTGAAGAAGGCCGGGTGCGATCTGATCCAGGGGTACTATTTCTCCAAGCCGGTGCCGGCGGAGGAGTTTGAGAAGCTGATGATGAAGTGAGGGATGGGATGGCGAAACGGAACACATGAACTCACACGCCATCCTGACAGCGATACCCAAGGAATGAACTTAACGAAAGAACCTGCAACATAGTGAGTGGTTTAGTTAAATTTAATCACATAAAACCCAGAAGCTTTTCGCATATCTCGTACCAACTAAAAAACGGTTTACGAAATATAACTTTTAGGCAATTTAAATTTACATATCTTAACAAAGGTGCGTTCCATGAAAAGTTTGATGCTTCTAATTCCCGTGATTACAGTGCTGACAGCCTGCTCATTACCTCCCTTTAATCCTTTAGAAAGTTACAGCAAAAAGGTTACTGTAACTGATCCTAAAACAACATACATCAAAGCTGTAAATTGTGTAAGCACTTCATTCCAAAGTTCAGAAAATGCACCTCTGTTTTCTTATCAGTCGGACACACTATTCGGTTTCAGATCTACCTTCTACTTCTATCACACGGGTGTATTTGATATCTCACTAGAATATAAAGCAACACTCAGTTACATGACTTTAAATAACGAAGTAACAATTGAACTTAGCAATGTTGAAATGTGCCCTGATGGACCATCGGGAACATGCAAATCAGAATCAAGGAACGCAGGTGAAGTAAATCTAAGAACTAAGCAGATGTTAGATGATTTAGCAAAATGTATGCAAAGATAGGTGAGACTCGAAGCACAACTAGATTGTCTTCCAAAACGATAGGTTGTCAGGCACGAAATAAGAAAGGAGTTGTCAACTCTATTCTTTCTGTAAGTCTTCCAATTCCAGCATAGCAAGCACCATATCAAACAGTAGTATCCAAAGGAGAGAAAAGACAGAATGATCACCAAAGAAAAGCTCAAGGCTTTTGGCGCCAACACGGAAGAAGGGATAACACGCTGCGCTGGCATGGAGGATTTTTACCTGCAGATGGTGGAGCAGTCCCTCTCTGAGGCGCGGATCCCTGATCTCCGCTCGGCCATTGAGAAAAAGGACTACACTGCGGCCTTTGAGACCGCCCACGCCCTCAAAGGTATCTTCTCCAATCTTTCCATTGATCCACTCCTGGAGCCTGTGGGCAAACTCACGGAGATCCTGAGGGCCGTCCCGAAGGACGGGATCACCAGCGAAAAGGAGCAGGAATGCACCGCCCTGCTGAGCGCTGCGGAAGCAAAGTTTGAGGAATTCAAAAAACTGTTCTGACTCATTCTGCCAGACTGGAAAAACAGTCTGGCAGTTCCGGCTGTTACGCTAGCTGCTGAAGTTCTGATGGTTCTGCTGGTGATGTTATAGCAGGAGCATGAGACCGGGACCGGGACTGGGGTAAGACAGAACAGTTGCGGTCACAAGACGGTATGCAGCGTGGTGGCACTGCGGCACCTCTTGCACATATGCACACCTGGATAGGTTGTTCCCGGAATTCAGCAGTGTGTCTTACCTGACAACCAGGGCATGTCCCGACAGAAAGTTCCCCAGGTCTGCAGTTCGGACATCTCTGTATTCGGCGGCTTACTTCATATCACTGTCTCTGCAATTCACGGCAGCACATCCCCGGTCCGGTAGCACTCGTAGATGTAACCGGGGTTTTCATAATAAAAACTGCTGTTGTAGTCATCTATCAGCGGGCTCACAAAGGAATTGTAGACGGCGATGAGAACGTCTATCCTCTCCATCTTCTCCGCAGCCGCTACCATCCTGATCAGGTGCATGTAAACCTTTCCGATGTCCCAGTGGGTGGGTATGGAATACAGGCACGCTCCCACATTGTCAAATGAGCCAGCAGTCAGATCTGCATCCTGATGAGTTCACCGGACTTTTGTAAAATATCTAGCCAGAATCAACATGTTACGCCGATTCTAGAGTGGCAGAAGTGTCAGATCGGGTGCACTCTTGGGACTCATACATTATTATTCATCATTGGATTTGATGTAAATTATGCTATTTTGAGGGGGGGTACTTTGCCGCAAAAAGAGATCACAAACCGGGTGCGGCAGGGTGGTTTTGGGAGGGTCAGTGAATATAATAAGCGGAAAGGCAGGAGGGTTTATGGAAGCAAGATACACAGCGGAACTGATAGCGCACTGGTTCATCTGGAGGAACAAGGTTGCTGAAAAGGACGGAGCGGATCCGATCACACTGATGAAACTTCTTAAACTTATGTATTACGCTGAGTCGGGATCACTTGCCATCAACAACGTCAGTCTGTTTCCCGATCCCATCGAAGCATGGACTCACGGCCCAGTGATCCCTTCAATCTGGAGGAAGTATCACGAATCACCTTACTGTCTGACGGTCTCGCAAGATGACGTGGAACAGCTTTCGGTGATACAGAAGGATGATCGGCAGGTCCTTTTGGATGTTTTTGAAACTTTTGGACAGTATTCGGCGTGGGGGCTTCGCAATCTTACCCACGCTGAGGATCCGTGGAGGGAGGCTGTAAATGGAGGAATGGCAAGATCACAGCCAATCAGCCGTGAAACCATGAAAAAGTATTTTGCTGAAAACTACATCTAATGAAAGTTAAGAACAAGAAAAAACTGAAGAAAGAGCAAGTTAAATACCCCGTCTTCGGTTTTCAGTACATAGATTTGAGCAGCAAACAATACTCCATTGAGTATTTTCAGAAGAATAAAGGCTTGCCAATAGTTTCTGTTTTCGGCTCTCTATTTGATAAGCTGAAACGAATTTCCTCCGTCCCGCTTCTTGTCTGGCAGATACGGGAAAAGTTGCAGCATTTGAGACTCTGTCCTATTCTCAGTTTGACCTGAAGTTACAAAACCTGTTTCGGTCAGTACAACTCGCACCTGATGCCAAATTGACAGTTTTCCGCTTTTGCCAGCAAAAATGCCGGCTGATCTGCTCATCTGACGATAACATCTTCTACATCCTGGCGTTTGACTTTAACTTCTCAGCCTACGATCACGGCTGATCGCCCGTCTCCTGCTTCACCGTCTCCCATTCCTCATTCTGAAGAAGTGCAGCCAGGAACTGCTGTGTCATATCGTCATGGGCAACAACCTTGCCCTTGTGCCAGATCTCCGAGTCAAAACCGCCGGCGGTGCGGAAGTACCTCACCTGCCATCCTTTGAACTTCTTGTTGGTG
>FLNX01001837.1_pt1 | contig 18751 bp, 11 predicted proteins | sample 1140341 | NCBI WGS metagenome assembly FLNX01 (sample SAMEA3878208, study PRJEB12797) | bioreactor metagenome | biome: Moose rumen | place: Sweden | collected 2011-10
TTTGCACTCACTGACGGATAAGTAACCGAATTTGCGGGTTAACGGCAGCATAAAGCCCCTGTAATGCTTGACGGGGTAAGGGGAAGGTGGGCATGACCCATACATAATCACGTCTGAAGTGGCAAGACTATCGTCAGATGGAGAAGCAAACTGCAAAAATTGTCAGCATCACTATTAATTGCGGATTTTAGGAAAGATAGTTTTTTTCTCATAATTGTTTGTTTTTAGTTAGTAATAATTGTTTGACGTTAATATTTCGCAAAATTAATGATTAAATCTTTTAATGCCAAATTTATTTCATTAAAAACTTGCAAATAGAAGACAAAAAATGTAACTTTGCAAAAAGCATTACAATAATCATCTATTACCATGCATATCGCAATAGCAGGAAACATTGGCAGTGGAAAAACCACACTCACCAACATGCTCGCACACCACTATGGGTGGGAGGCACGTTTCGAAGCCGTGGTAAATAACCCGTATCTGTCAGACTACTATAAAGACATTCCACGCTGGTCGTTCGCCTTGGAGGTGTACTTCCTAAAAGAACGCTTCAAGGACATTATTGCCATCAGGGATTCTGAGAGGACTGTCATACAGGACCGTTCCATTTTCGAGGGAGTACATGTCTTCACTCGCAATAACTATGATATGGGTAACCTTTCAGACCGTGACTATGAGACTTACATGGAGCTTTTTGAGCAAATGACAGACATTGTGGGGTATCCTGACTTGATGATTTATCTTAAAGCTACGGTACCACACCTCGTACAGAATATCCAAAAGCGCGGGCGTGACTATGAGCAAACCATACCGATAGAGTATTTATCGAACCTGAACACTCGCTATGATGATTTCATCTTCCGACAGTATAAAGGAAAGTTCATCGTCATTGATGTAGATAATCTCGATTTCCAACATAACCCGAAAGATTTTGCCGGAATCATCGAGAAGATAGACAGCAATCTCTTCGGGCTGTTCCCACTATAAAAATCGAAAACCTCGTCATAACGACATAACGTAATAACGTCATAACGACACCCTCGAAATAACGAAATAACAACAAAAAAAATAAAAACCATGCACATCGCAATAGCAGGAAACATTGGCAGCGGAAAAACAACACTTACCAAGCTGCTCGCACACAGATATGGCTGGAAACCACGTTTTGAGCCTGTTGACAACAACCCATATCTTGCCGACTTCTATGCAGATATGGCAAGATGGTCGTTCAATCTCCAGATTTACTTCCTTAACAAACGATTCAAGGAAGTTGTTGAGATTGCCAACTCGGATGACACCATCATTCAAGACCGTACTATCTTCGAAGACGCACGCATCTTCGCACCTAACCTCCACGGACAGGGGCTCATGACCGACCGGGACTTCAACAACTATAGTGACCTCTTCGACCTTATGATGTCACTCGTGAAACTGCCTGACCTGATGCTCTACATCCGGTCTACCATACCTAATCTTGTGGCACAGATACAAAAGCGAGGACGTGATTATGAACAGACTATCCGTCTCGACTACCTTGAAGGTCTCAACAAACGGTATGAGGAATGGATTGCCGGATATAAAGGAAACCTTATCATCATTGACGGTGATAACATCAAGTTTGGCGACAACCCGCAAGACCTTCAAAAAGTCTGCGACATGATTGACGCTAAGCTATACGGACTGTTCCCGCTTTAAAGAGGGCAAAGCCCCCGTAATAACGAAATAACGTTATAACGAAAACCTCGAAATAACGACACAACGATATAACGTTATAACGAAAACAAAAGAATAGCGGTTGCGCTTTGGCGCAACCGCTATTCTTATATCATTACGATTTAAATTACTTCTCCTCTGCGAAGCAAACTGTTACACGGTTCTCCTCTGGAGTCTCATATGGCTGAACGGTGTCACCCTTAGCATCAGCGATGATGCGATCCTCAGCGATACCACGCTCCGTCAAATAAGCCTTAACAGCTGCAGCACGACCTACAGACAGACGGTCGTTGATGATAGTTGTACCGGTATCCTTATCAGCATAACCAGTGATTTCAACAACAGACTTTGGATACTGATTCATGTAGTCGAGCAACTCAGTAAGAGCTGGGATCTCAGAGTCACGAATCTCTGTTCTGTTGATGGTGAAGAATACATTCACAGTCAGAGGCTTAGCCTTTGGTGCTGGCTTTGGCTCTGGTTTTGGCTGTGGCTTTGGCTGTGGCTTCGGTGGGAATGGGATGAACTCATATACAGCATCATAGTGCTTGTAAGTCTTACCCAAGTTAATCTTCAGACCGAGAAGTGCGTTGAAGTACCAGTCTGGATTACCTGCCTTCTTTGAGTTGTAGTGGTCGTCAATGATGTTGGCGTTACCCTCAACAACGATGCTTACAGCGTCAGATACGCGGAAGTCGAGGTCAAGACCAGCACGTCCGAAAGGACGAACCTTTGTGCCATCCCACAGATACTGAAGCTCATAGTCATCGAGGTTCTTCAAATGACTGCCAATCTCGTTAGCCTCATCATTGTCGAAAGCGATGTTAGCACCACCACCGAGGAAAGCTGTTACGTTGAAGAAACGCTTCGGGTTCCAACCACAAATAAGGTTGCTCAGGTTGAACATAACGTCGAGACCTGGAGCTACATACTTGTACTTGTAGTCCTTGATGTAAGGAGTGTACTGAGGATCACGAGCCTGCTCGTATCCTGGCCAGCCACCCTTGCTCTGCCAAGCATTTGCCTGCAGACGAACACCAATAACTGGAGAGAACTGGTAGCCAATACCAAGCTGAACGTTAGGACTGATCAGCTTGTCAAACTTAGCCTCGCCAAGAGTGTACTGGGCACCACCCTGCAGTTGCAGGAACCAGTGACGATTAAACTCTGTACGCTCAGCAGTAACAAGACGATACTCACCGTCTGTCCTGTCCTGAGGTTGTGCCTGCATGCCAAGTGTTGCACTGACAAATACAAGCATTGTCAATAAAATCTTTTTCATAATTTGACGTTTATAAAAATTAATATTAAATTATTTGTCATCTTCTTTTGGGGTCAAATTACCTCGCATCTCCACGTCGTCTCAACTGCTTGTAATTGACGTCTAAAGACACTCTTTTTTACATCCTAATTGGACACAATCCCCATTTTATGGCACAAATTTACAATTATTTTAGTTAACGTCGCTTTCTTACCTCTTAATTAATGTTAAAAAGGAGGATTTTCTTTACCAATCCCCCTTCTAACATGTATTATCATGTTCAATTACACTCGTAAAACCATAATTAAGCGGTTTCGCACATACTATTCTCCCAATTCTATTTTCTTGCTTACGAAAATTGCCTCAGTCACCATTGTCGCAACTATCAAAATTACTGCAAATGTAATCATAATCATTTCCTTTCTTAACTTTAGTGGGTTTCACAACCCGTTCTACATGTTATCCTTAATCTTTCTCTTTTGCTGGAATCTTACCAGCCTTAATCCTTTTGGATTTCGGGTGCAAAGGTAGTGTGTGTTTCCCTTTTCCGCAACATTTCTGGGTGCAAAATACAATTATACCGCCTCTTTTTTGATACAAATCAAACCGCAAATTGTAGTACTGAGACATTCTGACTATATTAGTTAACAAAACTAAAAATTCTTCAGGAAGACAAAAATATATTTAAAAACACACCTTATTTAATATAATAATAAGTAACTTTGCATACTCGTTTCAGTAAAAATTGATATAAAAATAACTTCAAAATGAAAAGATTTCTTTTAATATTTATGCTCCTTATCATTATTGGGGGGGGTAAGTTGTGGGCAGCGGAGACGTACACCATAACATCAGACGGCTCAACAGTCAATACTTCTACAGGCACAAAGTCCTTTGCCACAGAAACGACTTATCAGGCAACTGAACATGTTCAGTTGTATATCAGTGACTCATGGGAAATCTCAAGTGGCAAGATAACGGGTACCGCATTACCTGCAAACGGTAATGGAACATATTCATATAGTAACTATTTGCTCCCGACAAGTGGTGCCTACCTGACCATCACACCATCACAAAACGGAACGCTTGTGCTCAACGGAAGCAAGAACTCCGGTGGAAATAAATATCTGGTTATCCAAACCAGCAATACGTCGTTTGTCTCAGATGCCACCGTAACTTGCGGAGGTAATGCTTGCGCATGGAGAAGTGACAGAAACGGTTATAATGTCACTGAGACCTCTGGCAATATCGTCGCAACGTTTACGGTACAGTCAGGTACTACATACTATATAGTTTTTGACAGCTTCAATGCCTGGAGCTTCACAGGCTTTACCTTTACCAAACAGAAGATAGACGTTGCCAACAGTGACTTTGGGTTCGTTTACGAATACAAGAACACTCATTACGGAGAGACGTACGAGGGTAACTATCTTGTCAACACTCACAACTTCCCTGTTACCTATTCAAGCTCCAACACCAGTGCGGCAACCGTTAACGCAAGCACAGGAGAAGTTACAATTCAAAACGTAGCATCATTGCAGTCAACAACGATTACCGCAAGCTTTGCCGGTAACGATGACTATAATGCGAAAAGTGCAACATATAGCCTGAACGTGGCTCCAGCGTTAGTTTACACAGAGATTGCCGTTCCTAATCTTCGTTATCGACCTGGCGTGAATGGTATCAGCGGTAGCCAGATGAGCCGTTCCGTTGGTGGTTTTAATCTGACTTTTTCCGATAACGAAGGAATAAAGTGCAACAACACTAACAACTTCTATCTGCGAACAAACAGCAGTGGTGCAAAGGGTTCGATGACTATAGCCTTGGACGAGAACAATAACAGTGGCAGCAACTACATCAAGAAGATTGTCTTTACGGCATGGAATGCTCCTTCCCTTTCTGTCAACAGTGTGGCAAAAACAAGCGGAACGCTAACACAGACTGGAACAACAGAATGGACATGGACCAACTTCTATTCAAACGTGAACTCCGTAACGTTCTCTTCGGAGGGTGAAAACGACGAGTCTATTCTGATTTCAAACATCAGAGTCTATACCAACTCTGCACCCACCTTCTCGAAAGTAACGCCCGTTCCTGCCTTCAATCGTAGCAGTGATAGCTATTCAACGGGTGCTACAGTCAACATAACAGACCTAACCCTTAACACAACACCGGACAATTTCCTATTCGACTACACGTTCAATGTAGGTACGACGGGGTTAACCCATACACCATATACCACCAACACCACATGGCCGGGTACGATTACGGGTACAGCAGCTAACGGAACCGCAACGATTGCTGCCAGCTTTAGCGACAGCTCAAATCCGTTCTACAACACCGTAGCCTCCACCAACGTCTATACACTTACTGTCAACAGCGGTGTAAAAAACACGTTCGTGTGGGACTTCACACAAGGACTTAGCGAAGTAGATAAGAAGTTGCTGAATGCGACATCAGATACCTGGGTCCTTTCAGAAAGCAATTGGATACCAACTGGAGGAACTACTATTTCCGGACCTTTCTCACAGAACGGAATAGAACTGGAATATGTGTATGGTCTGGAGTTATATAATAGTGGAACAAACGACACAAATACTCTTATCTATGGTAATGGTGGCGGATTCCGACTTAATTCGGGTAAGGACAGATATATTCGTATTCCTAATCTGAAAGCTGGGGATAAAGTGACCATACTGTGTTATAACTATTCTAAAGACCGTGGTCTTAACATTCCCAGTAACATTACTAATGATGCGACTGCCACGGGGTGGGGAAATTATGACTCCAAGGGCGAATTCACTTGTGTAGGCTATGTAACGGCTAACGGAAATGTTGACCTTCAATCTACCGGTGCCATGGACATCAGATCCATCACCGTTGAGAGTACCAACAACCCTTGGCCTACATTGAATTTCACTGATGGCTCAACGGTGAATGTGGAACTTCCGTACAATGGAGATCCGCTGACTTATACGAATGCACTCACCAGTGTCCCGACTGGTGCTACCGCAACATACAGTATATTACTGGACGAAAATAGCAGCACCGCCAATGCAGCGACCATCAACAGCTCAACAGGAGCGTTGACAATCAAGGCTATTGGAGAAATCATTGTCCGTGCCACCGTTTCGGCAGGTACCTATAACAGTGCCTACTACTGTGACTATATCTTGAATGCTACTCAGGGTACTCGTTACATGGAATGGTCATATTCATCTGACTCGAAGGAAATTGACGGTGAAGACCGACCATATCAGGGAACCTATACCATCACCAAGAGCGGTGACTTTGAAACTCCTGCAACAGACCGAGTAATAACTGCTGTGCCCGGTATCACTATGACTATGGGCAATTTGGAAGAAACATGGTATGTAACATCTATTGACGGAGTTCTCTATTCCAAAACTGATGCTGCGACGGAGAGAACTACAAAAGTAGCAACAAAAGGAAACTTCTATAAATTTGAGCCAACTGTTAATGGTTTCTTATCGGTTAATGGAAAGAACACGCTGAATCATGTTTATTTAATGGATGGTAATTCTCAAGTTATAGACCATAACGGAGCCTTTACTGGAAACTTTACTGAGATTGAAAACTATCCATTAATTGCTGGCACTACATACTATATTGTAAGCCAAGGTTATTTCTATCTCCACAGCTTCACTTTCCGACCTGCATTCTTGACTCCAGACGAGACAGCAGAGCAGACAGCAACCTTTGAAGCCAACAGCTCTACGACAGTATTCCCGAAGTTGGTACATGGAGACGTTGGGGTTCGCTTCTCTGGTAACCGAAATGTAGTGAACCTGCAGAGCGATGGTGGAGTAACACTGGTTGGTGGCGGCACCACCATTGTCCGAGGAAAAGTAATGTCTGGTGAGAATGCACTAACCGCCTACTATACTTTGAATGCAAATGTACTTTCAGTGGTCAGTTCGACACCCGACAACGGCGAGGTTATTACCACTCTTGACAACAGCGTTTACCAGATTGAGTTTAATGAGGAAATTGCCATTTTAAATAGCAGCAACTTTGTTATTCTGCGCGATGCCACAGACATTACCTCTCAGTGTAGTATTGCTGTCGACAATAATACGACTGAAACCAATTACAAAAAGAAACTGAATATCTCAGGCTTTGGTGATTTGTCTGTCGGCTCAACCTATTCCATACGTATTAAGGCTGGATGCATCTCTAAGTCTGGTGATGCAAGCGTTGCCAATGCCGAGATTATACGCACCTTCTCTATAGAGTCTACTGAGCCGCCTTTGACTTGGATTTACCCGACAACTACCTCTGCCATACGCATCGGTGCATCAATAGTGTTACAGACAGGCGCAACGATAGACGAGAGCTATCCGTCCAACGGTGTGTGGGGAACGCTGACATACGAGGGTGACGACAACGATGAAGACTATCCTATGACCATCAAAGCTATCAAGGACAACAACAAACTGGTGTTTAAGGCAACAAAACCGATGGTTCCTAACAAACTTTATACACTGACCATAGGACAGAATCAGGTGAAATACGACAATTCAACCAACATGATTACCAAGGACAAAGTATTCCTGTTTACTACTGGTACTGGTACTGGTGCAGCTCCTATACTGGCATCTTCATTTCCAACAAATGGCTCAACAATAGACCTGCCCTCCAGCAGTACCAAGGTAGATTTGTATTTCGACCAGAACGTAGAGTTAGAGCCATACACAACTGTAGCCATCTTGCCAGTAAACGGCGGCGAGAATCTGGCAAGTGGTACCAGTGAGAAGCTGAATGATTCAGGTGTGCTGGTAGCGGAAGCGCAATCAATGACAGTAGATAGCGAGAATCAGAAACACCTGTCATTTACTATCGGTAGCGACATCAAGTATGACTTGTATTACGAAATCTTGATTCCTGCAAATACTGTGACAGGTCCTGGTGGTATGCCTAATGAAGCAAGTACCATCAAATTCAAGATTAACCGTAACCCTAACTCCCATGAGATCACAGATGCTTCGTTCTATCCTCACACGTGGGACTTCAACAAATTCGGCAATTCGTCAACAAGCACATCATCAGCATATAAGATTAAAGATAGTGCTGATAAATACGGCACATACGGTTCTGTTAAAAACTGCATGGTGTCTGCAACCTCTTCTGATGGATTTACAATTTATACAAACAGAGGTAGTGATAATAGCAGACCTTTCGACCAAGGCAATGATGTCTATATTGCAACGGGGTCTTCCTCAACATATACTCTGCCAGAGTTCGAGGGTATACGAATTAGCCTGGTAAAGCCTACACAAAACCGTTTCGAGATTCGTAACATTACCTCTAAGGAGACAGATAACAAGAACTTGGACGGCACGGACAAGTGGGTGTTCCGTATGAACGGAAACACACACTACATGACGTTGTCGAAAGTGCCTAGAGGCAAGCTCTATATGGTAGTCAGTGCCGTACACCTTGGCATCAACTCCCCGAATGCAGTGTTCGAGTCTGTCAGCGGAGAAAATTATACTCTGAGCAACAATAACACGCTTCTTACCGGTCCGAACGCAAACCGTAGGGTGGTTATCAATGTAAATCCGACAGAGGGTAATACACAAGATGTCTCGTTCTGCGTACAGAACTTCAGCTTGGAGAAAATCGGCGTGCCGGTAACATCCAAGAAGGCACAGGCAAGCTTTGAGAACTACTTCACAGACTGCCAGAGCGTCCCACAGAGGTTTGAGCTTACCAATTCCTTTACCGGTAACAACCTCACGGCTTACTACATTCCGACTGACGGCTACACAAAGAGAGAGACTACCATCACGATGACCCCGACACAGGTAGCGGCAGCTAACGAGGGAACAATCATCAAGGCATCTCAGACAAGTAATGATATTCCTCTGTTCCGTACGGATGTCAACACCCAAGGTGACGGTCACAGCACATACCTTGTCGGCGTCCTTGAGAACACGACGGTAACAGCCACTGAGACCGTTAACGGTACAGCATATCGTAACTATTTCTTCACGAACCTCGCCGGAAAGGTAAATGACCAAGGTGAGATGGTTGGCGAAAAGGGCAGCGTCGCATTGGGATTCTACAGAGCCGTAGCCTCCAGTACCCTCGGTGCCCACAAGTGCTACCTGCGCCTTCCACAGACCCTTACCGAGGACACTAACGGCTCCAAGTCGATGATTATGTTGAATATCCTTGACTGGGATGACATAATCACTGGTGTGACCCGCACACATACAGAGAAGGTAACGCCACACAATGATGTCTATTACACTCTGAGTGGCATGCGCCTCAGCGGAAAACCGACACAAAGTGGTCTTTACATCGTGAACGGAAAGAAAGTATATGTAAAATAAAAATAAAAGTGAATAGTCATGAGACAGATATATATAAAACCGGAAAGTGAGACCGTCAACATAAGGCTGTTTAACAGCATCTTGGAGAATGGAGGTTTCAATAACCAGAAAAGTTTAGGCGCTTCAGGAGATGACACCCCTACAAAAGAGAATATCCTTGAAGATGGAGGTGACACCAACGAGGGTGGTGTCACCAACTTCCATTCTCCTTGGGAGGAATAAAGAATAAAGTAACCGCGAAGCACTTTAGAAAGACAAGTACTTCGCGGTTTTTATATGAAACGAAAAATACTGTCTTATATTCCGCGCTGCTTTACACCCATACGAGCCTCAACAACGTTGACAACATAGTCGCCAAGTTTCTCACATTCGCTAATAATATCCATGTACATCGTACCGATTGCGTATGTGTACTTATGGTCATTGATGTCATTGATGTTCTGCGACTTCAACTGGTTACGATAGTTGTTAATCTCATTCTCTATATTGAATGAGCGGTTCACATCGTTCTGCTCACGGTAACCTACAAGGATACTGTTCATCTGGGTAAGAGCCTGGTCTGTAAGCTCCATCATCTGGTGCATGTGCTCATACTGAGGATCTGTGAAATCTTCCTTACCTTTTATACGGCGGTTGAGCGTCCTTGCAATGTTATAGCAGCTGTCACCGATACTCTCTATCTCGGAAATCTCACGCAGCATGGCACGAATCTTAGCCTTTGTTTCATCAGAGAGATGAGCGTCACTGACCTCATCGAGATACTTGGCAATCTCTATCTCCATATTGTCAGAGATACTTTCATATTTTTCAATACGGGAAAACTCTTTGACAAAGTTCGCCTCATCCTTCTCAACGACCAGCTCGCGCACCATGCCAAACATCCGTTGTATACGGACAGCAAACGACTGGATTTCCTTTTGTGCCTCCAACACAGAGAGCTCTGGGGTCTTCATGATACCAGTGGTTATGAAACGCAGGCGGAAATCCTCTTCCTCGTCCGTGTTCTTCTGTTTGATGACACGACATACTATCTTTTCTATCTGTGGTATAAACCAGATAAGGATAAATGTATTGGCAAGATTGAAGCAGGTATGGAATGCGGCAAGCACAAATGACAGTTTCGCAGCATTCTGCAAGAAGACAGCCTGTCCTACGACTTCTTTTGTCATAGTGACATCATAGCCTACAAAACCACACACCATATCAACAAATGGACGGAACACTATCAACATCCAACATACTCCAAAGAGATTGAAGAACATGTGCCCGAACGCAGCCCTTCGAGCCTGTGTGTTCGCAGTAAGAGCTGCAAGATTAGACGTTACCGTTGTTCCGATATTCTCACCCATCACCAATGCTATACCCTGATATATTGGCAATACACCACTTGAACAAAGAATCATAGTGATTGCCATTACCGCAGCAGACGACTGGACGCACATTGTCAGAATGCCACCCAGCAGTAAGAAGATTATTGTAGTGAGAAAAGAGTTTGGATCAAACGAGGAGAAGAACGCCAGCACAGCCTCGTTCTCTCCGAGATGCATGTCTATTCCTGTCTGACGTAATGTTCCTAATCCTAAAAACATAAAAGCAATACCAAAAAGGAAATCGCCAATATATCTTTTCTTCTTGCTATATATCAGTATGATGGCAACGAAGAACGCAGGATAGACAAAGTCAGTGATATTGAACGAGAAGCCCGCAGACATAATCCAGGCGGTAAGCGTCGTTCCAATATTTGCGCCCATAATGACGGAGATGGCTTGCGCTAACGTTAGCAAACCAGCATTCACAAATGATACCGTCATTACAGTTGTTGCTGTAGAAGACTGTACGGCTGCTGTTACGAACATACCGGTTAATAACCCTGTAAACCTGTTGGTTGTCATAGCTTGCAGCACATGTCGCAATTGCGAACCTGCCATTTTCTGCAAACTCTCACTCATTGATTTCATACCAAACATCAGTAATGCCAACGAACCAATGAGTTTGAAAAGAATCCAAATAGACATGCTAAAATGATTATGATTTGTTATCTGGGGACAAAGATACAATTTTTTAATTAATTTCATTCTATTTTTATAAAGATTTTATGTATCTTCGCAACCTAAACATGTTACTAACCATAAAACAATATGGAAAAGACCGTTCTTATCAAATGCGTAAACAATGGGATAAGCAAAAATGTCCCAAAAGGAAGTAGCTTGGCGGAAATCTATGATCTATTTGACCTGAAGATGCCTTATAAGCCTGTTTGCGCCACCGTGAATAACAAAATAGAAGGATTACATTACAACGTTTATAGATCTAAGGATGTAGAATTCCTCGACCTAACCACACCAAGCGGTCACCGAACTTATACAAGGAGTTTATTCTTTGTGCTATGCAAAGCAGTACACGACCTTTATCCAGAAGGCAGCGTTGTTATCGACATTCCTGTATCGAAAGGCTACTATTGTGACCTGCACATAGGCTGTGAGGTGACACCTGAGGTTGTAAAGCGCATAAGACAGCGTATGCAGGAGATCATAGACGCGGCTATGCCGATTCACCGTCATGAGGTACATACTGACGAAGCCATAAGTCTTTTCCGCAAGTTAGGCACACATTCCAAAGTAAAGCTCCTGGAGACCCTCGGAAGAATCTACACTATATACTATGACATTGATGGATATGTAGATTACTTCTATGGTGCTATGCTCACCAACACATCAGAGCTGTACCTGTTCAACTTTGTCCCATACTACGACGGAGCACTTCTGAGAATACCATCTATGGAGAACCCTTCCGTACTCGATGAGCTGACCCGTCAAGACAAGATGTTCGAGGTGTTCAAGGAACATCATCGGATGCAAAATGTCATTGGCATCTCAACTGTTGGGGAGTTAAATGAGGCTGTTAAGAACAAAAACATAAACAATCTTATGAATGTGGCAGAGGCCATTCAGGAGAAAAAGATTGCAGAGATCGCTTTCCGCATTGCCGTACGCATCAATCCAAAACTTATTCCAGAGCAGTTTCAGGAAAAGTTGCCGGCTTCACCCGTAAGACTTGTACTTATCGCAGGACCGTCATCGTCGGGAAAAACAACTACATGTAAGCGCCTGAGCATCCAGCTCCTTACTAATGGCATACGGCCAGTACCTATCTCTCTCGACGATTATTTCGTAGACAGAGAGCTGACACCTCGCGATGAAACAGGCGATTATGACTATGAAAGTCTATATTCTCTAAACATCCCTTTGCTCAATGATCACCTTAGCAAACTTTTCGCCGGCGAGGAAATAGAACTGCCAAAATATGAATTCCAGACAGGAAAAAGTGTAATGAGTGGTAAAAAGCTTCGTCTACACGATAACGAGGTATTAGTATTGGAAGGTATTCATGCCTTGAACCCAGAGCTTACCGCTCAGATTCCAGAGGAAATAAAGTTCCGCGTTTACGCTTCCGCACTGACAACAATCCTTTTGGATACTCATAACTACATACCAACAACAGACAACAGGCTGTTGCGACGAATTGTAAGAGATGCCAAATACAGAGGAGCATCGGCACAGGACACCCTCCACCGCTGGGCAAGTGTCCGTAGGGGGGAGAACAAATGGATATTCCCGTATCAGGAGAATGCTGACGCAATGTTCAACACTGCAATGATTTATGAGCTTGCCGTTTTGAGAAAACATGCAGAACCATTACTCGAACAAGTTCCTGAAAACTGCAAAGAATACCGTGAAGCATACAGACTTCTGAAATTTCTGAAGTATTTCTACCCTATTTCAGACAGTGCCCTTCCACCAAATTCTCTTCTTCGCGAGTTCTTAGGAGGAAGTTCCTTCAAATACTAAGCTCAACCGTTACCGAGGAAGCTAAGCAGCTACAGACAAACGAGAAAGATATTAAAGGGGCTATGTTTTTTCAAACTGAAAAGCATAGCCCCTAATATTTAATTAAAAAAGTGAGTAACCTTTACTTTTGCAAATCACGATAGATGACTGCACTGCAACCAACGCTGATTACGGCATATACAGCAATCAAAATAAGAATTGCCAATAAAGTGAGAATAGCCACGTCTATCAATCCGAAGATGAACGAAACAATGCCAAATGCAACTCCGAAGATAAGACCCAGGACAAGACCAATCAAGAAGATTGTACCCTTGTAGCCATCCGTCATCTTACTACTTTGTATCAAAGACTCGCCAGGAGCAATCTCCTTGTCAAGCATCAGATACAATGCCTGTGACCAGCCCAGATTGATTATGATACCAGGTATTACCATAAAGAAATAAGCTGGAATCAATGACATGCCTTTCAGTCCGAGCAAAGTGAAATACTCACCCATGTACTTCCTGTACTTACCGTCAAAGATAAACGTACCACTGGGCACCTCTTGTCTGTTGCCAAGAACTATCGGCAAAGTCTGTATAGCAATAAGTGTTCCAACGTTCAAATATGGTATCCAGCATGTCAGACCAAAAAGAATATAAGCCAAAAAGATGGTTCCGAAATTAGAGAAACCTATCTGCATACCTTCTGACAGTACCCCTCCAACTGTAATCTTCTGCGGCGGCACTGGCTGGTAGTAAGGTTGTTGATACGGTCCTTGCTGGTACTGCTGCTGATATCCACCTTGCTGATACTGCTGCCCCTGCTGCTGATATCCACCTTGCTGATACTGCTGCCCCTGCTGCTGATAGTTACCTTGCTGGTACTGTTGACCCTGCTGTTGGTAGCCACCTTGCTGGTACTGCTGACCCTGCTGCTGATAACCACCCTGCTGGTACTGCTGACCTTGCTGCTGGTAATTATCTTGCTGCTGGGCACTCTGCTGATATGAGTTTTGCTGCGTTTCCTGTTGCGCAGATTGTGTATTACTATCAAACCAATAACCGCAGAAACGGCATTTTTTCGCAACTGATTTAACATATTGTCCGCATTGGGGACATCTTTTCATTTCTTCCATGATATACTATTTTAAGAATTAATAAACGGGATCTAAACGGAAACTATGACCATTGCCGGAATGGCGACGAGGTCTTGGTGGTGGCGGTGGAGCATCGTAGTAGTCATCATAATAGTCATCCCTACGATACCTTTGTTGCTTTTTCTTCTTAGGCTGCGTCACTTTCTGCTGTTTTTTGGCTTTAGCTTTCTTAGCTGATGCAGCTGCCTCTTCTTCAAGATAAGCATCATCGTAATAGTCTTCGTTGTCGTTTGCAGAGACATCTTCCGATTTAGACTCCGACTTGTCATTAACATTATCTGTCGCATCGTTTTCTGACTTGTCTTTTGATATGTCATCTGCTTCTGACTTGTCATCATACTCTGACTTGTCATCGTTTAATGATTTGTCGTCAGAGGTATCATCTTTAGAGACATCGATGGAATCGACCTTTTCTATGGTTGTTACCGGAGTTTTATGACGGCTGCCGAAGAATGCCTTGTAGGCGAAATAACCGCCAACAGCTAATGCGGCAATGGCAAAAAGGACACCGATGAAGATTAGAGTCGCCTTACTTGAGCTTCCTTTATCCGACTGGGGAGGAATACTCTGTGGCTCTGGTTCTGCCTGAACAAGCGGCTCTGCCGATTGAGGGATTGTTTGTTCAATAACCGGCTCAACTACCGGAGGTTCCGGGATTACTGGAGGTTCCGGCACAACTGGTGCAACAGGCTCTACTACCGGAGGTTCCGGAGTTACCGGAGATTCCGGCACAACTGGCGCAACAGGCTCAACTACCGGAGGTTCCGGAGTTACCGGAGATTCCGGCACAACTGGTGCAACAGGCTCTACTACCGGAGGTTCCGGAGTTACCGGAGATTCCGGCACAACCGAGGCCACCGGAGCAGCGGATTTCAGGAATCCCGTGTCCTCCATACAATAAGGACAGACTTCAGCCTGAGCATCTATCTGCTCGCCGCATGCCGGACAATGTTTCATCTGGGGGCTTGCAGATTCAAACCCCGTACTTTCACCACAATAAGGGCAAATTTGTACGTGAGAATCAATCATCTCACCACATACAGGACATTCTCTCATAGTCAATTGGTTTTTATGTTAGTAATTAGGTTCATTTCTTTCGATTGTCGTTATCATCAGCTAAGATAAAGTCAAGCTGCCGTTTTCCGAGATCAGCCCTGGCAACCTGTATTCTGATAGGATCGCCCAACTGGTATACCTTATGTCTACGCCGTCCTACAAGACGATAGTTCTTTTCATCGAAGTCATAGTAATCATTGTCGAGGTCAGACATCTTAACCATTCCTTCACAATGGTTTTCGTCAATCTCACAATAAATGCCATAGGACTGTATTCCGCTGATATGGGCTTCATATATATTACCAATTTTGTCACCCATAAACTCTACAGCCTTATACTTTATGGAGTCGCGCTCGGCATTGGCTGCAATTTGTTCCATATCCGAACTGTGCTCGCACAGCTCCTCATATTTCTCACGGCTTGCGGATTTTCCTCCTTGCTGATATCTTGTAAGCAGCCTGTGTACCATGGTGTCAGGGTAACGGCGTATTGGAGATGTGAAGTGTGTATAATAGTCGAAAGCAAGTCCGAAATGACCAATGTTATATGTAGTATACTTGGCTTTCATCATTGCCTTGAGAGCTATCTTCTGTATAAGCTTTTCCTCCTTCCTGCCCTTACAATCCTCCATCAGCTTGTTCACGCTGCGCTCTGCCGCACCGCGAGTGCTCGATGACTTCAGCTTATATCCGAACTTTGCGACAAACTGGCGCAGCTCATCAAACTTCTGTGGATCAGGATTGTCGTGAACACGATATGGCAGGGTCTTGGGGATAAACTTCTGTCCGTTTTTCATCCTTCGCGGCTTCCCTACATCCTCCGCAACAGTACGATTGGCGAGAAGCATGAACTCTTCTATAAGCTTATTTGCGTCCTTCGACCGTTTGTAATAGCACCTTATAGGCTTGCCGTCTTTGTCAATGTCAAACTTCAGCTCTTCAGAATCGAAGTTTACGGCTCCGTCTTTAAACCGCTTGTCACGCAGCTTCTTCGCAAGACGATCGAGTGTTATTATCTGCTCTGCATTCTCACCTTTATAGCCATCCTTCCCCGGTGCCGGAGCAGGAGAACCTGTACCATCGACAACACCATTGCTTTCCAACAACTCCTGGGCTTCCTCGTATGCATACCTACGGTTGCTTCTTATTACCGTATGAACAATACGATATTGTTTTACTTCCGCCTCTTCATTCAAATGGAAAATAACGCTATAACATAGCTTCTCTTCGTCTGGGCGTAGCGAACATACGTAGTTACAAAGATGCTCTGGCAGCATTGGTATGGTACGGTCTACAAGATATATTGACGTGGCGCGTTTTTGTGCCTCTTTGTCAATAATCGAGCCTTCAGTAACGTAATGTGACACATCGGCAATATGCACACCCACTTCCCACAAGCCATCACTTATGCTCCGTATACTAAGAGCATCATCAAAGTCCTTTGCATCATGCGGGTCGATGGTACATGTCCACACATCCCTGAAATCCTCTCTCTCTGCCAAGTCTTGTTCGGTAATCTCACCTGAAATCTCTTTTGCAGCATCCTCAACGGCTTTCGGGTACTTATATGGCAGTCCATACTGTGCCAGTATAGCATGCATCTCCGTGTTATTCTCACCAGCCTTCCCAAGGATGTCGACGACTTCACCAACCAACCGTCTTGAGTCTTTTGACGGCCACTCGATTACTTTCACGACAGCCTTGTCACCTGTCTTGCCTTCCTTTAGCTTTCTCCTTGGTATTAATATGTCATTTGAAAAAACATTACTCTCCAGTTCAAGGAAAGCCACCTCAGGCTCCACGTGCAACGTTCCGACAAACGTATCCTTGGCATGCTGGAGTATGTCGGTGACCATTGCCTCTTTTATGTGGTTTCTGCGACGCGCCAAAAGAGTTATACGTACACGATCTCCATTCATCGCATACATAGAATTGCGTTCAGAAACAAATATGGGCTTGTCGCTACCGTCAGGTATAAATGAGTTCTTTCCATTAGACTTACGTACAAACGTACCTTCCTGAACCTGACCATCCGTGTTAAGGCGGTAACTTGCGTCCGTAACCTTACTTAAGAAATCATCCCAAGCCATATCCTCCATTACTTCCACAGCCAACATCTTTGCCGGATGTGTTTTCAACTGAAGCATTTTGAAAATCTGCTTATATGCTAAAGTTTCACCTGGGTGAGACTTGAACAACTCTCTCACAAGCTCTTCAACTTTCTTTTTAGTGAAGCGTACGGCTTTTTTCTTTGGCTTAGACATAACAAATGCATTTTCATGATAATCTGTTTGCAAAGATAAAATAAAACAAAGAGAAATCAAAATGATTTCATAAAAAATTGATGTCATGCGTTTTAATTAAAACGCGAATAGCCATATTCTATAGGAATTTCTATATGGATTACATTACTTTATAGGGACTACATTGCAAATGCAGGATTCATTCTTAAACAAACTAAACAAATTTCCAAAAGTTACATAATCCTTTGTAATCAACTTATTATCAGTTTGTTAAGTTGTATGTACCTTTTTATCAAAGTTACATAAGTTACATAGACACCAAAACAAGTTGTTTTGGTGCCACAAAGTTACTCTTTTAGGTTCAAATAGATCGCTTCTTTGAGACCAAAACAACTTGTTTTGGTCTGCCAGAAACCTTCTTCTGGATAACAAACTGCATCTTTTAGTCATGCGTTTGCCCTCATTATCCCATACGAATCAGCCTCCGCCCCTGCTCCATTTCCACGCCTTTGGTAATCGCAAAGTTTTGCCAAGGAATGTAACATTTTAGCGAGAAAGCACAAGACTTTTGCAATTAAATTGCTTAAACACATGAAATTTATGATACTTTTCAAAAAGTATCATAGCAGCTAAACCTCTAATACACAACTATTTATAAGGAAATATGATGGTTTTGCAAAAAATTAGGTTTCAGAAAATTAATCATACTGGTCAAATCTTTCTGCTATAACAAATCAAAAGTAAAATGAAAAAATTACTAAGAAGTCCTTGCGTCTATTTTTCCCATCTTAGCCTATATGAATATCCTGGTGCCGGGCGCTCCTGCATACAGATATAACTTTTATACTCATTGTCGAACGAAACCGACCTGATAGTTTCCATAGAACAGATTTTATTATGCGTCGAAATCCATATTAGATAATTGTCTCTTGTACGATGCAAAGATAGTACCTAAATTCCGCAGCACTTTAGTTTAACTATTTTTATAAGTTCCTGGGCAACAAAATATTGCCCAGGATTTTGCCATGTCAGATTTTTCACTTACCTTAGTGCTGCATTTCAAGACAAGCAAAATCATCTGGTGGCATGGCAAAGGTACAAATAAAATCAGAGAAAATCACTCCTTTTGGG
>FLNX01001178.1_pt1 | contig 18730 bp, 17 predicted proteins | sample 1140341 | NCBI WGS metagenome assembly FLNX01 (sample SAMEA3878208, study PRJEB12797) | bioreactor metagenome | biome: Moose rumen | place: Sweden | collected 2011-10
GAGGGTGAGGGTGAGGGTGAGGGTAAGGGTAAGGGTAAGGGGTGATGTTCGGAGCTTGAAGTGGGATCGGTTACGGGGCTGGGCCGTGATCATCTGGGGAGCAGAGTCCAGATCAGATCCGGAGTGCCGTTATGAGAAAGGGAATGCTGCCAGAAAGACTTCGGCTCATGCCGGAAGGGAGATGACGGGGTGCAGGATCGGAGGCGGAGCACAGGAACGGGTGCCCGGCATGCCACCAGGCCCAGCCAGATCTTCAGTACTTCCCTGCCCTGGCCCGCAAGCCAGCCCCGCCCATGATCCCGGTGCCCTGCCGGCAGCATGGACGGCCGCCGGCGCAGATCCGGCAGCGGGCTACAGGTGGTTCTCGCCGATAAACTTCTCGAAGTCCACCGGCAAGAGGGGCCGGGAGTAGTAGAAACCCTGGATGGACTTGATGCCAATGCCGGTGATCTTGTTGAACTCCCGGTTGGTCTCCACGCCCTCGGCGATAAGGTGGAGTTCAAAGCGGCGGCTGAGATTGTAGATGGTCCGGACCACCTCCTGCTTGCCCAGGTTGCTGTCAATGTCCTGGACAAAGGCCCGCTTGAGCTTCAGGGTGTTGACACACAGGGAGGTGATCTCAATCATGTTGGCGAAGCTGGTGCCGAAGTCATCCAGGGTGAGGGTCACCCCCAGGGAATGCAGGGACTCGGCAGCAGTCCGGGCCTGGAGGAAGTTCTCGGAGAAGATCTTCTCCGTGGTCTCAAACTCCAGCAGCTCCGGAGGATAGTTGTACTTGGTGAACAGTCCCGCCACCACATTCATGAGGTTGGGATCCAGGAACTGCCGGCGGGTGAGGTTGATGGAGATGGGCTTCATCTCATAGCCGCAGGCGCCCCACTCCAAGTTCTGGGTGATGCACTTCTCGATGACCCAGTAACCGATCTCGATGATGATCCCGTTCTCCTCCGCCAGGGCGATGAACTCCCCGGGCTCAATGTCCCCCAGGGTGCGGTTGTGCCAGCGGATCAGGGCCTCGGCCCCCAGCAGGCGCCCGTCATCGGCGTTGATCTTGGGCTGGTAGGCGATGGTCAGCTCATTGTTGGCAATGGCATTGAGCAGTTCGCACTCAATCTTCACATTCCTGACCACCACGCTGTTGGAGATATCGGCAAAATACACTGCCCCGTGGCGGGCGTGCTTCTTCCCGTAGCGGATGCAGAGCTCGGCGCACTTGAACAGCTCCTCAAAGTCCCGGGTGTCCCCCGGGGCCGTGCTGACACCGAAACTCAGCTCCACCGCCACGGTGTTGCCGCTGACCGTCACCGGCTCGCAGATCTGGCGCCTGAGGCTCTCCATGAGCTCAGTGATGTTGAGCCGGCGGTGAATGTTCTCCACAATCAGGCAGAACTCATCCCCGGCAACCCGGGCGGCCCGGGCCTTGAGGTTCTTGACGAAGTTCCGGAGGCGGAAGGAGAGCTGACGCAGGATCTCATCGCCGCAGGCAAAGCCGCAGGAGGCGTTGACCAGCTTGAAGTTGTCAATGCTGATCATGATCATGTAGGTGTCCACGCCGTTCTCCAGGGCCGCAGCGAGGATCTCAGGATATCCGGTCACCAGGGAGTGGCGGTTGCCCAGACCTGTGAGATAGTCCACATGCTCCATCTCATAGATCTTCAGTTCCTTCTCCTTGCGGTCGGTGATGTCATGGGCCAGGCCGGCGCAGCCCATCACCGTGCCGTCAGGATCCTTCACCGGCATTTTCACCGTCTCATACCAGACGGAGCCCTTGTCATTCTCCTGGTAGCGGTACTCCTTGCCGTTTCTGATCACATACTCGTCATCCCGGCGGTAGCCGTCGGCCAGGAACTTGTCCGCCAGATCCTCATCCCGGAGGCCCACAAAGCTGTCCACCAGGGGGAACAGGTGGTAGTAGGACTTGTTCACAAACTGCAGCCGGCGCTCCCGATCCTTGAGCCAGATGATGTCCGAGCTGTGGTTCATGATCTCCTCATAGGCCCTGACCCGGTACTCCAGCTCGGACAGGTGGCTGCGCATGCGGCGGTTCTTGAACCAGAGGAAGGCCAGGGCGGCTGCCAGGGGGATCATAAGGATCAGTTCCACAAGCATCTCCATAATCACCTCCGTCAGTTCATCCACCGGACGCCGCCCCCAGAATCCGGGGGAATGGGCACCGGCCCAAGATAAGTATACATGGGGACGCCCCCTGCCGCCACCGCGGCGGGAGAAACATGTGAACCCGCCACAGAGCGTCCGGGGACTTTCCCCGGAATAAGAAAAGGCCCCCATCCGGGAGCCTTCCTTGCTAAACGTGCTTAAGACGTGATCTGTCAGGGACAGAATTACATCATGCCGCCCATGCCGGGAGCGCCCATGCCGGCGCCGGCTGCAGGAGCCTCAGCCTTGGGCTTGTCGGTGATCATGCACTCGGTGGTGATCATCAGGCCGGCAATGGAGGAAGCAAACTGCAGGGCAGATCTGGTGACCTTGGTAGGATCCAGGATGCCCATCTCCAGCATGTCGCCGTAGGTGTCATTGGCTGCATTGTAGCCAAAGTTCCCCTGGCCTTCCTTGACCTTGTTGGCAACCACAGAGGACTCTTCACCGGCATTGGTGACAATCTGGCGCAGAGGAGCCTCCATGGCCTTGAGGGCAGCACGGATACCCACATTCTGATCCTCGTTGGCACCGGTGATGCCGGCAATGGCTGCGGCAACACGGACCAGGGCGACACCGCCGCCAGGAACCACACCTTCCTCAACAGCAGCGCGGGTGGCATGGAGAGCGTCCTCAACACGGTACTTCTTCTCCTTCATCTCCACCTCGGTGGCAGCGCCAACCTTGATCACAGCCACGCCGCCGGACAGCTTGGCAACACGCTCCTGGAGCTTCTCCTTGTCGTAGTCGGACTTGGTGTCCTTGATCTGCTGCTTGATCTGCTCAACCCGGGCCTTGATGTCAGCCTCGTCACCGGCGCCGTCGATAACGGTGGTGTTGTCCTTGGTGATGACCACTCTCTTGGCCTTGCCCAGATCCTCCAGGGTGGCCTTCTCCAGGGTCATGCCCAGTTCGGAGGAGATCACAGTGCCCTTGGTCAGGATGGCGATATCCTGCAGCATAGCCTTGCGGCGGTCGCCGAAGCCAGGAGCCTTGACGGCGGCGATCTTGACGATGCCGCGCATGTTGTTGACCACCAGAGTAGCCAGGGCCTCGCCCTCAACATCCTCGGCAATGATCAGCAGGGGCTTGCCAGCCTTGGCAACGCCTTCCAGCAGGGTCAGGATATCGCGGATGTTGCTGATCTTCTTGTCAACCAGGAGGATGAAAGGATCCTCGAGCTCAACGGAGCCGTTCTCCTGCTTGTTGATGAAGTAAGGGGAAAGGTAGCCGCGGTCGAACTGCATGCCCTCAACCAGGGAAAGCTCGTCCTCAAGGCCGGTGCCCTCCTCAATGGTGATGACACCGTCACGGCCCACCTTGTCCATGGCGTCGGCAATCAGTTTGCCCACAGTCTCATCGGCATTGGCGGAGATGGTGCCCACCTGGGCGATGGCCTTGGAGTCCTTGCAGGGAACGGAGATGGTCTTCAGCTGCTCAACAGCGGCAGCCACAGCCTTGTCGATACCGCGCTTCAGATCCATGGGGTTGCGGCCGGAGGAGACTGCCTTCAGACCCTCGTTGACAATAGCCTGGGCCAGAACAGTGGCAGTGGTGGTGCCGTCGCCGGCGGCGTCATTGGCCTGGGAGGCGACTTCCTTCACCATCTGGGCGCCCATGTTCATGAACTTGTCATCAAGCTCAATCTCCTTGGCGACGGTGACACCGTCCTTGGTGATGTTGGGAGCGCCGTAGGACTTGTCCAGAACCACATTGCGGCCCTTGGGGCCCAGGGTCACCTTGACGGCGTCAGCCAGGACATTAACACCTTCCAGCATCTTGGTTCTGGCGTCCTTGCCAAAAATTACTTCCTTTGCAGACATAATCTTGAAAACCTCTTAATAAAGAAAACAGGCTGAACTGACGGGATAACCGGCATCAGTCCTCAACCACTGCGAGAATGTCGTTCTCGGAGAGAATGAGAACGTCCTTGCCGTCCAGCTTTTCGGTCTTGGTGCTGTAGCCCTCATTGAAAATGACCACATCGCCGACCTTAACGGACATGGGGAGCAGCTGGCCGTTGTCAAGGGTGCGGCCCTTGCCCACAGCGATGACCTTGCCCCGGGAGGACTTCTGAGCTGCGGACTCAGTCAGAAGGATGCCGCCGGAAGATTTGGTCTCCTTCTCTTCCCTTTCAATAATGACCTTGTCGTGTAATGGACGAATTGACATTTTAAAACTCCGTTTTTACCATATCTTCTAAACGTTGCTTTCTATGTATGGTCAGCAGCCTGAAATTCAAGGAAAAATTTTCAAAAACTTTCTGAAGCCCCCGCCGGGAGCCTCTCCGCCGGGAGAAAGGAGGAGGTGCGCCCATGCTTCCCAGGGGATTTCTGATCCTGATCCTAGCCCTGGCGGTGCTCTCCGGCAGCGCCGGTGCCGAGGGGATCCTTGACGATCTGCAGATCGCCGGCGCCCCGGAGCAGGACGTTAAGATCTACCTGCCCGTGTCGGAGGCCTTCCGGAAGGAGGTGTCCCGGGATGAGCAGGGCCGGCAGGCCCAGATCCGCCTGATCCCAGCTCCGGGCTATTACCTCTACCGCGCCAAGATCAGTGCCGTCACCGCCTCCGGCCGGAATCTGGATCTGGATCTGCCCGGAGGCCTGGAGCACACCGACGACTTCATGGGCACCCAGGTGGTCTACTATGTGCCCGTGACGATCACCGTCCCCCTGGAGGAGGACGTCACCGTCACCTTCCAGGGATGCACCGAGGGCATGTGCTATCCCCCCCAGCGCCTGATCGTGGCCGCACCCTTCCCCTCTGACAGCAGTGCGCCGGAGAAAGTAGCCGCCGCTGGCTCTCCAGAAACCGCCGCCCCTGCCGGTCCCCAGGCCCGGCCGGAGCAGCACCTCCGGGAGATCCCGGAAGAGACCGGGGGCTCCCTTCTGGGAAGCGTCCGGGAGCTGGCACTGTTCCTGCTGGTGGGTCTGTCCCTGTCCTTCACCCCCTGCGTCTTTCCCATGTATCCCATCCTGAGCATGATGCTCTTCGGGCGGAAGAGCCAGGGCCAGGAGAACCGGCGCACTTTCGCCATCTCCCTGTTCTTTGTGCTGGGCATCGCCCTGACCTATGCGGGGCTGGGGGTGGTCACCAGTTATTTCGGCGCCCAGACCCACGCCTTCCTGCAGCAGAAGGCGGTGCTGATAACCTTCAGCGTCATCTTCATCATCCTGTCCCTTTCCATGCTGGGGCTGTTCACCATCCAGGTGCCCGCCTTCATCTCCTCCCGGCTGCAGAAGATCGCCGACAATCAGCATGCGGGCTCCCTCACCGGCGCCTTTGTCATGGGCGTCACCGCCTCCCTGATCTGCTCCCCCTGCACCACCGCCCCGGTGTCGGCATCCGTGCTCTACACCATCCAGAAGGGCAGCGTGATCACCGGCACCCTGGATCTCCTGATGCTGGGGATCGGCATGGGCCTGCCCATGCTGGCCATCGGGCTGTTCGGACGCCGGGTGCTGCCCCGGGCGGGAAACTGGCTTGAGCTCATCAAGCGCCTCATCGGGATCTTCTCCCTGTGCGTGCCCCTGATCCTCCTGGACCGGATCCTGCCCTCATGGATCCTGCCCGCCGGGATCATCGTACTGTGCGGCACGGCCCTGATGACCGTCGTGCACAGTGTCAGGCCCCGCCTGACCCTGGCATGTCTGCCGGCGATCTTGGCCCTGGGGCTGGCGGCCGGATGGTATCTGGTGGACTGGAACGGCACTGCCCCAGGCAGGCTGGAGTTCCGGAGCGCCTCCTCCCTGGAGCAGATCCAGGATCTGCTGGACCGGAGCCCCGGCAAAAAGGCTGTGATCGACTTCTACGCCTCCTGGTGCACCTCCTGCCGGCGCTATGAGGAGGAGACCTTTGCCAGCAGTGCCGTGCAGCGGGAACTGGCGGACTACCTGCTGATCCGGGTGGATCTCAGTGAGTCGGATGAACAGAACGGCCGGATCTCCGCTCACTACAACCTGGTGGGCCTGCCCTCGGTAATGCTCACCGATGAGAACCGGAACGCAACCCTGCTGTCCGGCTTCTATGACAGCAAAGGGTTCCTGAAGGAGCTCAGGAAGCAGCGCCGCTGATCTGACCAGATCTGCTCTGCACGGATCAGATTTCTTCTGATCTCGGCTCCGGTCTGATCCGGCGGTTCAGATCTGACCGCCACCCCTTTTCCCTCAGCCCGGCAGGCCCGGGCGTTTCACCGCCGGCAGCCCCTCCACCGTGTCAGGCCGGCACCCACTCCGGAAATGCCCCAGGATCAGAGACAGTCCCCGACTCCCCCGGTCCCGGCCTCAGAAGCGCACTGCTTCCCAAAAGCCGTCCGATCTCCGGACACAATGGCCCCCTCACACCCTCCCGGCACCGCCCATCCTGCAACCAGCCACCACAAACCCAGACACCTACCACCCAAAACCAGGATCCCCAAAAACAAAAAAACCTGCCCCAAAGGACAGGTCAGCGTGACACATATTCTTATGCGGCAATGCCGCAGATCATACCCAAGGGCAGATCAGAAGTTAGCAGCGTCGGCGTCAACTGCGGGCAGCTGCTTGACAGTGTCCTGCAGGGTGCCTGCGGCCTTTCCGGCAGCCTCAGCGGCCTTCTGGGCCTCTTCCAGTTTCTTCTGAGCGTCAGCAGCGGCCTTAGCAGACTCCTCTGCCAGCTTTTTGGCCTCAGCGGCGGCGTCATCGGCAGCCTTCTTGGCAGCATCCTCAGCAGCCTTCTTGGCGGCATCCTCAGCAGCCTTCTTGGCGGCAGCAGCATCAGCTGCGGCCTTCTGGGCTGCGTCCTCGGCGGCCTTCTTAGCAGCGGCATCAGCGGCAGCCTTCTTGGCTGCTGCGTCTTCTGCAGCCTTCTTGGCAGCATCATCAGTCTTGCTTCCGGCTGCTGCAGGCTCAGCAGCGCCGGCATGCTTCACACCCACCAGCCTGACATGGAAGATCAGGGTGGAGTTGGGCGGGATCAGGTTGCCGGGGAGCTTCTGGTCGCGGTAGGCCAGCTCGGAGGGGATGAAGAAGTCATAGTCAGAGCCCACGGTCATCAGTTTGATGCCTTCCTGCCATCCGGGAATGACGCCGCCCACAGGGAACTCCAGTGCGGTCTTGCCCTCGGTCTCGTTGGTGTCAAAGACCTTGCCGCTGATGAGCTTGCCGGTGTAGAAGACGGAGACCACATCGTCATTGGAGGTAACCTTGTCACCGGTGCCCTGGACATTTACCCGATACTGGAGACCGGAGGAGGTCACCTTCACACCCTCAGCCTTGGCGTTCTTGGCCAGGAACTCCTGACCGGCCTTCAGGTTGGCGTCCTTCTCAGCCTTTTCCTTGGCCTCGGCCTTGGTGCGCACCTCGTTGTCCAGAGCCTGCAGGTTCTTCTGGACATCATCCTTGCTCATGCGGCTCTTGCCGCTGAGCCCGTCGATGAAGCCCTGCTTCAGGGACTCCACATCAAAGTCAACCCCCATCTCCTTGGTCACCTTGATGTTCTGCTGCAGCCCCTCGCCCACGGTGCTGCCCAGGGCATAGCTGTAGTTTCTCAGGGGTGAGCCCAGATCCAGGGACTTGCCGTCAGCGGCGGCCTTGTCCTTGGCGGCATCAGCCTTCTTGGCAGGCTCTGCAGGCTTGGCCGCAGGGGCGGCCGTGCTCTGCCGGACCTCAACCGAGGGCTTGGAGGGAGTCTTCTTGTCGCCGTCACCGTCGCAGCCGGCCAGGAAAGCCAGCACCATGGATGCGGCGGCAGTGTATTTTAAGAGGTTACTCATGGTTATGTTGATTCCTTGAACAAATAACATCAGAAAGCTCCGGCGCCTGCTGGAGCGCTGCAATGCCTGGGGCAGGCGCAAATCCGGGAGAACGAGTCTCCCCAGAGCAAAAAACCGCATTAAATTCTATCATAGTTTGCCATTTGCCTAAAATCCGGAAGCATGCTCCCCCGGGGATATTCCCGGGGATGTCCGGTTGCCCCTGGAATGTGCGGCGCCCTGGGTCCGGGACGGCCCTGCCGGGGCGGCGGTTGCGCCAGGATCCCCAAAGTACTAAAATTGCCAGTGACAGTTTCTCAGGGAACGGTGCAAGTCCATACCGGTGGTGAAGTCCACGAGCGCCCCTGCGCAGAACAGGTTCAATTCCTGTACCGACGGTAAAGTCCGGATGAAAGAGAATGTCACAGATCCTCCGGGGGCTTTCTGTCCCCAGGTTGCACCTCTGCATTCCCCGCCATCCCCCTCTCTGCACCCCGCATTCCCCCGGCACCCGCATTCAAGGAGCAGAGCCAGAGCATATGTTCACAGGGATCATCGGCGACATCGGCACCGTGACGGAAACCCTCCCCGCACCCGGAGGCCTCAGGCTGTCGGTGCGCTGCGGCAGCACCGACTTCAGCGGTGTCAGGCTCGGAGACTCCATCGCCGTCAACGGCGTGTGCCTCACCGTGGCCTCCATGGCCCCCGCCTCCCGGATCTTCACCGCCGACGCCTCCCATGAGACCGTGGGACGCACCAATCTCCGGCATCTCCGCCCCGGATCCCGGGTCCACCTGGAGCAGGCCCTGCAAATGGGTGGGCGCCTGGACGGCCACATAGTCACCGGCCATGTGGACGCCACCGGCACCGTGAGTGCCGTGCAGCCCCGAGGGGACGCCACCGACTTTCTCATCCGCCCACCGGCAGATCTGCTGCGCTACATTGCCGTGAAGGGCTCCATCGCCGCTGACGGGGTCTCCCTGACAGTCAACAGCCTGGACAGCAGCGGGATCTTCCGCCTCACCATCATCCCCCACACCATGAGGAGCACCTGCATCGGCTCCTGGGAGCCGGGTTATGAGGTCAACCTTGAGGTGGATATCCTCGCCCGGTACCTAGAGCGGCTCCACGCCAGCCGGGAGGACCGGGGCGGGACCGGGGCGGAAGGCAGGACGCAGGCTGCATCCGGCGGACTCACGCTGGAGACCCTGAACGCCAACGGTTTTTTCTAGGAGGCCAAAGCATGACCATCAGCAGAACAGAGGACATTATTGAGGAGTTCCGCCAGGGAAGGATGGCGGTGATCATGGATGACGAGGACCGGGAAAACGAGGGGGACATCATCATTCCCGCCGTGCACTGCACCCCGGAGTCCATCAACTTCATGGCCCAGCACGGCAGGGGCCTGATCTGCCTGGCCCTGAGCCGCAGCCGCTGCCGGCAGCTGAACCTAGAGCTGATGGTGGACCGGAACCGGGCCCCATTCTCCACCGCCTTCACCACCACCATTGAGGCCGCCCGGGGGGTCACCACCGGGATCTCCGCCGCTGACCGGGCCACCACAGTCCAGGCGGCGGTGGCGCCAGACGCCGGGCCGGACGACATTGTCCAGCCGGGGCATGTGTTCCCCCTGATGGCCCAGGATGGCGGCGTCCTGGTGCGCACCGGCCACACTGAGGCCTCAACAGATCTAGCCCGCCTGGCGGGTCTGGAGCCGGCGGCGGTGATCTGCGAGATCATGAATGATGACGGCACCATGGCCCGGCGGGACGATCTGGAGCGGTTCTGCCAGAACCACGGTCTGCTCCTGGGCACCGTGTCAGATCTGGTGGAATACCGGATGAAGAACGAGACCACAGTCCGGGAGGTGTCCCGCTGCGTCCTGCCCACCCGGTGGGGGGAGTTCAGGATGATCTCCTACCAGGACACCGTCTTCGGAGTGGCGCACTTCGCCCTGATCCACGGGGATCTAGCAAAGTGCCCCGAGCCCCTGGTGCGGGTGCACCTGTCAGACTATTTCAGCGATGTGCTGGGATCCGACCGGAGCCGGAAGCAGTCCTTCTCCGTAAGTGAGGCCCTCAGCGCCATCAGCCGGGACTGCGGAGTGCTGGTGATCATCAACGCCGGCACCGGCGGCGACGTGCTCCTGGAGAAGACCCGGCAGTTCCAGGAGGAGGATCAGAGCGGCGCCCGGAAGATCCCTGCGGGACATTCCAAGAGGGTGGGGATCGGCTCCCAGATCCTCAAGAGCCTGGGGATCACCAGCATGCGCCTGATGTCCACCCAGACCCGGTACAACGGCCTGGCCGGATACGGGCTGAAGATAACCTCCTTTGTCAGCCCTGCCGGCTGACACCCGGCCCAGGGTTGCTGCCCCTGTCCTGATCCCGCCGCCGGTGAGCGCCCCGGCGGCGTGTGCTATAATCTGCGGCGCCTTTGAACAACCTGCCAGGAGACTACAGTGAAGACCATCGAAGGAAATCTGACCGCCAGGGACGCACGGGTTGCCGTGATCGTGTCCCGATTCAACAGTTTCATCACCGAGCACCTGCTCAGCGGGGCCCTGGATGTGCTGAACCGCCAGGGTGAAGTGCCTGACAGCGCCATCACCGTGGTCCGGGTACCCGGAGCCGTGGAGATCCCCCTGACCGCCAAGACCCTGGCCGCCACCAAAAAGTATGATGCAGTCATCGCCCTGGGCTGCGTGATCCGGGGAGCCACCTACCATTTCGAGATCGTGGCCAACGAGAGCGCCAAGGGTCTGGCCCAGGTCATGCTGGAGCATGGCATTCCCGTGGCCTTCGGCATCCTCACCACCGACACCATTGACCAGGCGGTGCAGCGTGCCGGCTCCAAGGCGGGCAACAAGGGCGCCGAGGCGGCTCTCAGTGCCCTGGAGATGATCAACGTGCTGAAGCAGATAAAGGATCAGGACAAGTGAGCGCAGAGAAGAAGGGAAAGGGCGTCAGGCCGTTTGAGCGCCGCAACGCCCGTCAGATGGCCACCCAGGCCATTTATGAATGGCAGATGACCGGCAACGATGCTGCTGTCATTATTGAGCAGTTCCTGGAAAGCGAGAAGAAGAAGGCAGATCTGGACTACTTCCGGGAGGTGGTGGCCGGGGTGATCAGCCATGTGGACACCCTGGATCAGATCCTGGGCCGTTATGTCACCGGACGCACCATGGCTGAACTGGATCAGGTGGACAAGGCCATCCTGCGCATCGGCTGCTATGAACTGCTATATCACCGGGAACTGGACTGCCGCATTGTGCTGAACGAGGCCATTGAGCTTGCCAAGAGCTTTGCCGCCGCCGACAGCCACAAGTTTGTCAACGGCGTCCTGGACAAGGTGGTGAAGAACGAGCTTAAGGACTAATGAACGAGTTCGGTCTCATTGACCGCTATTTCCGAAAGGCCGCCGGCTCCAACCGTGCCCTGCTGGGGATCGGTGACGACTGCGGCCTTTTCAGCATTCCCCCCGGCTGTCATGCGGCCGTAACCACGGACACCTTGGTGTCCGGGGTGCATTTTTTCCCCGGCACGGATCCCCATGATCTGGGGTGGAAGTGCCTGGCAGTCAACCTGTCTGATCTGGCCGCCTCCGGTGCCTCCCCCCTGTTCCACACTCTGGCCCTGACCCTGCCCGAAGCCGATCCCGGCTTCCTGGAGCCCTTTTCCCAAGGCATGGATGAACTGGCGCAGAAAGCCGGATCCGAGCTCATCGGCGGCGACACCACCCGGGGGCCTATGACCATTACCATCACTGCGGTGGGCTGTGTTCCAGCCGGGGAGGATATCCGCCGCAGCGGGGCCAGAGCCGGGGATCAGATCTGGGTCACCGGGGATCTGGGCGGGGCGGCCCTGGCAGTCGCCGATCTGAGCCGGGGACGGGAGACGGCGCCGGAGTTCCTCAGGCGGCTGAACCACCCTGAGCCCCGCAGCCTCTTCGGGATCCGGCTTCGGGGCACCGCCACCTCCATGCTGGATATCTCCGACGGCCTCCTGGCCGATCTGGGGCACATCATGGAGGCCTCCGGCCGGGGAGCTCTGCTACATCTGGAGCAGATCCCCCTCTGCCCCGGGGCTGTTCCGGCAGCAGCGGCGGCACCTGCCCCCGGCGATCTCCCAGGTCTGGCTCCGGATCTGGATCTGATCCCGGAGGAGACCGCCCTCCGGGCGGCACTCACCGGCGGAGACGACTATGAGCTGTGCTTCACAGCCCCGCCGGAAAAGGAGATGATCATCAGGGAGATCTCTCAGGAGCTCGGGATCCCGGCTTCCTGCATCGGCAGCATCACCGCCGATCCCGGGATCAGAGCCCTGCTCCGGGGCACCCCGTATCCCCTGCCCCAGGAGGGTGGATACACCCACTTCTGATCATCTGATCATGAACTTCTGATCATGATCCCCTGCTCATCAGTAGTGGGGCGGCGGGGTCTCCTCCGAAGGCAGGGCCACATTGGACACCGTGCACTCCCGGAGCCTGCCGCTAAGATGCCTGACGGCGGTTCTGAGCTCCTCCAGTTCCCGGGACTGCCGGGTCACCACCGCATTCAGATCCTCCAGGGTCTTCTCCATGAAGGCCATCCTGCTTTCCAATTCCTCCAGACGATCCGTCTCAGACACTTTTCCTCTCCATGATCACACGCAGATCTGATCCCACCGCCGCAGTCTCCCGGATCCGGTAGGAGGGCGCAGCTCCCAGGGTAGCCGGAGCAGCAAAGCCTGCCAGGGGCCGGGCGTCAGCCCCCAGAAACACCGGGGCCAGGTACAGGATGATCTCATCCGCCAGATCGGCGCTAATGACGCTGCCGGCAAACCGGGCGCCGGCCTCGATCCACACATCATTGATCTGCCTTGCCCCCAGTTCCCGGAACACCGCAGGCAGCGCCTCCTCCCGCTTAGCATCATAGAAGATCTCACCCTCCCGGGGCTCGGCAGTGAAGCGGAGCACCTCACGCCCCGGGGCCAGCACCGCCGCCTCATCCGGGATCCGCCGGTGCTGATCCAGCAGTGCCAGCAGGGGCTGGCGCACCTGCTCCCCGGGATAGATCCGGCGGATCTCCTCTGGCAGTTCGGCAGGCCGCACATTCATGGAGGGGTTGTCGGCCAGGACCGTGGCAGAAGTGGTCAGGATGGCGCTGCTGGCCGCCCGCATGGCCTGCACATCCCGCCGGGCCTCAGCACAGGTGATCCACTTGCTGGTGCCGGCAGGCAGTGCGGTCCTGCCGTCCATGCTGCATCCCATCTTCAGGCGCACATAGGGCAGCCCGGTGCGCATGCGCTTCAGAAAACCCCGGTTCAGGGTCTCCGCCTCCTCCCGCAGGAGCCCGCACCGGGTGCTGATCCCGGCCTGCTCCAGCATCCGGAAGCCCGCCCCGGAAACCCGGGGGTTGGGATCCCCCATGGCGGCGGTGACGCTCCGGACCCCGCCCCGGATCAAGAGTTCAGCACAGGGCGGGGTGCGGCCGTAATGGGAGCAGGGCTCCAGAGTCACATAGACATCCGCCCCCCGGATATCCCCTCCGGCGGCCGCCGCGGCGTTGACCTCCGCATGCCCCTCACCGGCCCGGACGTGAAATCCCTCGCCGATGATCTGCCCGTCACGGACGATCACACAGCCCACACAGGGGTTGGGCGGCGCCGTGAAACGCCCCCGGGCGGCAAGATCCAGGGCCCGGCGCATCAGCTGCCGATCCTGATCGCTCCAGAGAGAGGTTCCCATGGCTGAGTCAGCATTCATGAGCCGCCTCCACGATCAGAGCTTCACTTCCCGGAGCCGGGCGATCTCATCGCCAAACTCCTTCACATCGGTGAACTTGCGGTACACCGAGGCAAAGCGCACATAAGCCACCTCGTCCAGATCCCGCAGTGCGTCCATGACATACTCGCCGATGACCGACGACGGGATCTCCCGCTCTCCAATGCTGCGGATCCGGGCCTTGATGTGGCTCAGGCTCTCCTCTATCTGTTCAATGCCCACCGGGCGCTTCTCCAGGGCCCGCTGCATGCCGTTGCGCAGCTTTTCCTCGTCAAAGGGCACCCGGGCCCCGTCATTCTTGATCACCCGGGGCATCACCAGCTCCGCAGTCTCAAAGGTGGTGAACCGCTCACGGCATTCCACGCACTCCCGGCGGCGGCGCACCTGGGATCCGTCAGCCACCAGCCTGGAGTCAATCACCTTGGAGTCCGCAGCTCCGCAAAATGGACAGTGCATAGTCGCTCTCCTGAAAGAAAAAGGCCCGCCGAAAAATCAACTCTGCGGGCCTCCTGTCAAATAAAAAGAAAGGGATCAGCCTTCATACACCGGGAAGTTGCGGCACAGTTCAATGACCTTCTCCCGGACTCCGGCGATGACGGACTCGTCATCATGGTGATCCAGCACATCGCAGATCCAGCCGGCCAGGAGCACTGCCTGCTCCTCCTTCATACCCCGGCGGGTCATGGCAGGGGTGCCGATACGGAGACCCGAGGTGACAAAGGGAGATCTGGGATCATTGGGCACAGAGTTCTTGTTCACTGTGATGTTGGCCCTTCCCAGGGCAGCGTCAGCATCCTTGCCGGAAAGTTCCCGGCCAATGAGATCCACCAGGAACAGATGGTTGTTGGTGCCGCCGGAAACCACCTTGTAGCCCCGCTCCAGGAAAACCCGGACCATGGCCTGGGCATTCTGCACCACCTGACGCATCATCTCCTTGAACTCCGGCTCCATGGCCTCCTTGAAGGCCACCGCCTTGGCGGCGATGATGTGCATCAGGGGACCGCCCTGGCCGCAGGGGAAGATGGCAGAATTGAGCTTTTTGTGGAGATCCGGATCATCCACCGCAGTCAGGATCAGGCCGCCCCGGGGACCGGCCAGGGTCTTGTGGGTGGTGGTGGTGACCACATGGGCATAAGGCAGGGGGCTGGGATACACCCCGGCGGCCACAAGGCCGGCCACATGGGCCATGTCCACAAACAGGTAAGCGCCCACAGCGTCGGCGATCTCCCGCATCTTCTTCCAGTCGACAATGCCCGAGTAAGCGGAGAACCCGGCCACAATCACCTTGGGACGGCACTCCTCAGCCATGACCCTGACGGCCTCATAGTCGATGACGCCGTCATCGTTGACCCCGTACTGGACTGAATGATAGAACTTGCCGGAGAAGCTCACAGAGGCACCGTGGGTCAGATGACCGCCGTGGGCAAGGCTCATGCCCATGATGGTGTCCCCGGGTGCTGCCAGGGCGGCATAGACGGCGGCATTGGCCTGGGAGCCGGAATGGGGCTGAACATTGGCATACACGGCGCCGAAGAGCTTCTTGGCCCGCTCAATGGCCAGGGTCTCGATCTTGTCCACGAACTCACAGCCGCCGTAGTAGCGCTTCCCGGGATAGCCCTCAGCGTACTTGTTGGTCAGCTGAGTGCCCTGGGCCTCCATGACCCGGGGGCTGGCGTAGTTCTCAGAGGCGATAAGCTCAATATGCTCCTGCTGACGGGTGTTCTCACTCTGAATGGCAGCGCTGAGCTCAGGATCGTAAGCGGCGATGCTCATTTCCTTCTTGTTCATTACCATATGAAACGGGACTCCGGTGATTGCCTTAAAAGCAAAAGGTGAAACGTAAAAACCGCGCGTATTTTAGCAAAAACCGGCGCTGTTATAAACCGAGAAGCCCCAGGGGGCAAGGAGGAGCCGGATCTGCCGACTGACCTGCCCAGGATCTGCCCGGCTACTGAGAGTGCCATTCCGGCAAGCAGATCTGAAAAGGATCCGGAAACGATACCCCAGTTCCGGGAATGCATGAAAATTACGTTCCCGGGAGTCTTTCGGCGAACTCTTTACAGTAGTTTTTTTTCTGACCATAAGAAAACTTTTCCGCCCTTCCGGAGAGCTTTGCCAAAACCCGGAAAATGCGTTTTCCGGGGGCAAACTGCCCCGAAATGCACCCAAAACACGTTCCGGGACCCCTGAAACCCTCCCCAAATCCGCAAAATGAAATAGCCGGGCAAAATAAAACTATAAAAAGGCTTTCATACTACATATAATGATACCCGTTCAGAACCGCTGACACTTCTATTCCGTCATGATGGAACATCCATATGAGTGAAAACGCAGCCAAAAGCATTCTCGTTCTTAACGGTCCGAACCTGAATCTCCTGGGAAGGAGGGAGCCGGGAATATACGGTGCGGCGACACTCGACGATATCAGGGAAAGGCTCATGGCGGTGGCCGGCGAGCTAGGAGTCGCCCTGGAGTTCAGGCAGAGCAACATGGAAGGCGAGCTGGTGGAAATGATCCACCGCGCCGCCGGCGTCCATGACTTCATTGTCATCAACCCCGCCGCCTACACCCACACCAGCGTGGCCCTGAGGGATGCCCTCCTGGGGGTCGCCATCCCCTTCATCGAAGTGCACATATCCAACGTCCATGCCCGGGAGCCCTTCCGGCATCATTCCTATCTTTCCGACATCGCCTCCGGCGTGATCTGCGGTTTCGGAACCGAAGGCTACGAATACGCCCTGCGCAGGGCCGTCTCCATCCTGTTGAAATAGGATCCCGCATCCTCTTTCATGTTTTTATTCACAGCGAGTCAAAGGCAATCTCATGATTATTGATATCCGTCAGATTAAGAAACTGGTCGAAATCGTTGAGCAGTCCACCATCAACGAGATCGAGCTCATCAACGGCAGTGAGACCGTGCGGGTGCGGCGCAACATTCCGGCCGCCTACGAACCGCAGCAGGTGCACACCGTTTATGCGCCCCAGGTTCAGCCGGTGCCCCAGGCTCCCAGCGTCCCCGCCCCTGCCCCCGCAGCCCCGGCGGCAGCACCCAGCGCCGACAATGAAACCGGCCACAAACTCCTTTCACCCATGGTGGGCACCTTCTACCGTTCCTCCGGTCCCGATGCCAAACCCTTTGTTGAGGAAGGCCAGTCCGTCAAGGTGGGTGATCCCCTCTGCATTGTGGAGGCCATGAAGATGATGAACCAGATCACCTCCGACAAGGACGGCGTCATTAAGAAGATCCTGGTGCAGAACGGCGAGGCGGTGGAGTTCGAGCAGCCTCTGTTCATCATCGAATAAGGATCCCCCCATGCTGAAGAAAGTACTAATCGCCAACCGCGGCGAGATTGCCCTCAGGATCCTGCGTGCATGCAAGGAAATGGGGATCAAGACCGTGGCCATCCATTCCACGGCTGACCGCAACCTGAAGCATGTGATGCTGGCTGACGAGACTGTGTGCATCGGCAAGCCCGCTCCCAAGGACTCCTACCTCAACGTCCCGGCCATCATTGCCGCCGCTGAGGTGACCGGCGCCGATGCCATCCACCCGGGTTACGGTTTCCTCTCCGAAAACGCCGACTTTGCCGAAATGGTGGAGCGGTCCGGCTTCATCTTCATCGGGCCCAAGGCCCAGACCATCCGCCAGATGGGCGACAAGGTCTCCGCCATCAAAGCCATGAAGGCCGCAGGCGTCCCGACGGTTCCCGGCTCCGACGGTCCAGTGGGTGAGGATCCCGCCAAGAACAAGGAGATTGCCGCCCGCATCGGATACCCGGTGATCATCAAGGCTTCCGGCGGCGGCGGCGGCCGGGGCATGCACGTGGTCTACAAGGAATCCGAGCTGGAGAACGCCATCGCCCTGGCCAAGACCGAGGCCGGGCAGTTCTTCAACAATGACACCGTCTACATGGAGAAGTTCCTGGAGCATCCCCGGCACATCGAATTCCAGATCCTGTCCGACGGCCAGGGCAACTCCGTGTACCTGGGGGAGCGCGACTGCTCCATGCAGCGCCGGAACCAGAAGGTCATTGAGGAGGCTCCTGCCCCCTTCATCACCCAGGAGGAGCGGGAATACATCGGCAGCCGCTGCTGCAAGGCCTGCAACGAGGTGGGCTACATGGGCGCCGGCACCTTTGAGTTCCTCTATGAAAAGAAGAAATTCTACTTCATCGAGATGAACACCCGGGTCCAGGTGGAGCATCCTGTGTCCGAGGCCATCACCGGCATTGACATCGTCAAACAGCAGCTACTGGTGGCCGGCGGTGAGAAGCTCACCGTCACCCAGAATGACGTGCACATCACCGGCCATGCCATGGAGTGCCGCATCAACGCCGAGGATCCGACAACCTTCATCCCCTCCCCCGGCCGCATTGAGCGTCTCCACGTTCCCGGAGGCCTGGGAGTGCGCTGGGATTCCCATGTGTACGAGGGCTATGTGGTTCCCCCCTACTATGACTCCATGATCGGCAAACTGATCTGTCATGCAGAAAACCGCAACAACGTCATTGCCAGAATGCGCCAGGCACTGGATGAACTGGTGGTGGAAGGGATCAAGACCAACATCTCCCTGCACAAGGAGCTGATGAACGACTCCACCTTCGTGAACGGTGGCGAGAACATCCACTATCTGGGACAAAAACTGGGGCTGAAGTAAGTCAGCGCCCCGGATCAGGCCCAGTGGAGAAGCCTTCATCCCGGCGGGATGGGGGCTTTGTTTTTTTACCGGACCCGGGTTTCGCAGTCTAATCAGCCTCAAACTATGGATAAACCATTGGTATGACAGGCTTTGTTGGCATCAAAACTATTAGAATGATCTAGTAGATCTGCTCGATCTCTGCTATACTCCTCTGAGCTAGAGTTGACTGACACAGGGGGTAGGTATGTTCTTGGTGGAGAGACTGCTCAAGAAAAACGGTATCACATACCTGTATCTCATGGAGTCTGTATACGATCCTGTAACACGAAAATCTAAACCTAAGATTGTAAACAGTTTTGGAAATCGGGACACCTTTATCAAAGAATACCCTGAAAAGTACGCAGAATTAAAGAAACTGTATGGAAGCAGCAAAGAAAAGT
>FLNX01001180.1_pt1 | contig 18707 bp, 29 predicted proteins | sample 1140341 | NCBI WGS metagenome assembly FLNX01 (sample SAMEA3878208, study PRJEB12797) | bioreactor metagenome | biome: Moose rumen | place: Sweden | collected 2011-10
TCTGCACTCGGCGTCGGGGTGGGACGGCCCCAGGTCTGCACTCGGCGTCGGGGTGGGACGGCCCCAGGTCTGCACTCGGCGTCGGGGTGGGACGGCCCCAGGTCTGCACTCGGCGTCGGGGTGGGACGGCCCCAGGTCTGCACTCGGCGTCGGGGTGGGACGGCCCCAGGTCTGCACTCGGCGTCGGGGTGGGACGGCCCCAGGTCTGCACTCGGCGTCGGGGTGGGACGGCCCCAGGTCTGCACTCGGCGTCGGGGTGGGATGTCAGGGGGCGGCGGGACAATGAGACAGCAAAACTGTTGAAGTTCTGCGCAGATGGTGTGATATTAGCAGGGTTTTGAATGAGGATGATTTGCAGGAGTATCGTTGGGTTTTGGGGCCCAAAACAAAAGTGCGGAAGTTACCAGCTCCCGCACTCACTCATTGAGCCTAAAGCCCAACACTAAAAACAAAACATGATCATGTTATCACTGGATCTAGGCGAGTTCAAAGAAGTTTCTCTATGCATCAAAGGCCAGTTGGACAAAGTGCTCTGCTTTGTCCTGAAGGACGAAGTTCATGTTGATTGTCCATGCTGCGGTCACCCCATGAAGAACTACGGGTTTACCAGATACGAGAAAGTTCCTTTCGGCGTAGATGATGACATGCAGGGCAAAGGAGCTGACACCCCGATACAGCCGTTCCACCCCCAGAGACTCATCTGCACCAACAAAGACTGCCCTTCACAAGTTTATACCCGGAGGGGTGAGTCCCACATTCTTCTTCCCGACATCCTCATTCCGAAGCTGAGCCTGTATGCCAAGGACGCAGATCTGATTTACGAGGTGCGGGAGGCAGTCATCAACTTTTTCGCTGAGAGGAGGCGGAAAGAGGGCAAGCCGGAAGGCAAAGTCCGCCTGGACATCAATGTGCTCATGGAAGAGATTGCTTCATCCAGGGACCATCCCGTCTTTGAGCGGCTGAAAAAGATGTTCGGGGATCATGTACGGTATTTCCTTGAAACATATGTCCTGTCCCCTAAGGGTGCGTCCATTCACCGGGCATGCCGCACCCTGAGGTCCAATATCCTTGCTATTGTCCGGAGTGTGCTTGCCCAAGGCGGCAATATCCCCGTTTCCTCCAAAACGTCAGACATGACTGTTTTTGGCAGGATAGCCAATATCATCAAGGTTCACGGTTCCCATTTTGTCCGAACGTTTTCCACATCACCGAAGTATTCCATTGCGTACATGGCCAATAGAATGGGCCCCTGAAGACGGGAGCCCCCTGGAAGGGCTCCCTGTAGGTAAGTTTTTTAACCCAGGAGGCCCAATCATGACCAACTTATCCGAGGCTTTTGTCAGCAAGAACGACCCTGTCAGCGCCATCAGGCTCAGGGCCATATCACCTATTACCTCAATGCCACATAACACCCCGGAGGAGAAAAGGGAACGGAACAGGATGATCGAACGCGTCGCCGCCGATATGAGCGTCTCCCCGCGTACCATCCTCCGGTGGGTGCAGGCCTACGCCGAAAGCGGCATGAAGGGCCTTGAGCCCCAGTACCCCAAGGTGCGGTCCGACGTCAGGCTGTATGTGAAGTTTGAAAGCCTGCTGAATGAGGCCAAGATGATGAGGATGCAGACCCCCACCATCAGTGTAAGGTCAATCATCAGGTGTCTGGAATCCCGGCACGAAAACATCAAGGGGATCATCAAACGGAGCACCCTGCAAAGGCACCTTGCCGACGCTGGTTTTGACCGCAGGACCCTGCTGTCTGAGAGGGAACGCGACGGCCGCGGGTTCTTCGGACGCTACCGTCTGCCCCACAGGATGCTCCAGATCCAGGGCGATGTGAAAGAGCCGCCCAGGGGCGTGTGCGTGGATGAAAACGATCTGCCGGTAACCCCTTATGTCCAACTCTGGATGGACAACTACAGCCGGAAGGTGCTGTCATGGAAAGTAAGCGCCCGCCAGACGGAAGATCTGGCTCTGTCCAGCCTGCGGACCCTGATTGAATCCTATGGCATACCCGACACCATTCTGACCGATCAGGGCTCTATCTATCGGGGAAGTGCCATAAACCACTGCACCTATTATCTGGGGATAGTCCACAAGAGATCCAGACCCTACAGACCCGAAGCCAAGGGTGCCCTGGAGCGGCTCAACGGTACTCTGGACGATCTGTTCATCCCCATCAAGGAGCTTGAGCATGTGAAGTTCAGCAAGTTCACCGAACTGGTGGAGCAGCGGATCATGGAATACAACCGGACCAAACATTCAGCCCTGGTGATCCACGAGGAAGATGGCAAAGCTGTCACTCTTTCTCCGGACGAAGCCTTTGCCCGGGACCAGCGCACGGTGAAAGCCGCCCCGCCGGAGCTCATGGACTTGGCTTTCAATGAAACGGTTTTCCGGATCGTGTCCAAGGACGGGCTCATCAGTTTCCAGGGCAAGCACTACCGCCTGACCAACGATGTGGCTAAGCCCAAAGAGCGGGTTATGCTCAAGCATTCTCTGACCGATCACAAAGTGCATCTGTTGATCAGGAACAGCGATGAGAACATCAGGAATGGAGAGGCTGAGTTCCTGGAGAGGCCCCTCCAGAAGTTTGAGATTGAGCCGAGAGTGCGGTTCGAGGAGGTTATGAAGAAGGCCATGACCCAGGAGAAGCAGCAACTCAAGAACAATCTGCCCCAGTTCCCGGCACAGGTGGAATGCCTGGTCAGGGAGATCTGCAAGAAGAACGGCACTTACACCGATGAGGCGCATTTCCTGGAACATCAGCTGCCAGAGCTGATCCAAAAACTGTCAATCAAAACCGATCTGCCGCAGTCCGCCTACTCCCAGCAGATGTCCGGTACTGCTCCGGCCCCCGGACAGATGGCTCCCGCCGCTCCGGCTCAGGGGACTGCGCAGGCACCGGCACCGTCCCAGGGGATTGCGCAGGCACCGGCACCGTCTCAGTGGATTGCACAGGCACCAGCACCGTCCCAGATGCAGACTCCGGCCCCTGAGCCCGTCCAGAAGATGGCGCAAGTTCCGGTACCCGCTCAGGAGTCTGTTCCGGCTCCGGCTCAGAGTGGTGTTCCGGCACCTGCTCAGGAACTGACTCCGGCTCAGGGACTGACTCCGGTACAGGGACAGGCTCCGTCCCCGGCAACTCACCGGACTCCTGGAGGCGATGCCGCTCAGGCTCTCGATGAGCAGACTGCGGCAATGGCACGGGTCCAGGCATTGGCCCAGGCCCAGGCATTGGCTCAGGCTCTGGCACAGCAGGCTCTGGCACCGTCCGGGCAGTCTTCCGGTGCCATTAGTGGCTCCCTTTACAGCCAGAACATGGAGGGCTGAAAGCCATGGTACTGAACGACTTCATGTCCTACTTCTCGATGAAGAAGATGCCTTTCACCAGTTCCATAGGCACCGACTTCCTGTTCCGCAATGACCGCCATGCCGACATCCGGAACAAGCTCCTTCTGACCATCCAGAGCGATGCCATGGCACTGCTTACTGGGCGTCCGGGAACCGGCAAAAGCACCATCCTGAGGAGCATCACCAGCACCCTGAGCCCTGAGCAGTACCTGGTGCTGTATGTGTCCATTTCCAACCCCACTCCCAGGTGGCTGTACACGGTGCCGCTCCAGCAGCTTGGCGTAAAGTCCCACCAGTACGTGAATGACGCCAGGAAGCAGTTCCATGATGAGCTGACCATACAGCGGAAGACCTACAACCGGAAAGTGGTTATGGTGATAGATGAGGCCCACCTGCTTACGCACAGTTATCTCAAATATGCTCTGCTGGAGGAGATCAGGTTCCTCCGCAACGGGGAAAACTATGACTCCGGCGCCCCGCTGAGCCTCATCCTGTCCGGGCAGACCGAAATCTGCCCCATACTGCAGGACAGCAGGTGCTCAGCCATCACCCAGAGGATTGACTATGTGTGCAGTACCTCCCCGCTTTCTGAGGAGCAGGTGGGACCCTATATCGGTGCTCACCTCAGATGGGCCGGGGTGACTGACACCATCTTCTCCTCCGCCGCAGTGGCACAGGTGGCAAAACTGTCCCAGGGAAACCTCCGGATGATCAACAAGATCTGCCTGCATTCCATGAACTATGCGGCCCTGAAGAAGCAGAGTACGGTCTCCCCGGAACTTGTGGACTGTGCCGCCAAGAACGAGGTGATTGAGCTGGTGCTCCAGCAAATAGCTTAGACACAGGCTGCCATGCAGCCAGTCTGCACCTGAGGGCCGGCACCTGCTGCCGGCCTGTTCCGGTCCTGGAGGCAAGGCTTCCGGGTCTCCACCCACCGGAGTCCCGCTCCGTCAGCCAGCAGGAGCCTGCGCCGGTCAGCAAACTCAACGGGTCCCGTCCCAGCCCTGACGATCTTCCATCCTGCTCCAGTCCAGTCTTCCCACCCATCCGGAAGTCCACGCCTGCCACGCTGTTCACAGCGCCATCCCGGCTCCCTTCTGCCATCTACCCAACTCCCTCATGCCTCCTCACCGGAGCCCACCTCCTGAAACCGGTTCTGGTGGCGGTCCCAAGGGCGCTCTGCGGACCCCCGAAAATCCTGTATCCGGACATTTTGCCTGCCACCTGCCACCGTCAGCAGTGGGAGCAGTAAGGTCGGAAGATTTTGATGAACAGCCCTCTGACAGTCATGGGAGCAGTGCCGGCGACAAAGCTGTGCACAGCCGGGATCCACAAAAAGGGAACAGCCAAAAGGACAATATTGGTGTCAGAAAGGCGGACAATCCCGGGAGCAGAAAGTGAGACAAAACTTTGAGCAAGTGGTGGAGACTTTCGGGCAAGCAGGGCTGAGACAGAATTGTGAGCAGGTGCTACGGAAAAAACAGGGAACATCCCGTACTGAAAATCTGATGAGCAACAGGTTATGAAATTTTACCGACCTGTTTCTGTGACATTCCTGTGAGCAGGCTGTCCGGTGTTTTTAGTGGGCATGCGGGATCTAAAATCTTGGAGGCAGTCACTCCCGACAGTTTAGTGGTCAGCCAGGTCTGACAAACTTGCTGAGCAGGTGCTCCTGACATTCCTGATCTCAAAAGCAGGGACAATACTGTGGGCAAAAACACTAAAAAAGCAGAAAATCTTGTGAGCAGGATCTGTGACAATTTAGGAAGTCAGCGACACCCTCAGCCGGCGGCCCCTTTCCATGCACCCCGGTCACGTCTGGAGAGGATGATCTCCAGCAGCAGGACACGGGCTTTCTCCATGGCATCAAAAACACTCATGGTGGGGATGTGCAAGGCTGTCCCGATTGCTCTGTACTGCCAGCACCGGACATAGCGCAGCAGGAGCATGGTGGCGAGGTCGGAATTGCGGCAGGTGAGTTCCAGAAGGCATCCATCCAGGAACAGACCGTCCTCATCGGTCATGGAGTAAGTTTTGGCGCTGGAAGGCTCATCCCAGAAGGAGCGGGTGAGAGCACCTTCAGGCCGGACTCTTGCCCACAGTCCGAAATCAGTCATGAGCTGATGCACATCAGAAGTGTTCGCTGGAGTCAGCAACTTTCTACCCTCACAATCAGGAAGCCTTTTTTATCCACCGGTTTCATCTTCTCGACCGTGAGCTTCTGGATGCAGCAGTCATCCACGAAGACGTTGGCTTTCTCAATGCCTTTCTTGCCGGTTCCCAGGGCATCCAGGGTGCACTTGAGGATATTGTCGGCATCCCGTCTGCGATGATCGGGAGGAAAGGCTGCGATATGCAAAGTTACATCCCCGGTGAACATAGGCCTGCCGGGGAGGATCCCTTTCTTGCGTGCGGCTGCGATTGCGGCCAGACGAAAATCAATTCCCGCCTGGCAGATCCTCATACTGCCGTTTTTGTTCCGCATCCAGTAATGATTGACGGAAGGAGGATAAGGGAGAGTGAGTTCAATCATTGTGGATCATCCTCATCAGCAGTTCGTACTGATCCAGTTTGACGCTTTCAATCTCATCCACAAGTTCCTGCAGTTCGTCTCCCAGGCGAAGGAGCAGTTCAGCGCAGGCTTCGATGTCGGAGATGGTAGGCGGATCGTCCGACATAAGTGCCCGATCCTTGATTTGCTCCAGTTTATCCACTTCCCTTGCTTCCTTCAGAAGCTCTTCAGCAATGTCTTTCTCAGTCATAATCATCCCAATGTTTCCCAGTCCAGGCGTGCAAGATTGTCGGAGTAAATCTGGTTGATACGTCCCTGTTCCCACTCGTTGGGATTTTTGGCAAGGCACATGCGGTAGGCTTCCAGGAGCTCATCCGGATCGTGGATCTTCTGCATGAACTCCGCAGCGGCGGTGATCAGTTGTGTGTCCTGCGGTTGCGTGAAGCCGGTCTGTCCAAAACGTTCCTCTTTGCTCAGAGGACAGGGCGCTCCAGGAGGAAGTGTCAGGGCGTCCTTCAATGGCCAGCCGGAGCGCTTCCTTTGACTGAGGATCTTGGGGCTGATATGCCAGTATTCCGCCATAAGCCGGCAGCTGGAGAATTCATGACCTTCATGGTCACAGCACTTTTTGCCGTTCGTGCCGTCCCTCCGTCCTCCGGGAGGGATGGTGAGGGCCTCTTCCTTGGTCCAGCCGTTCCTGATCCGGTCGGAGTACATGTTGGGTTTAATCCCCCAGTGTTCAGCCATGGCTTTCAGAGACTGGAAGATCTGGCCCTGGTGGTCGGTGATGTTCACATTCCGGGAGCCTCCGGTAAGTTGCCGGCTGACTTCTGCAAACGACGTCCCATTACGGAGTTTGTACGCAAGGGTTTGGGTTAGCAGACCGTAAAACCGGGCTGCAGCGGCAATGGAAGCGAACGTCTGTCCGAAGCAGTCAGTAACGGTTCTGACATGTTCTTTGACCGGAGTGGTAAGAGCCTCCTCCAGGGACATACCTTTTGTCAGCCTGTGCGCCAGTTGGGTGAAGGTCATTCCGTAAGCCTGTGCCATAACGGTTTTGCTGGGGTAAGTGTTCCCCAGGTGATCGGTGCAGGTTTTGCTCATAGTTACCCCCAGGACACGTCATCGGGATCAGGGTGCGTGCTGGCTACGGTTTCCAGTTTTTCCTCAAACCGGCACTGACTCTTCCAGAAGCGCAGCGGAACCTTGCCCGTCTTCCCGTTGCGGTTCTTGGTAACGGTTACCCAGATGTCTTCATAACCTTGACTCTCGATAAGCTCTTTCTTTCCTTTGGCTGAGTCCTGCGGTGACAGGAACATGATCACATGGGCATCCTGCTCAATCTTGCCGGAGTCTCTGAGATCACTGTTCATGGGCTGTTTCCCGGGACGCTTATCAATCTCCCGGTTCATCTGTGCCAGACACAGCACCGGCACCTTGAGTTGTTTGGTGAGATTGCGGAAGGATTCGCTGATGGTGTTCGCTTTGGTGTAAGCGTCACACCGTCCCTGCACTGACGTCAGGGTCAGATAGTCAATAATGATGAGTTTCAGCGGAGTCTGCCGGTGCACCTGCCTTGCCTGGGCACACAGTTCATTGACGTCCCTGGTTCCGTCCACAAGCCAGAAGTTGGATCCGTTGCAGTCCAGTTCTCCCAGTGCCCGGTCAATGTTCCGCATGTCCTGCGGTGAGGGATTGGACTCATTCCGGAAGTAGAGGGTGGCGAAGTTCACCTGCGCTCTGGATGCCAGGATCCGCTTGGCCAGATCATCGTTGTTCATTTCCTGGGAGAACATCAGCACATTGCCTTCCGTGTTCGCCACATGAAGGCCGATGTATGCCGCAAAGGTGGTTTTGCCCATGCCGGGCCTGCCAGCCAGCACGATCATCTGCTCTCCGCCAAAGACGCCCATGATCCTGTCCAGTCTCAGAAATCCTGTGGACATGGATGCAAGACGTCCGTTGATCTTGTCCTCCACCGCCTGTCTCACTCCCGGCAGCAGGGAGGACAGGGAAACCGGCTCCTTCTCCGGCATGAAGAGCTCATCCAGCTCCTGCTGCAGATTGGCCAGGATCTCCCGGAGATTGTCCGGCTCTGAGAAAGCCTTGCTTTCCGCAAAGGTCAGCATTCCCCGGGCTTTACAGACAAACGACAGTTGCCGGATGGCGCTCAGGGGAATGTCCAGCACTGAGGTTGTGTATTTGGTGTCGGAAACTATCTGGTGCAGAAGATTGTCCATCTGAGACCGTCCCGCCTGCCGGGACTGGATCTCTGAGTACAATGTGGCATAACTCAGTCCACCGTCCCGCTTCATGATGGTTATGCAGATCTCAACGATCTTAACCAGGTACTCATTGGCCATGAGGTTTGTGGGAATTGCTTCCAGGCGGCCGATGTCATACTCCCTTCCCTCAACCGGGAACAGGAAGTAATTCAGCACCTGGCACACCGGGCCAAAAAGCAGGTCGGGTTTCTCTGTGCCCTGTCCGTTCTGATTGTTCATGCTCATACTCCTGGATCCTGCCTGCAATACCACTGTCCATCTCTGAGTTCCCATACCCACCGATCCGGGGTGAACATCACCTCCTTCACCGGCAGATCCATTGAGGACAGATCCATGTATGCCTTCACAAAAGCATCAGCCAGATCTTCCTGAGACCGGAAACGCTTGTTGATCTGACTCCATCCTCCTATTTGCTCCATGGCATGCTCCGCCACGTTGTCGTTGAAGATCAGGACGTCTTCCAGTCCGAAGTTGTTGCAGGCCTTGATCAAGGCATTCGCCATGGTGTTCGCCCTGGTCTTCACTTCCTGCTCCCGGATGTCCATGCAGTGACCCAGCAGATCACCCAGAACAATCTTGATCCCTTTGCTCCGCTTCAGACATCGCTGGAAGGCATTCTGCAGTTCGTCTTTGTCATACGTCCGCAGTTCTTCAGCCCAGGCATCCATTTCCTCCGGCGCCAATGTCATCCCGAAGTACAGTTTGAGTTTCTGTGCCAGGAACTCCTTCAGTTTGTCTATGCCAGTCATCTCTCACCTCATTGCCAGTCTTTGCTCGTTGGTCTTCGGTTGGGTTTGGTTGCCGGCGGCGGACGGCTCTCCGGCTTCCGCTCTGCACTCGCCCCCGGATCTGCACTCGCCCCATAGCCGCCTGCAAGGCGTGTGTCTTCTGCTTTTCCGAGGGGGCTTCTTTCTCCTCTTTCTTTCTTGATTTCTTTATTAATAGTAGTCTGAGCCATATTGGCTCGGAGACCGGGCCTTATTGGCTCTGTCTCTGAGCCATATTGGCCCGGAGACGTGTCAGGATCTTGTGTCTCTGAGCCATATTGGCCCGGAGAAAAAATGACCGACAGAACAGGCCGGGAGTCACACCCGGATCGTCGCAAAAACTGTTTTTTGATCAGACTTTGAAGCGTTCTGATCAGAGTCCTCTCTGACCATACTCCAGGGATCTGAGCAAAAATTGCGGCACGGGACAGGGTGCACTTTCCGTTGTGCATCTTGCACCAGTTGCAGATCCAGGCATACGCAACCATCTCAGCCGGAGTCATAGCCTCTGTCTGTTCATTGATTTCCAGTTTCAGGAATTCCAGTGCCATGCTCAGTGTCCTTCTGGCTGCGACCTCTACCTACCAGCAGTGACGGGCTGAGTTTGTACATCTCAACTATCGCCACCTGCCTGTCCAGAGGTATGTGTTTCCACCATTGAGACACTGACGGCTGACGGATCTGGAAGACCCTAATCAACTCAGCGTTAAGCTCTGCGGGCGTCTTGTGCAACAGGTTGCACAGTTGCTTCATGGTCAGCATTTGCTCCTCTCACTTCACAAAAGAATATAGCCTATGCCTATATTATAGATAGACAGTGCCTATTATCCAACAATAGTTTATGCCTATATAATCAAAGTGTGATGAGAGTGGAGTTTCGCTTATGAAGGACGTGACAAAGGTATCTGACAATCTCCGGTTCCTGATGGAGAAGAACAAACTGACTCAATCGGACATAGCCCGGATCTGCAACGTGAAACAGCCATCTGTTAGTACCTGGCTGAAGACGGGGGACATGAAAATTGAAAATCTGCTGGCACTTTGCAGGCACTTCAGGATCTCAGTGGATGAGTTGATCTATGGAGAGAGACCTCAGAGCGGATTTGCCCCGGCAAAACGGATCCCCCTGCTTTCAATGGTAGAAGCTGGAAAGCTGACAGAGATCCCTGCCCGTGAGTATGAAAGGTACATTTTTGTTGCAGGAGACATCCCGGATAACTGCTTCGCCCTTGATGTTGAAGGAGACAGCATGACATCACAGACGGGCGGGGAGTCCATCCCGAGCGGGAGCGTTGTCATTGTTGAGCCCTGCTGCTTCTCCCAGGATTTGAACCATCAGGTTGTGATAGCGACACTCGGAGATCTTGCCACCATGAAGGAACTTGTGGTGGAAGGAAAAAACATCTACCTGAAGCCTTGGAACAGCCGATTTGACGTGATCAAGGTCGATAGCGAGGATTTCGAGATCATCGGACGTGTCATCAGCTACCAGATGAGGGTGGGAAGAGGGAAGAGGTGAGGATGACGATCTGCACAGGTATTTTGAAGAGCCGGATTTGTGCATAAAGGCGGATGTTGCTAGCATAACTCAGGGAAGCCTGGCGGAAGACTTCCTGATCCGCCTTGTTTTCAAATCGGATGAGGCTTATCAGAAGTTTCTGAACAAGTTTGGAGAGTTGCCGGTGCTGGAGAAGACTTTGCTTGTTCTTTTGGGCTTTGCCGTCGCCTTTGGTGTCAATTCGTTCATGGGTGACGCTCCCCAGACAATCCAGCAGGACAACCGGATTTTTGTTCTCTCTGACAAAACGGCAGAAAGTATCAGGGAGGCAATCCCCCTGGCAACTGCTGTCAGCCGGCATGCTGAAGCTTCAATGACCGCCTTTGGTCAGCATTTTTCGCTGGAGGATCTGAGATTGGTGCCGGAGCGATATGAAGCAGAGACGGATGAGCGGGAAGTCGCCTATCTTGAACAGGAAATCAGTCTGCGGGCTGTGAACTTTGACGGTCTGACCCGCTGGTATGGTGAATTTGAGACTGAGGGAAAGACTGTGAAAGCCCGGCTGAAATTCCTTGACCCAGCTGATGCCGACCGGATCAAGGAAAGCATATCATCCAGCGAGATTAAATTCAGAGCGGACGCCGATGTGGTATTCAAGAAAGGCAGGTCGGGTGAATACAAGGCGTCACTGATAACAATCAAGAATGTGTATTGAGCAGAGAGATCAACGTTACGCTCGATCCTGACAGCAACTGCATTCAGATAAAGTCTCTAAGAGAATGTTGATCAAAGGACTTCATAAAATCCTAAAAAAGATATACAAAACTGTTGTATCTTATACACTGTTTGTGTATAATATAACTGTGGTCAAGGCATGGTGCCGAGACACAGAAAAAGGAAAACGCAATGGACAGAGAGACAAGGTCAGAACTCGCTGAAGAACTGAGGAAGATGAGAGCCGAGTTGGAGGAAAAACTAAGAAGGCTCGGGCTGACAGAAGAGCAGATCAGGGACGTTATGAAAGACGTTGAAGCCATCAGCATGAAGTACCTGATAACGTATAGGGCATAAGAACAAACAACAGACAACAGGAGCTCCACCGGGAACAAGGGTGGAGTTTATGAGACCATGACAGACGTATTGAACCTACCCCTCAATTCAAAGCGGATCCGCCAGCTTCTGGGCTTGACGGTCAAGGACGTTGCAGACGGCACCGGGTATTCCGAGGACACGATCAAGTCCATCGAGTGCGGACGCCTCAAGATGTCACCCGAAATCAAGCAGTACTACATCGTGAAGATCATCGAGTCGTACACCGTGGAAGAATCGGACGTGTATAGCATCTACCAGATTATCAAGTCAGCCCAGAACGGGCATGACGACGATGACTGAGTGACTATCTCATTGCGTTTTCCAAAGACAGAGCCGCCGCCGGGCGGCTTTTTTGCAGGGGATCACCATGATACGAAGCCGAACCATCTTCTGGGGATGACGTACCAGGAGCTGGCGGAACAGTCCGGGTACAGCTTCGCCACCATAGACGCCTACACGAAAGGTTCCCGGAAGCCTTCTGAGAAACTGCTCGGGTTTCTAGAAGGCAGGATCCGGGATCGGTTGACTGCCGGCGACAAGGCGCTATGCTTTCTGAAAAGTGTTCTCGAGGAGGAATGATGGCCATTTATGCGGTGTGGAACAACAAGGGCGGTGTTGGAAAAAGCTATCTGACGTTTCAGCTGGCGTGCGAGTACGCGAAGCAGCATCCTGACAGGAGGGTGCTTGTGGTTGACCTTTGTCCGCAGGCAAATTCTTCCTCCACGTTCCTGGGAGGCATTCAGGCGGGCGAGCAGAAATTGGATCAGATCCTGTCGCAGCCGGACAAGATCACAATTTCCGGCTACATACGGGAACGTCTGGTGAGCCCGTACCGGCAGATCAACAGCGGCTCCAGGTACGTGACGCCGGTGAGCCAGCACAACCCGGCGGTGCCTGAGAACGTGTTTCTGGTGGCGGGGGATGAGGAGCTGGAGATCCAGTCCGCCGGCATCCTCCACGCAGCGCAGGCGCCGAACGTGACGGATGCATGGCGAATGGTCCACCTGTGGGTGAAGGATCTCATCTCGGACGTTCAGAACTCATGGAACAATGCCGCTAGCACGGTATTCATCGACTGCAATCCCAGCTTTACGATCTACACGGAGCTGGCGCTGTCGGCAGCGGACCGGCTCATTATCCCCTTCACGGCGGACGGATCCTCCAAGCGCGCGGTGAAGTCCGTGCTCTCCCTGGTGTTTGGCGTGACAAGGCATCCGGGGGACGTGCGGTCGTACTTCTTCACGGAATCCGAGCGCACCCGGCTGGCGCGGCCGCAGATCTACATGTACATCGGAAACCGGCTGACCACCATGGCGAAGACTTCGGCGGCGGCGTTCAAGACTGTGGTTGAGGAAATCGGCAACGAGATCTTCGACGTATGGAAAACGAACGTCAGCAACTTCTGCATACATCCCACGGGAGCGGGGACGCCAAACAGCAAAAGTTCATTTCAGAGAATGTTTCAATATGAAGTCAGGGATGCAAATTCTGCATCTGTGGTATCCGGAGCGTTGGGTATTCCGATTGGAAGTTTGACTGCGGGAATGAAAACTGTTTTGGGAAAAGATATTGCCGTCAATCAGTCACAGCTTGATATGCAAGTTCCAAACATTGAAGAACTGGCACGAAATATTGAATGATTGAGGTAATTATGGAACGTTTCAGAATCGGTGATATAGTCCGTCATTTCAAGAGGGAGACGGTTGACCAGAACACTCCAGGGTACCTTTACAAGGTTCTGGGCTTTGCTACGCATACAGAAACAAGGGAAAAACTTGTGATCTACCAGGCTCTGTACTCTCCATACAAGATCTGTGCAAGACCATATGAGATGTTCTGCAGTGAAGTGGATAGGAAGAAGTATCCTGACATTAAGCAGCAGTACCGTTTTGAAGTCATTCCAACCGAGAATTTCCCCGAATGCAGTTAGTCAAGACTCCTGGAGTTTAGTCAACACTTTAGTCAAGAAAAGCCGGAGTTTAGTCAAGGGATCCATTCAGAAAGCCCGTTCTGACAGGGCTTTCCTTTGACTAAACCCGGTTTCGAACTTTTTGCTTGGTCAAAGACTCACTTCTCTGCATCAATCAGCGAGACTGTGGGAAAGACGTCCATAGCCTTCAGCGCCTTCTCATAACTCTCCACACTGACACCCGAGGAACCATTGACATACATCTGAGCCTGAGCCCTGGAGACTCCCAGCATCTTTGCCAGATCGGCCTGTCTGTAACGCTTTTTCAGCATGGTATTCCAGAGCAGGATCCGGAGCTGAAGCCGGACGGGCACATAGAGAACCTTGTCACCTTCCTTTGGCTCTTCTGAAGGAAGCGGGATGGGAAGTTTCTGCCGCCTGAACTGAACCTCAACGTATGCGCTCAATCCCTTGACCAGTGCATCCTTTACTTCTTCCGGGGATGAAAGTTCCTGGGTTTCCAAATCAAGATCCTGCACAAAGCCGGTAAACTTCCCGTCCTGTTCTTTGACTGTGTACTTGTAAAACATATCTGTCTCCGCAATAAAAATTTTGAAGGTACGTCATGCTCTCAAAAACCTGCCCCGCAGGACAGGCTCAGAGTTATTTGCGCTTTTGCTTCCGTTTCGATCTCTTCTTTCTCATCTTGAACTTCACTTTAAGTACCAAGAGATTAAGTTCAATCTCAATTTCCGCAGGCTCATACTTTCTCACATGACGTACCTCCGTTGCTTCAAAGTATGGATATATTATAATAAAACACTTAACGTGTGTAAAGTGTTTTATTATACATTTTGAAAAATTTTTGCAGTGCTGGCTTCTGGTAGGGGGGTACAAATCACACAACCCGCCCATATAATCATGTATGGTCGAAGGTGTGCACAGCACAGCCTGTTCGGAACCAAAAGGTGGCTGATCAACTGTTCGGGGGTTCCGAACTGTTCATGAGGGAAGGACTATGGAAGAACTTGATCTGGACAGCATTGACGTCGCTGCATACATCGTCAGATGGTGTGTTGACTTCAATTACTATGTGAACATCACCAAACTTCAGAAACTCCTTTACTGTGTCTACGGGGTACTCTTGGCAGAAGAGGACACCCGGATCTGCCGTGAACATCCAAAGGCATGGGAGCATGGTCCGGTGTTTCCCCGGGTGTACCGTTTCACAAAGAAGTGCGAACTTGGCCTTATCACGGAACTAGCCTCCAGGAAACAGAGCATAAGGCCGTACCTGTCACAGGAACAGGCGGTGCTTATTAGGGATGCGGTTGGTGCTTTTGGAAAATTCAATGCTCAGCAGTTGGTTAACTGGACACACCGTCCAGGAAGCTCGTGGGCTGTGAGTACCGATAACGGCAAAAATCTTTACGACAAGATTCCTGATGAGCTTATCAAGGAATACTTTACTGGGATGATGGTTTCAGAGGAAGAAGACGATGCTGAATAAAAGCCGGAAGAGAAAATGGACGGGAGGAATACAATGGATATATGCGAATACAGGATCCGCTATCTGGAACCGGCAGCCGGGAAACACAGGATCGCCCTCGGAGAGTTCTGTAAGTCACTTCAGGGTTTTGCAGGAGTCTTCACAGCCATCGGTTCGGAACTTCTGCATCAGAAGATCACCGTTGAAACAGATGCCCGGCTTAAACCCGGATCGGTGGAGATCACATCCATCATCTCATCAGCCCTGCAGGCCGCTCCGGATCTTGAAGCCGCAAGACAGTTGTTTGCCGCTGCGCTGAGATACCTCTACGGCAAGGGAGAGAAAACCGACATGGAACCTATGCTGGAATACCTGAAGACCCGTGATGAACTGGATGCCCAAAAATTCACGGAGATGCTCAGAGTGTTTGAGAAAACCCTGAACAAAAGTGCCCGGGCCAGTGTGGCGGTGATTGGCTCCCAGTGCCAGGGAATTGAGATTGACGCCGATAACGGTCAGATTGTGAAACTGGATCGGGAAACCAAGAGCCGGATCTTCTCCCGGAATGATGAGGCGGTTACCACGGAAGAGCAGGAACTTGAGATCGTCTTCTGCGAAATGGATCTGGAAAAGAAGTCCTGCAAATACTACCTTGCCGATGATTACCAGTTCAGGGAAGACGATGCTGAACTGGCAGTCCACCGTGCATTTATCAGAGATCCGGATTTTGATGTGCCCGGCAACGCTTATATCAACGCCTTCAGCCGGCAGGAACCACTGAAAGTCAGTGCCAAGATCCAGCACTCCAAGACCGGCAATAAGGTCTTTGTCATGGGGACGGTGTGACGCAGTTGTTACAGATTTTGCAACAACTGTTCTTAGGAGGGTAGGACTATGGATGATCTGAACTATTCCAGCAGTGATGTTCTGGCGTACATCATCCGGAAGTGTGTGCAGGAAAATGTCCTCTTCAGCATCACCAAAGGGCAGAAACTGCTCTACTGTTGCTATGGGATGGTGCTGGCAGTCACAGGTGCCAGGTTGTGTGATGAACACCCGGTGTGCTGGACATTCGGTCCAGCCTTTCCGCAGTCATACAAAGACTGGAAGGACGGGATCTTAAACTATGATACTCCAGTCATAGCGGCCATTGACCGTGATGAGAAGCTCTCAGACATCATGCTCTCCACCATCCGGCACTTCGGAAAATACTCAGCCAATGCACTTGTGAACTGGTCGCACAAGCCTAACTCACCCTGGGCTATCTGTTCAGGCAACGGCCGATACCTGGATAGGGCCATCAGCGATGTTCTCATTGCCGATGCCTTCAGACCATACCTTGGGGATGAGAATGAAGATCAATGAGCATGATGTCCCGTCAGAAACAGAGTCATGCAGTGAGAAAGACTGTGAACTTATCGATCTGGAGCGTAAAGCCAGAAAGGCAAGTTTCCGTCACCGTGAGTGGATCAAGACGGTGGCAGTCATATCGGCAGCAGTCATCTGTTTCTCAATCACTCTGGTTTACAGTCTGCACCTGATCATTCCCGCCGATAAACGGTGGCTGACCGCAGAAGATCTGGAACAAATCCGGCATCTTGCCATCTCCGTTGCAGTCGGAGTGGGAGCGTCACTAGCCAATTCCTACTTCCTTCCCCGCCGTTAATCTCCCTCCCTCCCCGCCATTCCATTCCAGCATCGTATGCGGCTGAACAGATTTTGCAACAACTCAATTCCCCTCTTCCCGTTCGATTGAGATTTGCCGGGCTTCATCCAGGGAGACACATCCCGCTCTGGGGGAACCGATACTCTCATGATCGTAGGGCTTGTCAGCCAATTTTGAAATCACCATCAGCGCTTGTGATGATATATTGTTTATACTCTCAATTGCTTTTGTTACTATTTTGTTATTACCCCTAGCGATTACAACTTCTTTGTAAATATCAATCCAAGTTGTAGTAACAAAGCAAAAAGAAACAATGCCTACCGCCCAAAGCATCTGTTTTCCATCCATTTCCTCAGTTTCCTCCATCCCCTGTTCTGAACATCATACCAGCATGGCCGTCGCAGTGCTGTGATGAACTTCCCCGCCCGCAACAGCGGGCTTTTTTGTGTCCGGGTGAACCGGATTTGTAGCTTTTGTGAGCCGGGTCGCATAAACAGAAACTATATAGCGAACGGCTATATTTTACCCTTGCACTCATAGTTAGCGGCTATATAATTATAAGTGTCGCTGATACAGCACCCCACAACAAAGGAACAGACATGAGCAACAAAGCAATTTACACAGCACTGGATCTGGCAAGGGAAGTCATGGACAGAGAAGTCAGAAAGGCTCTTGAGTCAGTAAGAACGGCGAACCCTGACTACTTCCACGGGAAAGTTCAGGGGCTGATGGATGCACAGCTCATCCTTGCAGACATGCTGAGGGCAGTCAATGACTGCTATATGGACGAGCGGACTGACACTGAGGCCAAGCTGAAGGCTGTTGTCAGGGACTGGGGGAACAAATGAACACCAGGGAGATTGTGATGGACTGGGCAGTTGGAGCCCTGTGTATGGCAGCCCTTGCCGGGATCCTGGCACTGGCAGTCTGGCAGGCTAGCGGTCAGCCGGATGTGATTTTCAGTTACTCCACCAAACAGTGCGTGAAGGTGGAATTTGCCGACGGTTCCCTGGGGGACTGCTCCAATCTGCCTGAGAAGTACAACCATGTATGGGGCAGGTAGTTTCAGTTTCAGTTTCAGTTTCAATTGAGCCGGTTTCAATAGAACCGGAAATGAAAGGATTTTAACAGATGAACGGATTTACATACAGGGGGCTCCATGAGTTCTGTGAGTCAGACTCCGGCTCCTGGAATGAGATTGATGAGTACTACTACAACCCGCACAACCGGGTCTATGAAGCAACCTTGGACAGGGTAGCATTCAGGATCAAGCCGGATGATGTGGGGTTCAAAGATGGACGCTTGCACGTCGTTTTCCGGGGTGCGGGTGATGAGACCTGGATTGAGTTCATGCCATGGTCGGACACCTTCCTTGTTACCCGGTTCCTCCCTTCCGGCAACCGGAGGATTAAGGATAAGGGGTTGGACATTGTTTGGACTTGCTCCGACCTTCCATTGCCGCTGTTTCCCCTGGTATGCGCTGCGCTGGTGAGGTGCAGGGGTTATGAGAAGACCGGACTCAGGATCCATGAATTGCCACCGTTTAGTTACCAGTCTTCCCGTATCTGGGGTGATCCGGAAGACTTCAGCATGTACCGGAACGCCATTGAGCACTTGCGGAAGGAGACGAACTGGTGAAGGGCAAGAAACAGGAGCAGAAGCCGCCCCGGCTGGCAGCATGCCGGGACAGTATGTGCAGACAGGAGCCGTTCCTGTTCTCCAGCTTTGAGAGGGCTTTGCTGTGGCTTTACAGCACTGGCAGGGCTTCACCGGCAAATCTGAACGAGGAAGAACTCCGGGAAGTGGCAGAAGCTAATACGGAAGCAGTGAGGAAAGGGGAGCCGATGTTCGTGAAGCGTCATGGCTTCTACTGGAGGTGGGAATAATGCTCTACATGCAGGCACTGGGGAAAGAGGTCCCCGTTGAAGGAGAGGGTGAGGACTTCGCAGAGTCAGATTACCGTCCCTTCATTACAGCGGCAAAGAAGGCCCGGATCTGGGCTGAGAGGTTCATGAAGGAAGGGGATGCCCGTCTGTTTGAGACTGTGGAACACATCAGCACGGATAACAATCCCCTCAAGCTGGGTCAGCATGATGTGCCGCAGTTGGTCAAGATGGACTGCTGGATCCACATGGTTT
>FLNX01002771.1_pt1 | contig 18651 bp, 18 predicted proteins | sample 1140341 | NCBI WGS metagenome assembly FLNX01 (sample SAMEA3878208, study PRJEB12797) | bioreactor metagenome | biome: Moose rumen | place: Sweden | collected 2011-10
AACGAAATAATCCTCTGAAACGACGGTAGTCTCATTTTTTATTAGTAACTTTGCACCCGTAAAGAGTTGTTTGACACGAATGAAAATGTAGAAAACCAATGAAGCAGAATTGGGACTAAATCGTTACCCTACATTTTCACCATCAAAATTTGGCATTGAAAGCCAAATAGATACGATTTTTTTGAATATCTGTTGCAAAGATACAAAATAATGCACAATTTACAATGCACAATTCACAATTATTTTGTAACTTTGCACACAATTTCAACAAGAATCAAGACTATGGCAAAGGATAAAACAGCTTATGTGTGTTCAAACTGCGGTCAGGAATCAGCCAAATGGATTGGCAAGTGCCCGGCCTGTGGAGAGTGGAATACCTTTAAGGAGATACGTGTGGCCGATACCAGACAGCAGGCTGCAACCCATGCTGCAGCATCAACAGGACGCCACTTACGACAGAACATGGCACTACGGCTACGCGACATTTCGGCACAAGACGACCCACGCATCGACATGCACGATGCTGAACTGAACCGCGTGCTGGGCGGCGGACTGGTGCCAGGCAGTATTGTGCTGTTGGGAGGCGAGCCAGGTATAGGAAAGTCAACTCTCTCGCTGCAGACCATGCTCAACCAGACTGACAAGCGCGTTCTTTACGTGAGTGGTGAAGAGAGTGCCCACCAACTCAAGATGCGTGCCGAGCGGCTTTCTCCCAATACCCGTCACTCTTCACCTGATACCGATGATAACTTCCTCATTCTCTGTGAGAATTCGCTGGAGACCATCTTTGAGCACATCAAGGAGGTAAAGCCTGAGCTGTTGGTCATCGACTCCATTCAGACCATCGCTACGGAAGACGTTGAGTCGAGTGCGGGAAGCATCGCCCAGGTACGGGAGTGTGCCTCGTCGCTTTTGCGCTTTGCCAAGACAAGCGGCGTACCGGTCATTCTGATTGGCCACATCACCAAAGAAGGCACACTTGCTGGCCCGAAGATCCTGGAGCATATTGTCGATACGGTCATTCAGTTCGAGGGTGACCAACACTATATGTACCGCATTCTGCGAAGCATTAAGAACCGATTCGGAAGTACTTCTGAATTAGGCATTTATGAAATGCAGCAAACGGGGCTAAGACAAGTCAGCAACCCTTCGGAACTGTTGCTTACTGAAGACCACGACGGGCTGTCGGGTGTGGCCATTAGCGCGGCTATTGAGGGCGTGCGTCCCTTCTTAGTTGAGACGCAGGCGCTGGTGTCGAGTGCAGCCTACGGAACCCCTCAGCGCTCGGCTACAGGTTTCGACCAGCGACGCCTGAACATGCTGTTGGCGGTATTGGAGAAGCGCGTGGGATTTAAGCTGATGCAGAAAGACGTATTCCTGAACATTGCCGGCGGCCTGCGCGTTACCGATATGGCTATGGACCTGAGTGTGATAGCCGCTGTACTCTCGTCGAACGTCGATACGCCCATAGAGAGTGGCTGGTGCATGTGCGGAGAGGTGGGTTTGAGCGGCGAGGTACGTCCCGTTGCCCGCATAGAGCAACGCATAGCCGAAGCCGAGAAATTGGGCTTCAGTCATCTCATCATTCCGAAGTACAACCTTTCAGGACTGAACCGTAAGAAATACCACATTGAGCTTATTCCTGTGCGCAAGGTGGAAGAAGCCTTACGGGCGTTATTTGGCTAAGCCTCGTATTCAGTCCGGTCTTCTATGCCGGCTTCAGCAAAAGCCTCCTTGCGCTCCACACAGGTACCGCACTTGCCGCAATGGTGCTCCCCACCCTTGTAGCACGACCAAGTCTTCTGGTAGTCAATGCCCAGCAACTTGCCTCGCCGGGCTATGTCAGCCTTCGTTATGTTAGTGTAGGGTGAGCGTAGGTGTACTTTCACAAAGGTGCCTGCCGCAGCTGCCGCATCGAAGGCATCAACGAACTGCGGGGTGCAATCCGGGTAAATAGTATGGTCGCCACCGTGATTAGCCATCATGACGTACTTCAGCCCGTTGCTCTCGGCTATGCCTACAGCTATCGAAAGCATGATACCATTACGGAACGGCACTACCGTTGAACGCATGTTCTCGTCGGCATAGTGCCCTTCGGGTATCTCCTCGCCACCCTCTAAGAGCGAACTCACAAAATACTTGGTCATAAAGTCAAGTGGTATCACGATATGGCGGATGCCCAATTGCTCACAATGCCACTTGGCAAAGGGAATTTCCTTGGCATTATGCTTACTGCCATAGTCGAACGAGATGGCCAACGCTATGCGCTCCTGCTCATCATATAACAAGGTAGTGGAATCTACTCCACCACTAAGTATTAAAACGGAATCTTTCATAATCGAGTGCAAAAGTACAAAATAAATATCAATTATACATTGTCTGTTATCAATTATTTTCGTATCTTTGCATCCGTTTATAAATAAGAATATGATGAAAAGACTTACACTATCTCTCTTTTTGGCTTTGGTCAGCACCCTGACCTTTGCCCAGTACACCACTGCTGGTGACGGCACTACGTATAATATTAAGACACTTGCTGCGCTTTCCGGTTCAGGCATAGAGGAAGTTCCGCCACAGCCTGACTGGGGGAGCATTCCTGTCTATACCATAGGTAGTAGTGTGACTGTTGCCGCAGGCGATAAGTTTGTGATGGACGATGGTATCGCCCTGCTCTTTGCTGCCGATGTGTCGTTGACCATCGAGGGCGAGGCCGACTTCCAGTTGACCAAAGGCTCCGTGTTCGGTTCAGCCACCGACGAGCCTTACTTAGGCTCCGACATTATCATCAAGGGCGCAGGAACCACCAACTTTACCAATTGCAAGTTCTCATATTTAGGTCTCAGGCTGATGACAGAGGGCTCGGTCAACATCGATAATTGTAAGTTCTATGATCACGATGGTTCTGCGGCGGCAGTAGTCTTGTTTGTGTCGGCTGGCAACCAGAGCACCATCAGCAACTGCCACTTCGAGCATTGCCAGAAGGCTGCCATCGGTAGTGCTGCCAATGCTTCGCAGCCTCTTCTTATTGACAAATGCACCTTCGAACAGAACTCGCTGGCCAACAATAACATTCCGCAGATTAACATTACCGCAGCCAACCAGATTACCATTCAGGACTGTCAGGTTACAGGCACGCCCGAAAAGAACATGGTGGGCGGAATCGGCATCAGCAACTTCATGAGCTTTGAGTCGAGCGTGCTCATCAGCGGCTGCACCATCAGCGACAACCGCTACGGCATCGGACTCGTTGGGCCTGCTGACATTGTGCGAATTGAGGACTGTACGCTCATGAACAACCGCTACGAAACCAACCCCATGAACGGCGGCAGCGGCATCAGCCTCTACGACCCTTACCTGAAGACGCAGGCTGTCATCAGCGGCAACCACATTGAGGGCTCGCTCTGGGGTGTTACCGTCATAGGCTGTAAGGACGTCAGCCTCGGCCAGCCTGAGAATACTGATATTGACAGCCCGGGCGGCAACGTGTTCAAGAACAACGGGAACGGCGGCCAGCTCTACGACCTCTACAACAATTCCACCCTCACCATCTATGCGCAGAACAACACGTGGAACGTGACCGAGCAGACGCAGGAGCAGATAGAGACGGTCATCTTCCACAAGACGGACGATGCCTCTTTAGGCGAGGTGATCTACTGGCCTGCCGCTTCTACGAGCAGCATCAATCCTTCCTCCGTACTCCTTCCTCCTTCCTCCCTCACCATCTACGACCTGAACGGCCGTCCCCTTAACGTCCCCCAAAAGGGCATCAACATTATTAATGGCAAGAAGGTGGTTTATTAACCTCATCATTTCGGCAGGTCTGGTCTTCAACTCGTGCCAGACCTTGTCACTACGTGAAGGCGACCTGCTGTTCCATGTAGTGGCGACGGGCAATGCTATTACGGAGGTGACGCCAGGCATGATAGACCACGTGGCGATTGTGGTCTCGAAGGATAGCGTCATCGAGGCTGTAGGACGCGGGGTGAAGACCACCCCACTCGACTCCCTGCGCAACCAGGAAGGCTACTACATCGTCGGGCGCGTCAAACGGGCTGACCGGAAGCGCAGTCTTGACAACGCCCGACGATACCTGGGCCGCAAGTATGACTACCTGTACCTGCCGGATAATGAAGACATATACTGCTCAGAGCTGGTGCAGCTGGCCTATGTCAACAAAAAGGGACAGCCGCTCTTCACGACTATCCCTATGTCATTTCACGACCAGTCAGGCCGCATTACCGACTACTGGACGCAGTTCTATGCCGAACGCGGACTGGAAGTACCCGAAGGTCAGCCGGGCACCAACCCAGGCGAACTGTCACAACGCAGTCTGGTCAGCATCATCGGCCGCCTTACACCAGACAAAAGTCCAAGTCAGCGGTAATTTGCTCCTTGTCCAGATGCTGACCGATGAAGACCAGCTTCTGCATGCGGTCGCCATACTGGTCGTCCCAGTCGGTACGTAGCTGTTCGTTACGTTCCATCATCACCTCCAGCTCGTCCTTCGGCATGGTGGCGTACCATTGTCCGGCATTACGCAACGTTACCTGACGGCCTGCCTGCTCAAAGACGTAGCAGATGTCTTCCTCGCCCTTGAAGTAGCAGATGCCCTTGGCGCGAATGATGCTCTTAGGGAATTTTCGGGCCACAAACTCATCAAACAAGCCGAGATTCATCGGCCTGCGGGCGTAATAGACGAACGTGCCGATGCCGTATTCCTCAGCCTCACCCTCGTCATGATGGTCATGATGGTGGTGATGGTGCTCATGATGATGATGTTCATGTTCATCATCATCGTCGTCATCATCATCATCAATTGTGTCCCCCTCGGTGGACGAATGGGGGGCCGAGGGAGCTTTCTCCAGTTCCTGAATCCAAGCTGCTGAGGTGGCCACTTCCTCGAAGTTGAACTTCTGCGTGTTGATGATGTCGTCCAGTTCCACGTTACCGTAGTCACACTCTATGATGTCGGCCTTGGGCTGAATGGCACGTATGATTTCACGCACCTGGGCCAGCTCCTCTTTCGACACCTCAGAGGCCTTGTTCAGCAGGATGATGTTACAGAACTCGATCTGCTGAATGACCAGGTTCTCAATGTCTTCCTCGTCAATGTTCTTGCGCATCAGGTCGTGACCGTTCTGGAACTCGTCACGCATACGCAACGCATCGACCACCGTCACGATGCAGTCCAGCTGCACCAGTCCGTCCTTGATGTAGTCAGGGCCCATCATCGGCATGCTGCAAATGGTCTGGGCGATGGGTGCCGGCTCGCAGATGCCGCTTGCCTCTATGACGATGTAGTCAAAGCGCTTCATGCTCGTAATGTCGCGCAACTGCTCTACCAGATCCATCTTCAGCGTGCAGCAGATGCACCCGTTCTGCAAAGCCACCAGCGAGTCGTCCTTCTGTCCCACTATGCCACCCTTCTCAATGAGGTCAGCATCAATGTTCACCTCGCCTATGTCGTTCACAATGACGGCAAACTTGATGCCTTTCCGGTTCTGCAATATTCTGTTGAGGAGTGTTGTCTTGCCGCTGCCCAGATAGCCCGTCAGCAGCAATACGGGAATGTTTTTTGTGTCCATTACTTTTGTATTTACGATTTACAAATTTTCTATTTTCGATTTTTCAGACGGCAAAGGTACAACTATTTTGCAACAACGCCAAACATTCCGCCGTCATTTTTTTGACTTCTCCGTAACCAAACTACCACTTTGCCGTAACCAAACCCATCGTCTGCAGTATTCACTCTTTTCTCTTTTTGTTTTCTCATTTCCTGAAAAAGTTTGGCTATTTGAGAGAAAAAGATTAACTTTGCAGGCATGAAAAAGATTTTTACAGGAATAATAGTTGCAGCGGTGGTGCTGACAGCTGGCTGCAGTAAGGGAGAGAACAGCGGTGGAATGAGCTTCGAGAAGGCTCAGTCTGAACGTGAGGTGGCTCTGGCAGGCGGGAACGATGCCCCGTCGTGTAAGGTAATGCTCGAAGTGCTCTACGCCAAGAGCGGGAATGCAGAGGCCGACAAGGCGGTGAACAATGCCATTGAAGATCGCCTGTTCGCCATGCAGAACCTGACCATGCAACAAGCCGTTGACTCGTTTGCCAACAGCTATACGGCCGATTACAAGCAGAGCCTTACCCCACTCTACGAGGTTGATAAGGCTGACCCAGAGAAACATGCCTGGTACGAATATCACTATACCGTCAGCACCAAGACCCAGCCAGGAAAGGACAACGTGGTGGTTTATGTGGTAGAGACTGACTGCTACGAGGGAGGTGCCCACGGCATACAGCAGCAGCTGGTAATGAACTTCAACACCACGACGGGTGAGCAACTCAAGTTGGCCAACATCTTTGTGCCGGGCTACGAGCGACGCCTGAGTGACCTGCTGCTGGAGAAACTGATGGACCAACTGGACGTGAAGACGCTGGACGAGCTGAAGCAGAAGGACTACCTGTATGCTGTGGACATGTTCCCCACGGAGAATTTCATGTTAGGCGAGGATGAGCTGACCTTCATCTATAACACCTACGAGATTGCCCCATACTCGGTGGGCAGGACAGAGCTTAAGCTGAAATGGGATGAGGTGGAGGACCTGCTGAAACGATGAAGAATAACGTACACCACATTATAATAATATGAATGCAGAACTGATTACCAAATACTTCCAGCTGACGGAGGTGCAGCAAGCCCAGTTTGAACAGCTGGACGCACTCTACCGCGACTGGAACGCAAAGATTAACGTGATATCAAGAAAGGACATCGACAACCTGTATGAGCACCACGTGCTGCACTCGCTGGCTATTGCCAAAATGGTGCACTTCAGGCCAGGAACTACTATTCTTGACTTCGGCACAGGTGGCGGTTTCCCGGGAATTCCGCTGGCTATTATGTTCCCGGATTGCCAGTTCAAACTGATTGACGGCACGGGCAAGAAGATTCGCGTGGCTCAGGAGGTGGCCACAGCCATAGGACTGAAGAATTGCCAGCCTGAGCACCTGCGCGGCGAGGAGGAGAAAGGTAAGTTCGACTTTGTGGTAAGCCGCGCCGTGATGCCCCTTCCCGACCTGATGAAGATAGTCAGGAAGAACATCAGCACACATCAGCAGAACGCCCTGCCTAATGGTGTCATCTGCCTGAAAGGTGGCGACGTGCAGGCTGAGACGCAGCCCTTCAGGCGCATTGTGGAAGTGGCAGACATCAGCCAGTGGTTTACTGAGGAATGGTTCCTGCAGAAGTACTGCATTTATGTGCCAGCGTGATGTAATAATTTATGATAAACAATAAACGACAAAATTTAAGATGTTGACTATAAAATGCTTCGAGGTTAACCCGATTCAGGAGAACACCTACGTGGTGAGTGACGAAACGAAGGAGGCTGTCATCATAGACTGCGGCACATTCTACAGCCAGGAGCACCAGGCTCTTATCACTTATCTGCGCAACGAGGGGCTCAAGCTGCGCCACCTGCTGTGTACCCACGGACATCTGGATCATTGCTTTGGCAACTATACCATCTACAAGGAACTGGGTGTGAAGGCTGAGGTTATGGCTGACGACGAGTTCCTCATTACCTGTCTGGACGAACAGGCACGTAACATGTTCGGATTTGAACTGGAGGACGAGGTGCCTCCCGTGGGCAGATACCTGAGCAAGGAGGACATTATTGGCTTTGGCCATCACCAGCTGACGGTCATTCCCACCCCAGGTCATACGCCCGGCTCTTGTGTCTTCTTTTGTGAACAGGAGCAAGTGGCTTTTACAGGCGACACGCTGTTTCATCTGAGCGTTGGGCGTACAGACTTTGAGCGTGGCAGCTATCTTGACCTGATAAAGAGCATGCAGCTACTAAGGCAGACACTACCTGGCACCACCAAACTCTACCCTGGTCACGGCGGCAGCACCACCATGTCAATTGAACTGGCTAATAATCCGTATTTGGGAGGTTCTGTGTAACGAAGGCTTAACTCCACCGTTGTTTGGCCCAAACAAGGATGCCATGTGGACGTATAAAAAAATAGATTGTCTCACGACAATCTATCTTCAAAATTAACCTTAATAATCTAATACCATGAAAAACACATTGCAAATATACGGTATTTTGTGCAAAATGCAAAGTAGTTTAAAGGTACAGACTCTATGTTTTATAGTTTGTTAAACTTTACTCCATTCCATTTAAAACTCATTAACGCTTTTACGTTTCCAACATCAATCTCGTCATCTTGTGGTACAACAGGATTGCTGACGGAGAAACTGATGATATCATCAGTAGGCGACAATTCTGCCTGGAGGAAACATGGAGTAAGTATCTTCCGAACCTCAAGAAACCGCTCGTTAGTCATGGTGGAAGGTCGCACCAATAGCTGGTCGGTAGTAACCAGCTGGTCAACCGTCAGTTCCAGCTGTCTCCATAAACAGGAATAAAAACTGACCACACTCGACTGAGCCTCGACGCCATAAGTGCGCACCATGCATACAATGTAGTTCATGCTGTCAACAGGCGTACTTACAGGCAGCAGACGCAACTGAAGCCTTGAGGCCTCGTTGAGTTGCAGGCAGAGATAACGGTCGGAAAGTGCCGTCATTTCTGACTTGCCGTTGAGCGCGTTTGTGACCTTTGCCTCCATGTTCGACTCCATGAAGTCGATGAAGTCAAGCCTGTTGTTTTGCGACAAGTAGGGCAACAGCGAGTCGGGCATAGCCTTGAAGACCTCCTTTGCCGTCGGGCTCTGCGCCTTTAGGGTGGAAGAACATAGAATGCAGAATGCTGCGCACAGCAACACCCGCCCCCTCACGAGTCTTCTCATCACGTTAACCTTCATCTCCATGTATATTGTTCAATACTTAATGTTGATTATTTGTGTCATCCACGTCCCTCGCGAAGGTCTTTTACGCGGACGGCCTTGCCCTCCGACTGAGGAAGTGAACCCTTCTTGACCAGCTTGACACGCGGGGTGAGCAGAATTTCATCCTTCAGGGCACGCTGAATGTCACGCGTCATCTTCTGCAGCTCAGGATAAACGTCAGTCGTCAGGCCGTCCAGCTCTACCTCAACAGTCATAATGTCGTTGTCATCCTCAGTATCGAGGGTGATAAGATAGTTACTGCCCAAGCCTGGGTACTGCACCAGTATCTTCTCCACCTGCATGGGGAATACGTTGACACCCTTGATGATGAACATGTCGTCAGTACGTCCCTTGATGCGGTCAATGCGACGGTGGGTACGTCCGCAGGCACACTCACCAGGAATAATGCGCGTAAGGTCACGCGTGCGGTAGCGCAGAATGGGCATCATGGAGCGGTCGAGCGTGGTGAGTACCATTTCGCCAATCTGTCCGTCGGGCACAGGCTCCAGCGTGTCAGGGTCAACAATCTCCAAAATGTAGTTGTCTTCCCACAAGTGCATGCCCTGCTGCTCCTTACACTCAAAGGCTACTCCAGGACCATTCATCTCTGTCATTCCGAAAGAGTTATAAGCCTTGACACCCAGCAGCCGCTCTATGCGGCGCCGCTGCTCCTCAGTATGTGGCTCTGCACCAATGAAGAGGGTGCGCAGCTTGGTGGTCTTGGGGTCAACCCCTTCTTCCTGGAAAACCTCTGCCAAACGAATGGCGTACGAGGGAATGGCATGCAGGCAGGTCGTGCCGAAGTCACGAATGAACATAATCTGACGCTTCGAGTTACCAGCAGCGGCAGGAACGGTGGTAGCACCCAGTTTCTCTGCACCATACTGGAAGCCCAGTCCGCCCGTGAACATACCGTAGCCGCTGGAGTTCTGGAACACGTCAGTATCACGACAGCCCACCATATACATGTCACGGGCTATCATGTTGGCCCATGAGTCAATGTCGTGGCGCGAGTAGGTAACCACCGTCGGGTGGCCTGTGGTTCCGCTGGTGGAGTGAATGCGGATGGCATCCTTCATGTCACCGCCTACCAGTCCGAAGGGATAGTTGTCGCGCAAGTCCTGCTTGGTGGTGAACGGTATCTTGCGGATATCGTCAACAGTTTGAATACTCTCAGGCGTAATGCCCAGATCACCCAGACGCTTCTTGTAGAAGGGCGACTTCAGGGCAATTTCAATACTTTTACGAAGTTTCTCTACTTGTAACTTTTGCAACTGCTCGCGAGGCATAGTCTCAAGCTCTGGTTGCCAATACTCTGTATTATTCATCATAAACGTTTTAGTTTTTGTATAATTGCATCATCATTACAGCGGCCAGACCTGCCGTCTCTGTACGCAGACGACTCTGCCCCAGGTGAACTGACACAAAGCCGTGACTGACTGCTGCGCGTACCTCGTCGATAGAGAAATCACCCTCAGGACCTATGAGCACCAGCACATCGTCAGTTGCTGGCAACTGGCGCAGCTCATCAAATAAATAGGTACGCGCGACCTCTTCGTAGCAATGGGCTATAAACTTCCTGCCTCGATGTTCACGGGTAATGAACTGCAGGAAGGGCTCCATGTCGTTTACCACCGGTTTCCAGGCCTTACGGCTCTGCTTCATGGCTGAGACGGCTATCTTCTCAAGGCGAGCCATCTTTACTACCTTACGTTCAGAGAACTGGCAGCTGAGCAATGTCAGTTCGTCAAGACCTATCTCGACGGCCTTCTCTGTCATCCACTCCATGCGCTCCATCATCTTCGTGGGGGCAATGGCCAGATGTACGCGGCCCTGCCATTGACGCGGTTGCGGCTTGGTCTCTACGATGCGGAATGAGCAACGCTTCTGCGTGGCCTGTGTCACCTCTGCACGATAAAAGGAGCCCTGCCCGTCCATGAGCATCAGTTCGTCACCTTCATGCAGGCGCAGCACCCTCACGGCATGAACGGCCTCTTCGTCAGGCAGGTCTGTCGAGGTGGCCACATCAGGCGTATAGAAATAGTGCTCTTCCTTCATTTCTTATCATTCGACTTATTACGATAGTTCATTTCTTCCTTGATGTAGCCTGCCAGTCGGTAGTTCTCTTCCTCCAATGCCTGCTGCAGAAGAGTGTTGAGATTCTCGTCGTCAAGGGTGTTAATAGGTATCTGGACCTTGTTCGTGCCTACATTAAATGGCATAGCCTGAGCATCCATCAGCTTTCTGTCAATGAAGATGGGGATACCTTCCATAATGTGCAGAAGGACAGCATCGCTAAGCCGTACCTTGCGTTCGGTAAAGGTCTCAGTATTATTGAGGGTAGTCAGGTACTGCCCGTCCTTGATGCCAAAGATGACGATTTCAAGGGTCTCCAGGTTGACATAGTCGTTCAGCATGCCCACCAGCACCTCTGGAAGCAAAGTGCGGCATATCTCCAACTCCCCAAGACGCATGCGCAGCTGATTGCACGTTACCTGGTCGCAGATAATGTTAATGGCACGCTCTCCGTTAACATCAGTCAGCGAGAGAACACCCATCGTTTCGCGCTCTTCGGCAGAAACCTCAGAAAGATTCCTGAATATCAGTTGCACACGTTCCATTACGTAGTCTTCTTATTTCTTCTCGGGTTTGAACATCAGGGCGAAGGCTACACCCACAGCAAGCGCAAAGGCAGCAAAGATGAACCAGCAGGTCTGCCAGCCATTTGACTCGATGCCCAGCAGGTAGCCGTCCTTCCACTGGCAATAATAATTAATGATTTCACCGGCTGCCAAGGTGCCTACGGTAGCACCCACACCATTGGTCATCATCATGAACAGGCCCTGTGCAGAAGCCTTGATAGAGGGTTCACACTCCTGGTCTACAAAGATACCACCCGAGACATTGAAGAAGTCGAAGGCCACACCATAAACGATGCACGACAGCACGAAGAGCAGCACACCAGGCATACCCGGGTCACCCACTCCGAAGAAGCCAAAGCGGAACACCCATGCAAACATGGACATGAGCATAACCACCTTGATGCCATAACGCTTCAGGAAGAAGGGAATCATCAGGATACAAAGAGCCTCGCTAATCTGGGATATAGAGGTGAGCAGCGTAGCGTTGTTGGCTGCGAACGTGTCAGCAAAGGCTGGGTCGCCCTTGAAGCTGGTGATGAAGGGTCCGGCATAGCCGTTAGTCACCTGTAGGCACATACCAAGCAATGCTGAGAAAATGAAGAACAGGGCCATCTGCCGGCGCTTGAAGAGCTTAAAGGCATTCAGGCCCAACGATTCCACAAGCGACACTTTCTCAACCTTCTTCACAATCGGGCACTCGGGCAGCGTGAAGCAGTAGGCACAAAGTGCTATGCTCAGCACACCAGACACGAAGAACTGCATGTAGGTGTATTGGAACTTATTGGCATTCTCGGCCAGAGTCATCGAGAAACCTCCGTCTGACCATACTGCACAGTTGACGAACCACATGGTTACGATGAAACCGACAGTTCCAAGCACACGAATGGGCGGGAAATCCTTCACCGTGTCAAGACCATTCTTCTTCAGAATGGTGAAAGCAGTAGTATTGGCAAGCGCGATGGTAGGCATAAAGAATGCCACGCTAATAGAATACAAGGCAATGAAGAGACCCTTGTCGGCTATCTCCTGCCCTATTCCTGCCTGATAACCCATCCACCAGCAGCCCAGCATAAAGGCGCCTGCCAGCAAATGGCAAAGGCCAAGCAGACGCTGAGGCTGAATATACTTATCGGCAACAATACCCATCAACGTGGGCATGAAGATGGACACAATGCCCTGAATAGCATAAAACCAGGAAATTTTGTCACCTAATCCTGCTGTGCCTAAGTAGTTTCCCATACAAGTGAGGTAGGCTCCCCACACGGCGAACTCCAAGAAGTTCATGACCGCCAAACGCGTTTTTAGATTCATAGTCGTAATTATTTTTAAAGTTTTTGATTATTTTTGTAAGCTGTCAGGCTACCATCAGGGGCAGCTCTTAACTCTATGGTTCCTGCCACCCACTCTGTTCGGGCCTGCTCGCCCTCAAGCGGATAGACCCTGTTGACCTTGCCGCCGGCAATCTCCACCACTCCAAGCACTTTTTGGGTACCGTCAGGAAAGATGATGTCGTGTGCTGCCAAACGTCTAACTTTGTCCATTACATCAGCGGTTTAACTGTTGTCGTGTCTTTGGCTTCCTGCTCTTCCTGCCGTTGTTTGTGGAAACGAACAAGCTGTATCTGGTCAAGGAACAGCATGTTGTTGGCATCCTCGTCAGAAGGCTGCAGGTAAATGAATGTCCTGATGTCCTTCACCAGGTGATCATCAACTCCCGAAATGCGAAGCGTAGTGAAACCTGACACCGTGCAATGTACCTGATGGGTGGAGACGCTGTCATTATCGTAACGAACAGCAGCATAAATCAAGGCATCTTTCATGCCCGACTTATAGAGGTAGTTTGCCCTCAGGTTGAACTGGAAAACATCACCCTTCTTAAAGGCAGAGTCGGCCTTCAGCTCAAAGCTCACACGGTTAAAGCCTGCACGAGGGAGGAGCAGCAGAGCCGTAGCATCGTTCCAGATGTTGGCAGTATCGCCTGTCAGGCTCATCGTGGTAAGGTCACCCAAGGCACCTACCGATGCACCCAGCGACATGGCCTCTTCGTTCAAACGCTCTGTAACCTCCTGATAAACCTCAGCAAACTTATCTACATGCCCATAATAATAAATGAGCGAGGAGTCCAGCACGGCCTGTGTGGTCCCATGCTTCTTCAGCACGGCCTGCATGTACATGGTCTCGTTGAACTCAGGCGAATCGGAATTCCTATGCTGGCTGGCCATAGCCCTTGCCACATGGTAGTCGTAGAGAATATCCTCCATGTCACCAGGACTGAGAATGCCCGATGGAATGGAGGGTTTACAGGCTGCAAGCAACGCGAGCACCATCACCAGTAGCACAAGCCGTTTATTCCGTTTCTTCGTCATCAGCTGTTGTTGTTTCGTCTTGCTTCTTTTGGAAAGACAGCTGGCTCAGTTCCTGACGGTAGAAGAGCAGCAGAGCAATAATGCCAACACTCACGCAGGCATCGGCAAAGTTGAAGACGGGACTGAAGAACACAAACTCCTGACCGCCCACGACAGGCATCCACTCAGGCCACGTTGTTTCTATCAAGGGGAAATAGAACATATCTACTACCCTGCCCTGCAGGAACGGCGCGTAGCCGTCACCAAACGACACCAGTTCAGCTATGTGATAAGGTGTAGAGACATTGAAGATAAGTCCATAGAACATGCAGTCAATAAGGTTGCCCATAGCTCCTGCCAGTATCAGCGAGAGCAGCACCACATAGCCGCCACGGGCCTTCTCCCTGACCTGAAGCCAGATGTAATATCCCAGACCGATTACTGCTACCACACGGAAGAGCGACAGGAAGAGTTTGCTGCCTATCTCCATGCCGAAGGCCATTCCGTTGTTCTCAATGAACGAAATCTTAAACCAGCTGAACACCTCGATACTCTCGTGAAGACTCATGTTCGTCTTCACCCACACTTTCAGCAACTGGTCGATAATGAGGGCCAGCAGCACTATCAGTACTGCCGTCCACCCATTGTTCCATATCGTCTGTTTTGACGTATTCATTTATTTGCGATTCATCTTTGACTCCACGCTCAGCGTAGCATGGGGTACAGCACGCAGACGCTCCTTGGGAATCAGCTGACCTGTGATACGGTCTATGCCGTACGTCTTGTTCTTAATTCTGACGAGTGCTGCCTCCAAACCCTGAATGAACTTCTGCTGGCGGGCGGCCATCTGGATCAGCTCTTCCTTCGTTTGGGTAGCGCTGCCTTCTTCCAGTGCCTTATACGTCGGTGATGTGTCATCAACGTCGTTGGAGTCCTGGTTCATCAATACACGCATCATCTGGTCATAGTCACGCCTGGCCAGAGACAGCTTTTCATCTATAATCTGACGGAACTCTTCCAGTTCCTCGTCAGTGTAACGTGTTTTTTCTGCCATAATTAGCTAAGATTTAGTTATAGTAATATTTATTGTGAATTCATCGAACTCTACCTCCTGACCGTCGTTGGCCTCGATGTCGATAGCATCGGCCAAAACCTGGGTCTTGATGTATTCGCCAAAATGCTCAACTGCATTCTCCACTTCTGCATGGGGTGACAGCACAATGCTGATGCGGTCGGTAATCTCCAAACCACTCTCCTTTCGAATGTTCTGAACACGATTGATGATTTCGCGGGCCATTCCTTCCTGACGCAACTCGTCAGTAAGCTCGACTTCAAGGGCTACAGTCAACGAACCTTCGTTAGAGACAAGCCAGCCGGGAATGTCCTCGCTGATAATCTCAACGTCAGCCAACTCTACAGTCAGGTCGTTGCCATCTACCTGAATGCCAATGGTACCAGCAGTCTCAAGTGCTGCTATCTGCTCCTGTGAGAGGTTGTCCATCTGGGCTGCAACACCCTTCATGAGCTTGCCGAACTTCTTGCCCATCGTCCTGAAGTTGCACTTTACCTTCTTAACAAGAATACCCTGACCCTCAACGAATTTCAGTTCCTTGACATTTACCTCATTCATGATAAGGTCCTTCACGGCCTCAATGTGGCGCTGCTGCTCGGCTGTAGCAGGTATCATGATGCTCTGCAGCGGTTGGCGAACCTTGATGTTCACCTTACGACGCAGAGCCAGAACCATAGAAGTAATCTTTTGGGCCATCTCCATACGCACCTCCAGGTCCTTGTCGATGAGCGTTTCATCAGCAACGGGGAAAGTGTCCAAATGAACGGAGTCTTTCTCGCCACCAAGATCCTTGTACAGCTGGTCTGCATAGAACGGAGCAAACGGAGCCAACAATTTCGCTACCGTCATAAGGCAAGTGTAGAGGGTCTCGTAGGCAGAACGCTTGTCGGCACTCATTTCCTTGCCCCAGAAGCGTTTACGGTTCAAGCGTACAAACCAGTTACTGAGGTCGTCGTTGACAAAGGCATCAATGAGTCGGCCAGCACGGGTGGGATCAAAGTTCTCCAGCTCTTGGGTCACCTTCTTAATAAGGGTATTGAGTGAAGACAGTATCCAGCGGTCAATTTCCGGTCGCTGTTCCGTAGGCTGTGCCTCAACACCCTGGGGCTCCCAGCCATCCACGTTGGCATAGAGGGCAAAGAAGCTATACGTATTATATAAGGTACCGAAGAACTTACGGCGTATCTCATCCACACCTTCTGGATCGAACTTCAGGTTGTCCCAAGGCTCAGAGTTGGTCATCATGTAGAGGCGCACGGCATCAGAGCCATACTTCTCAATCATTTCAAACGGATTGACCACATTGCCCACATGTTTCGACATCTTGTTTCCCTTGGCATCGAGCACCAATCCCGATGAAATGACGTTTTTAAAGGCTACGGAGTCAAATATCATAGTGGCAATAGCATGCAACGTAAAGAACCATCCACGGGTCTGGTCAACACCTTCATTAATGAAGTCGCAAGGGAAGGCTATGCGCTTGTCGATTAAATCTTTGTTCTCGAACGGATAGTGTACCTGAGCATAGGGCATGGAGCCTGAGTCGAACCACACGTCAATGAGGTCAGTCTCACGCTTCATGGGCTTACCGTTAGGCGAAACAAGCACATAATAGTCAACATATGGGCGGTGCAGGTCTATGCGGTCATAGTTCTCCTGCGACATGTCGCCAGGCACGAAACCGGCATCCTTGAGCGGGTTAGAGGTCATGAAGCCTGCTTTTACAGATTTCTCGATTTCATCGTACAACTCCTCTACGCTGCCTATGCAAAGCTCTTCACCTTCCTCACTACGCCAAATGGGCAGCGGGGTGCCCCAGAAACGGCTGCGTGAGAGGTTCCAGTCGTTCAGGTTGTCGAGCCAGTTGCCAAAACGGCCTGTGCCTGTTGACTCCGGCTGCCAGTTGATGGTCTTGTTCAGTTCGCTCATGCGCTCCTTGCAGGCTGACGACTTGATAAACCATGAATCCAACGGGTAGTAGAGCACTGGCTTGTCTGTACGCCAGCAATGTGGATAGTTGTGAACGTGTTTCTCTATCTTGAACACCTTGTTTTGGGCTTTCAGGTCCATGCAGATGGAGATGTCAAGCGTCTCGTCCTTGTCTGTCAGGGTGTCGTCATAAGCATTCTTCACGTAACGACCGGCAAACTTGTTCCACTCCTCTACATTCACATAGTTCTTGACGAATTCTGCATCCAGGTCATCAATCACGAAGTACTTTCCCTGCAGGTCAACGACAGGACGTTCATTTCCCTTCTTGTCAATGAGCACAATGGGACAGATGCCGGCTTTCTTGGCCACGAAGGCATCATCGGCACCAAAGTTCGGAGCAATGTGTACGATGCCAGCACCATCTTCCGTTGTAACATAGTCACCGGGAATAACGCGGAAAGCATCACCCATTGGCTTAATGGCAGGCATCAACTGCTCATACTCCATACCAACGAGGTCGGTTCCCTTATAGCGGCCAACGATACGATACGGCAGGAATTTCTCACCCTTGTTGTATTCGGGCATCTCACCACCATCGGTAATGTTACCTTCAGCAGGAAGATAAGCATTCAAACGAGCCTCTGCCAGCACCAGCGTTACCTTTTCTGCGGTATAGGGGTTATAAGTCTCAACGGCTACATAGTCTATCTTTGGTCCTACGCAGAGTGCAGAATTGGCTGCCAACGTCCACGGTGTGGTGGTCCAGGCAAGGAAATAAGGCGTGCCCCATCCTGTCATTTCCGGTTTGGGGTTCTTCATTTTGAACATCGCCGTACAGGTGGTGTCCTTCACATCGCGATAACAGCCTGGCTGGTTCAGCTCATGGCTTGAAAGTCCAGTTCCTGCGGCAGGTGAATAAGGCTGAATGGTGTAGCCCTTATAGAGCAGTCCCTTCTGGTAGAACTGCTTAAGCAGCCACCAAAGGGTTTCTATATACTTATTATCATAAGTGATGTAGGGATGGTCAAGGTCAACGAAATAGCCCATACGCTCGGTTAGGTCACGCCACTCTGCTGTATAGGTCATTACGTTCTCACGACATTTCAGGTTGTAGTCCTCTGTCGAGATGTAGCGTTCACTCTCCTTGTTGTCAATGTCAGCCTTGGTAATACCCAGTTCCTTCTCAACACCCAGTTCTACAGGCAGTCCATGAGTATCCCAACCAGCCTTGCGCTTAACCTGAAAGCCGCGCATGGTCTTATAACGATTAAACGTGTCCTTGATACTGCGGGCCAGCACATGATGAATGCCAGGATGGCCGTTAGCCGAAGGAGGACCTTCGTAAAACACAAACTGAGGACACCCCTCGCGCTCATCAACGGAGCGCCAGAAAACATTCTTCTCCTTCCACATCTGCAGGATTTCATTGTTCACCTGCGTCAAATTCAAGCCGCTATGTTCGGCAAATCTCTTTGTCATATTTTTTGATAATTTTCTTACTCTTTTTATTTGAGCTGCAAAAGTAAGTATTTTTTTTGACTCCACCAAATTATTAGGACAATTAAAAAGTGAATAACAAAAAAATGACATGGAAAGAGGGCGACTTTGGAACGGAAAGTAGCCGAGTTTAAGGCATAAAGGTGCCGAGTTTAAGGTACAAAGGTGCCGAGTTCCGGGTGCAAAGGTGCCGACTTCCAGGTGCAAAGATGCCGAGTTCCAGGTGCAAAGATGCCGAGTTCCAGGTGCAAAGATGCCGAGTTCCAGGTGCAAAGATGCCGAGTTCAGAAACTGCGGCGGGCGGTGCATTTGATTGC
>FLNX01000187.1_pt1 | contig 18643 bp, 24 predicted proteins | sample 1140341 | NCBI WGS metagenome assembly FLNX01 (sample SAMEA3878208, study PRJEB12797) | bioreactor metagenome | biome: Moose rumen | place: Sweden | collected 2011-10
TTCTATCTGATCGATGAGTTCGCGCAGTTCCTCTACGCTGATTTTCTCTTCCTTGACAAACGAGGAGACGGCAGAGAGGTAGGAGTCGTTGAAGTAGTTCTTGATGATGCCTGCTATCGACTTGCGGCCGTATTCCCCCTCAGTGATGAGCGGGTAGTACTGGTAGGTGTTGCCGAACTGCTTGTGGCCGAGGAATCCCTCGCGCTCCAGGATACGCACGATGGTAGAGAGCGTATTGAAGTGGGGGCGGGGCTCGTCATAATACTCCTGCAACTCGCGTACGAACATCGGCCCGTGCTTCCAGTACAGGTCCATTATCTCCTTTTCCTTGTTGGTCAGTTTCTTCATTGCTTTCAGGTTGTTTCGTTTACCAATTTACTTGCGTCGTTATCAATATCTGGGCGCAAAGTAACTAAAACTTTTCCTTATAAACAACTAAAGCCTTTAGTTTTTAAAGAAAATTAAGTAGTTTCTTTAGTTGTTAACCAAAAAGCCGACCTCTTCACAGAGACCGGCCTTTTTACTAACATAACAATAAACTAACCAATAATTACCTAAGTGTGAAACTATAATTACTAACAATGTGATTTGATGCATTTCCGATTAGGGCCTCGAAGTCGCCCGGCTCAGCCTTCCACTGCCCGGCCTGGTCGTCGTAGAAACTGAGGGCCGTCTTGTCAATGGTGATGCTGACGGACCGTGTCTCTCCCGGCTCGAGGTAAACCTTGCTGAATCCCTTCAGTTCCTTAAGGGGCCGCTCCACCGATGCCTGCTTGTCGCTGATGTAGAGTTGCACGGTCTCGGCACCGGCACGGTCGCCTGTGTTGGTGACGTCGACGGTGAACGTGATCTGCTCGTCGGCTGTCATCGCTTTCTTGTCAGCCGTCACCTTGCCGATCTTGAATGTCGTATAACTCAGGCCGTGGCCGAAGGGGAAAAGGGGTTTCTGCTTTTTCAGCCGATCCGTCCAGCGATAGCCAACGAATAAGCCTTCCTTGTATTCCTCGTCGATGATCTGATGGTCGGGGCGCCAAGTGCCTGGGTAGGAACCGGTGGCGTGGGCTCCGCACTGGTCGAGGCTGGCATACCACGTGAAGGGCAGTTTGCCCGAGGGATTCACGTCACCAGCCAGTACGCTGGCGATGGCCTCACCGGCCTCAGAGCCGATGAACCAGCCCTGCACCACGGCGGGCACCTTCTGCAGCCACGGCAGTTCGGCCCCGTTGCCGGAGATATTCACGTAGACCAGTCGGGGATTCACCTTCACGATGGCCTCGATGGCCTCGTTCTGGGCGTAGGGCAGGGCATAGGTCTTGCGGTCGTGACCCTCGCAGTCCTGATAGTCGCTCTTGTTGAGGCCGCCGATGAAGATGACGACGTCAGCCTGGCGGGCCTTCTCCACGGCCTCGGCTATCAGTTCGTCCTTCGAACGGGTCTCGTAGAGGCTGCGGCCTACGGTCACGCCGTTGTAACTCTGCACGGTGTCGCCCACATAGCCGCGGGCAAAGTCCACTTGTGCCTGCTTGAAGCGGGCCCTGATGCCGTCGAGGGGCAGGATCTCACGCTGCACCTTCAGCGACGAGGAGCCGCCGCCTACGGTCATCATCTTGATGGCGTTCTCGCCGACCACGAGGATGCGACCTGTGTCCTGCAGGGGCAGGACACGACGTTCATTCTTCAGCAGCACGATGCCCTCCTGCGCAATCTTCAGCGCAGCGTCATAGTGGCTCTCTGAGCAGAGGAAGCCGTAGGGCTTCTGCCGCTTCATCGTCGTGCGATAGAACAGACGCAGCACGCGGCGCACCTTCTCGTCGAGTTCCTTCGTGGTGTACTTGCCCTGCAGGATCAGTTGCTTGTAGGCATCGGCCAGATAGTAGAGGTCGTAGGCGTTGGTCTTGCCCATCGTCAGGCCGTCCGTCCAACTGCCGAACTCCAGGTCGAGGCCGTTCTTGATGGCCTCCTCAGTATTGTGGCAGCCGCCCCAGTCGCTGATCACTACGCCGTCGAAGCCCCAGTCGTGCTTCAGGATCTTGTTCAGCATCGTGGTATTATGACAATTGTGTTGGTTCTGATAAAGATTGTACGCGCCCATGATGCTCCAGGCGCCACCCTCCTGCACGGCGGCCTTGAAGGCGGGCAGATAGATCTCGTGGAGGGCACGGTCGCTGATGATGACGTTCACCTGGTGGCGATATTCCTCGTCGTTGTTCAGCGCATAGTGCTTCACACAGGCAGCCACGCCCTTCGACTGCAGGCCCTGCACATAGGGCACCACCATCCGCGAGGCCAGATAGGGATCCTCGCCCATATATTCGAAGTTGCGGCCGCCCAGCGGGGTGCGATAGATGTTCACGCCCGGGCCGAGCATCACGCTCTTGCCGCGATAGAGGGCCTCTTCGCCCAGACTCTCACCGTAGAGACGGGCCAGTCCGGGATTCCACGAGGCAGCCAGACAGGTGAGTGCAGGGAAGGCCACGCACGAGTCGTTCGACTGTCCGGCCTGTTCCCACTCGTCCCACAGCACGTCGGGGCGCACGCCGTGGGGGCCGTCGTCGGTCCAGAGGTCAGGGAAGCCGAGGCGCTTCACGCCCGGACTACTGAATTTACTCTGCGCGTGGATTACGGCGATCTTCTCGTCGAGGGTCATCCTCGCGAGGGCGTCGTCGATACGCTGCTCAATGGGTTTCGACTCGTCGAGGTAGACAGGCGTCTGCTGGGCCTGTAGGGTGGTCGCCATCAGGAGCGACATCATCATAAGTGCAATTTTCTTCATCTGGCTTCGAGATATTTTCGATGGTGCAAAATTACACAAAATAATGGTGCGCTGCAAGTGTATATAAATAGAAAAGTGGAACATAAAGAAGTGAGTATGAGCAAACCTTGCTCATACTCAGTGACTTATCGTTTTCGGGGTGTTTCGGAAAAGTGGATGGCGTATAGAGGTGTAAGCCTCACATTTCCAACTTCAGGTCATCCACACAGCGCCCCAGTCCAGAGCCTTCGTGCGTAGTGAAGGGGATGACGGTCTAAATTTTACCAAATGCACCATAGAGTTGGGAGTGGAAGTCGAAGAAGTCGATGATCATACACTCCACGGCATTATTCTTTGATTGTTCTGGGTGCAAAATTACGAAAAAACTCTCGGAATTATACATACTATTTGCAGATTTTATTGTAACTTTGCACCGTTAAATGATTCGACGTATGAAGAAACTTATGATTTTGACGGCAGCCGCAGCCATGATGCTGACGGTCTGCACACAAAAGGCAGACGCCCAGCAGGGCACAGTGCCAAACAACGGCACTTCAACGGTGTATCTGACCAAGACTATCTCGCCAGAGGCCCTGGTGAAGATCTACAAGGCGCTGGGTGTGGAGGCCAAGGGCCGCGTAGCCGTGAAGATGTCAACCGGCGAGGGTTCGAACCCCAACTACCTGAAGCCGGAACTCGTGAAGGATCTGGTGTTCGAGGTGGACGGTACTATCGTGGAGTGTAACACGGCCTACGGCAATGCGCCCAAGGACAGGCAGGACGAGCGCACCACATCGGAGAACCACTGGAAGGTGATCGAGCGCCACGGCTTCCTGAAATATTTCCCTGTGGACATTATGGACGAGTACGACGAGATACGAATCCCCGTGAAGGACCAGAGCCATCTTAAGTACGACATCGTGGGTGGCCATATCGCCAACTACGACTTCATGATTGCGCTGAACCACTTCAAGGGTCACCCTATGGGCGGCTACGGCGGTGCGCTGAAGAACCTCTCCATCGGCTGCGGCTCGCAGAACGGCAAGGCCTACATCCACTCCGCCGGCAAGATGACCAAACTCGACATGAGCAAGTTATGGACGCCTGAATACATCGGCGACCAGGACGGATTCCTGGAGTCGATGGCTGCTGCCGCCCAGGCTGTGGTGAACTACTTCGAGAAGAGACAGGGCATCATCTACATCTCCGTGATGAACAATATGTCGATTGACTGCGACTGCGTGGATCATCCTGAACCCGTGAAACTGGAGGACTACGGCATCCTGGCCTCGACCGACCCCGTGGCCCTCGACCAGGCCTGCATCGACATCATCAACCAGCAAAAAGTGACCGCCACCAACGACCCCACCGACCTGCTGAAACGCATCGACAAGCAGCACGGCGTTCACACCATTGAGCACGCCGCGAAGATCGGGCTGGGCAACCGCAAGTACACGCTGGTTGAAATCGACAAGTAACAAATATATCTAACAGATAAATATAAGATGAAAAATTCAACCGTTAAACCGTCCCAAGGCAAATTGGGAATCCTGGTGGTAGGCTGCGGCGCAGTCTCCACCACATTTATGACTGGCGTGCTCCTGGCCCGTAAGGGACTCGGCAAACCCGTAGGTTCGTTTACCCAGTATGATAAGATCCGCGTTGGCAAGGGTGCTGAGAAGCAGTACCTGCATGTGGGCGACATCGTACCCATCGCCCCGCTCTCCGACATCGTCTTCGGCTGCTGGGACGTCTATCCCCAGAATGCCTATCAGGCCGCAATGTATGCGGAGGTGCTGAAGGAGAAGGACATCAACCTGGTGCGCGACGAACTGGAGCAGATCGTGCCGATGCCAGCGGCCTTCGACAAGAACTACGCCAAGCGACTCGACGGCGACAACATTAAAAGAGGTGAGAGGTCAGAGGTGAGAGGTGAGATCCCCACCCGCTGGCAGATGGTGGAGGCCCTGCGTGAGGACATCCGTCGCTTCAAGGCTGCGTCGAAGGTGGAGCGCGTGGTGGTGCTCTGGGCCGCCTCGACGGAGATCTATGTGCCGGTGGACAAGCAGGTGCACTATCGTCTCGAAGACCTCGAAGCCGCGATGAAGGCCGACGACCGCGAGCATATCGCCCCGTCGATGTGCTACGCCTATGCCGCCCTGACGGAAGGCGCCCCGTTCATTATGGGTGCACCGAACACAACGGTCGACATTCCCGCGATGTGGCAGTTGGCCGAACAGACGAAGATGCCTATCGCCGGCAAGGACTTCAAGACCGGCCAGACACTCGTCAAGAGCGGCTTCTCGCCGATCATCGGCGTGCGCAGCCTCGGTCTCAGCGGTTGGTTCTCCACCAATATCCTGGGCAACCGCGACGGTCTGGTGCTCGACGAGCCTGCCAACTTCCGCACCAAGGAGGTCAGCAAACTCTCCACGCTGGAGACCATTCTGAAGCCCGACTGGCAGCCCGACCTCTATGGTCACGGCAACGATGAAGACACCCAGTATTATCATAAGGTACGCATCAACTACTATCCGCCCCGCAACGACAACAAGGAGGGCTGGGATAATATCGACATCTTCGGCTGGCTGGGCTATCCGATGCAGATCAAGATCAACTTCCTCTGCCGCGACTCCATCCTCGCAGCCCCGCTCTGCCTCGACCTCTGCCTGCTCTCCGACCTCGCAGCCCGTGCAGGCCGCTACGGCACGCAGCGCTTCCTCTCGTTCTTCCTGAAGTCGCCACAGCACGACTACACCCAGGGCGAGGAACCCGTCAACAACCTCTACCAGCAGTACACGATGCTGAAGAACGCCATCCGCGAGATGGGTGGCTACGAGGCCGACGAGGAAATCGATTGAGAAATTCCCCCTGACGAGTGTCTGGCACGCAGAAGATTCTAATCTGTCACGACTTCATTGAAATGTTCCTTGCCCCAGGCTATCAGCGCCATAATGGCTGGCATCAGCGACTTGCCGGTGTCGGTCAGTGAATACTCCACACGGGGCGGCACTTCGGGATAGACTTCGCGATGGACTAGATGACTCTGCTCCAGATTCTTCAGGGTCTGGGAAAGCATCTTCTGAGAGCAGTCCGTCATCAGACGGCGAATCTCATTGAAGCGCAAGATGCCCGTCTCGCTGCTGTGAAGCATGAAGAGCACCAACATCGACCACTTGTCGCCAAAGCGACTGATGACATTCCGGATTGGACAAGCCAAATACTCTGCTTTGATATCTGCCATAAACTTGATGATATTACGTTTACAGCGCAAAAGTACCCAAAAGATACCGAATTACCAAATTATACTCAGTTAATCTAAGTTAAAGCCGTTTTCAGCAAGGTCCGATTCTTCAGGAACTTATAAAAAACGCGTAACATCTCACTACCCTCTACTTTTTTGGGGTCTTGCTGTAATTTTTCTGATGTTCGTGCGACTAATAGGGTAAAGTAACAAGTTGAACAATTAAAACATCGGAATTATGATGGAGACGAATCCACTGGAGAAAGAATTCCTGGAAATGATTGCAGCGCAGCAGCGCACCATCTTCAAGGTGTGCTACATCTACGCCAAAGACCAGGACGACCTGAACGACCTGTTCCAGGAGGTGGTGCTCAACCTATGGAAGAGTTTCCCCCGCTATCGGGGCGACAGCAAAATCTCAACCTGGGTCTATCGCATCGCGATGAACACCTGCATCACCTTCCTGCGCCGTTCGAACAGTAGGCCACAGACCATTCCGCTGACGCTGGACATAGCCAGTCAGTTGGCAGAAGAGGAGGGTCGTGCAGGTCAGTTGAAGGAACTCTACCGACTTATCAACCAACTGGGGAAACTGGAACGTGCGCTGATCCTGCTCTGGCTGGAAGAACGGAGTTATCAGGAAATGGCAGACATCCTCGGCATATCAAAGGCTAACGTCGCCGTGAAACTCAATCGAACGAAAGAGAAATTAAAGCAAATGTCTAACAGTTAAAAACGTAATGAATATGGAACTTGACGAATTGAAAAATAGTTGGAACGTGCTGAATAAGCGCTTGGATGACAGCGAGGTGGTAAACCTGCGCATCGTAAAGGAGATGATCTCGCAGAAGACAAAGACGGCCTTTGACCATCTCTTCAACCAGAATCTCCACAGTTTTGCGGTGTCATTCGTGATCCTCGCCGGGTTATTCCCTTGGATTTGTATGCATACACCTATATCTACTATGTCGTTTGTCATTGTGGAAGCAGCGATGGCAATAGGGCTGATTCCTCAGATCTGGAAACTCACGCTGCTCTCGAAGTTCGACTTGGAGGGAAAGAAATGCAATGAGTTGAGCCGTCTGGTACTCCGCTATAAGCAGATACGCCACAATGAATCCATTTGGGGAATCGCACTGGTAGCCTTGACGTTTGTAGCATTCTACATCTCTGAACTATGTTTTAACGAGGCTGTGACCTATGTCTTCGGCCCAAAGATCCTGCAGGTCGTCGGTATGACGCTACTTACCTTTGCCCTGGCCTACGTGATAGCCCTTTGGCAGCGTCGCCGCCATGCCCAGCAGATGTTGGAGATAGAAAGTGGCTTGCGGGAACTGCGAGAGTTTGAGAACTAAATGAAACATCCTATATAGATTCGGACAAAATCAATATAGCAAGACTCCAGACTTCTGAAAATATACCTAAATCTTCTGCCGTGTTCATCGAAATGCGGCAGAATTTTCGTAATTTTGCACCATTAAAACGAACAACCGATGATTACAAACGGAAAATACAGACATACTTACACATCGACAGCATCGGACATTACGCCGCTGTACAGGCTCACGCCCAATGCGATGCTGATGTACTTTCAGGATAGTTTCGCACGGCTGATGACCATCCATGGCGTGGCGGCATTCGACATCGTGAAACAACGACGGATGTGGGTCGTTGTAGTTTGCGAACTCATGAGTCAATGGCAGCCACAGCCTGAGATGCCCGATGTCAGCGAGGTGCTTAATAGAGATTTGTAATGAACATCCGACTGATTATCTTCGACTTCGACGGTACGCTGGGTGATACGCGGCGTAATATTGTGATGACCCTGCAACAGACGATGCAGGAGAAGCATCTGCCCGTGATAGACGAGGCCCGATGCGCCGCCACCATCGGACTGACGCTGAAAGATAGTTTCAAAACGCTCTTTCCTCAATTGACAGACGAAGAAGCCGAGGAATGCGCTGCCACTTACCTACGCATCTTCGAGGTCAACAAAAAGAAGATGGTGCCCCAACTGTTTCCACATGTCGCTGAGACGCTGGCTGAGTTGCAGCAACGTGGCATCACGATGTCAGTTGCTTCCTCGCGCTCTAATGCCTCTCTGCGTGGTTTCCTGAAGGACATGGATATTGAGCGGTACATCTCATACGTCTTAGGTGCCGATGATGTGACAAAGCCAAAGCCAGATCCAGAGCCTGTCTTGAAGACCCTAACGGCATTGTGCTTTGCTGCTGAAGAGACAATAGTAGTAGGCGACATGCCCGTTGACATTCTGATGGGCAGGAATGCCGGCACACGAACGTGCGGTGTCACCTACGGCAACGCCTCGCGCCAGCAGTTGGAGGAAGCAGGTGCCGATTTCATCATCGACGATTTGGAGGAACTAATCGCCACTATTAAACGATAATCGAAACAGACAAATCGGAATTTAGAGAATGAAGAACTTGAACAGTTTATGGCACTCATCGTGGCAGGAGTGGTGGTCATCAACCTGTTCTCAAAGATGAACGTTAATTGATGTAAATTCCAATTTAGTAAAAATGATGTCAAATCATGGCCAACGCTCAACTCGAGCATCAGTCCTTCAACGAGAAGGCTTCCTCATAAGAGGAGGCCTTCTCGCATACTATATGGTTTCGTCCACATCAGATTTCAATGAGTGTGCCTTTCTTCTTGGCCTCGTCAATCCACTTAGGAACAATCTGGTCAAGGAACTTCTGCTTCTTGTCGTTCAACTTCTGCATATCCAGTCCGATAGCCTGCTGAGCTTTGGCTTTCGTAGAGTAGTCGGGCACGGGGATATCACCAGTAACGCCCTGCTTGGCAGCCACGCGGGCAATCAGCAGACGGGCCTGCTGGGCATAGTCGACAGAGTGGGAGAGCAGACGGGTCACCTCCTGCGGCGCATGGAACGTGGCACCATGAGAGGCGATGGCATAGTCCCAGCGCCACTGGCTCTTGCGCAGCAGTGCCTGGATGGGCTTCATATCGGCCTCGGTAGCACCCTTGTCGATGATGTACTTCGCCTCGAAATGGGCACGAGCCAGTTCCTGCTCGGCACGGTTGCGCACTTCGTTGCACTTCTCCTGACGCTCATAGACGTTCTGGCGCAGCACCTCGGCATCCTGGCGGTGACAGGTCTGGCAGGTACGGTCGATGTTGGCCAGCGGCGACATGATGTGGTGGTCGCTGAACTTCACGCCACCCTCCTGTTTGTAAGGCATGTGGCAGTCGGCACACGATACGCCGCGCTGTCCATGGATACCCTGCAGGGCAATCTCGTAGCCCGGATGCTGGGCTTTCAGGATCGGAGTCTTCGACAGCGGATGGATGTAGTCGTAGAAGCCGATCGAGTCGTAGTATTCCTCGGCAGCCTCGCAGGTCATACCCTTGTCCTGCGGGAACATCAGGTAGTTGGCCTTGCCAGGATTGTTGGGATCGTCGGGCTTGATGAAGTAGTACTCCGTGTGGCACTGGGCGCAAACCAGCGAGCGCATCTCCTGGTGGGTAGCCTTCGTGACATCCTTGCCGACACGTGCCCAAGCCTCGTAGAGTGCCGGACGGGCAGGACGCAGGTCCATTGTACGGGCATCGTGGCAGTCGGAGCAGCCAATGGTGTTCATCTCCTCAGCACCCAGTTCACTCCACTTCTTTGCATAGAAGTTGGCAGGATCGAACGTCGAACCAGAAGCACTCAGTTCACGCATCATGCGCGGCACGTCAGGTCCTTTGCACGTCCAGCACGTCGCGGGCTGCATATCGCCGTCACCATCAATGCCGGGATTGCCTGTACGCAGAATCTTGCGCATATCCTCCAAGGCATGCTTGTGGCCACGTGGCGTATTATAATGGCGCGAGAAAGCATAGCCAGCCCACAGCACCACCATCTCAGGACGCTGCTCGAGCACATCCACCTCTTGCGACGAATTGTACTTCGACACAAACGACGTGTCCTCAGTCATCGACCACGTCTCGTACTCGCGCGGATAGTCGGCCTTGAACTTCTCGTTCTGAGCCACGATACTGTCCGTAAACATGGTGCGCTTGTTGTTAAACACACTCGCTACTTCGGCACGCCGCTCCATCAGCGACGAAACGAGCAGTCCCAATACAAAGACCACTACCATCGAGCCGCCAAAAAGCAGCCACCCTTGCCATTTCTTTAATGTCTTTGCCATAATATCTTCTTTTTTACCTTTTTACTTTTTTACCTCTAACATTCCATGCAGCCACTCCGGAACTGGGCTTGGCGGCAACGGTGTCACACCTTCCGCATTGGGAGTCGCCATCAGCGAGTTCATGCCGCCATGCGGCACATTGCGGTGGCAGTCCCAGCACACCTTACCGCCCTGAGCCTGCTGCTGCATATAACTCAGGCGACCCGTATTGACAAATTCCTGGTTCAGTTGGGTGTGGCAACGAATGCAGTTGTCCATCACCACCTGACCTGTCAGTGGCTCGGCCATTGGGGCCTGACGCTCAGCGTGCAACACAAAGTAGGCAGAGTGCTTCAGTCCGTCCATCGCCTTGAAACCATACTTCAGGGCGAAGTTCTGGTGAGGCACGTGACAATCATTGCACGTTACATCACGACCGTGCGAGGAATGACTCCACGTGGCATAATAGGGTGTCATGATGTGGCAGTTGACGCAGGCTGACGGGTTGTCACCTATAAAATAGGTATGCACGCGAAGCAGATACATCGACAGTCCGCCAAGTCCGCAAATCACGCCAGCCACAAGCAGCAGTCCCACCTTTTGCCTGTATGAGAACCAGTCTTTGAATGTTAATATCTCTTTCCAACTCATGAGTAGAAAATCCTGTTTTGGCTGCAAAAATAATCATTTATGAGGATATGATATGGTAACATTTGTGCCCACAGCCTAATAATGATTGTTAATTTTTAGGATTATTCACACTTTTTCCTTATCTTCGCAGACAATTATGGATATAGACACCTTACAAGGGCTGAAACAATGCCCACTATTCAGGAATTTGGAAGAGTCAGAGATTATCACTCTGATGCATACTGTCCGTTACCGGATTTACCGCTGTCGTAAAGGACAGATTTGGGTCAGTGCAGGCTCTGTATGCCAATATGCCGACATCATCATCAGCGGTGAAATGGTGGCGTATGTTACAGGCCCGTCAGGAAATGTCATCCGCATGGCGGCCCATCAATCCGGCAAACTGCTGGCTCCAGCCTTTCTCTTTGCCACAGACAACCATTATCCTGTGACCGTGGAAGCCACGATAGATACCACCATCCTGCGCCTGTGGCCCACAGATCTTGACAAAATGATGCACGACGACCAGCGGCTGATGCAGAATTACATCCAGTTGCTTTCTAACATTATTTCCCAGTTGACCAAGAAGGTACGTATGCTCTCTATGAGTGTGCGCGAAAAAGTATGTATCTTCCTCTTGGAGCAAAGCCGTCAGCAACAGACTAACAACATACTCCTCCCCATGTCCAGACAAGAGATTGCTGATCATTTCGGCATCCAGAAATACTCGTTACTGCGCTGTTTGAATGAATTGAAACGGGAAGGAGCCATTCGTGTAGAAGGCCGTCATATCCAACTGTTATCTCAACTAATTGTATAGGATAATTCGTAGATTTCAAGGTTTTAGTGAAAACTGCAGAAAAGACATAAAAATACACCACCAAACTAACATTTTCATTCAAATTGTTTGGCTGTCTCAGAGAAAATCAGTACTTTTGCAGCAACAAATCCCACCACGCTTCTCGTCGCAAGACCAGCGGACCAGGGTGGGACGTTTCTTTTCTATATGGAAGAAACTCCCAGCCCCAGCAAAATAAAGGTAGAATCAGGCCGAGCCGAAAGTCGTTATGTACGGCTCGTATGCCAAGGGCCATCCAACCCCTGACAGCGATATTGACGTGGCAGTCATCGTGCCTGAGCCGGAAATCGTCAACCACTGGGAGCAGTCTGCCGACCTATGGGGTGACATCCGCAAGGTCAGTGTACTTATTGAGCCTGTGCTAATGGAAGACCAGGAAGACTCTATGCTCTATCGCGAAGTGATGCGGACGGGCGTGGCGGTATAATATATAATATAGGTAGTGAAACAAAGAGCGGGAACCGAGGCCGAGAATGTCACCACAACGAGAGACAGAAAGAAAAGTCAAACAAAAAACAAAAATAGGAGGACATAGGTATGTTAAAAGACATTTCTTTCGGATTTCATGGTGTCTATCGTCTGCCCGTGATGCGCAGTTTGTACTTCGTACTCATCCTTCTATCTCCTTAATAAGGTCATCCAGATTGTCATATTCGTACACCCGCCCTTCCTCAAGATCAAGCATTGAACGCTCATAGGAAGAATAGCGTCTACGGCGAGGAATGGTGATTTTTCCAACTCCCTTCACCATGCTGATGGCTTTCTTGATATCCTTCAACATCGACATATCCTCGATGTCAACCAATATCTGCCCTTCTGAAGGGACTACTGCTACGTTTGCCATAATCTTCTTCGTTTTTATTATACTGGCGGCAAAGTTACAAAAAGTTTTCAAATCAGGCAACTTTTGAAGTGAGAAATGTCGTTTTCTCCAATAGTTTTCTTCTTATTCTTCCATTTGTGAAAGTTCTACGGCAATCTGTGTAACAACAGGTTGCCGTTTTTGTCGTACCTTTGCAGTCGAAATGGTTCGACTGCGATGATGCTCACGCTCGGCATAATTGGAGCAAGCTCCATTCTGCTCTCGCTTACTCGCATCATTGCAGCGTGATTCTAAACATTCAAGCAGTATGAAGAAAATATTATTGACATTAGTAACAGTATTAAGCGCAATGGTTATGAACGGACAGGAGAATCAGACGTGGCTCACGCTGAATAATGGCGTCAGGATGCCACAATTCGGCCTCGGGGTGTATAGCATCCCCGCAGGCGACGTGACTTACAACTCGGTGAAGACCGCCTTGGAGTGCGGCTACCGCCACATCGACACGCCCATGCCTACCAGAACGAGTCGAGTGTGGGCAAGACCGCTACTTCAACATGCCCTACGAGGATCAGAAGAAGTGGTTCATGCAGTGGAATCCGACGGACTAATCTCCACCGGAAAGGTACGAGAGAGACAGGATAACGACGGGCTGGGATGACAAAACGACGCATCCAGCCCGCTTTTCGTAAGTTTAACGCCCGAATCGCACTATAATTAAAAATAAATTCATACCTTTGCCCCGTAATCATAAAACAATAGCATTATGAGCGAAAAACAGAAACAAGTGGAGAAGGAGCGCAAGGCCGTGCTGCAGTTGCTCCTTGAGAAGACGGGACTGAAGTACAAGGAACTCGTGGACGCACAGGTAGGCATGTGGATGGCGGGCAACCTCGACCTGCTCACCGCCGAGGAGAAGAAGCAATTCCCGCATCTGGTATTTTGAACGACGGCTATGACACGACAGGTCAAGACATACATCAACTTCACGGTGAAGGACATCGATGCCGCGCTTGACCAAACGGGAGCCGACATTGAGGACAACGTGCAGTTCGTGCTGGCCCGCAAGCAGAAGTGCCGCGTCATCATAACCAACCGCTCGAACTTGTTCGCTTGCCATAGCAAGAACTACAAGGACTACCGCCTCCTGCTGGGCGCACAGATTATAAAGCCCTCGAAGGTCAGGACGATAGCCCGGTAATGTAGAACGAAACCGCAAATGAGTAGATAGGACATAACATAGAAACGACATAAGGAAGCGTAATACAATGATAAAAAGCGGGTAAAGCATAAATATTTTAGCATTTGCCCGCATTTTTTTGCAATGAGGGGTATTTGATTTTGCCTTTCGAAGGTCTTATAGACAGAATGAGACGAAACAAACGTATGATGGACTACACGAAACAACGGTTTGAACGACTGTTCAAGGACAGCTATCCGCACATGTATCGCATGGCATTTTCGATGGTAGAGGATGCCGACGATGCGAAGGATGCCGTGCACCAGGTGTTCAGCCAAATGTGGAAAGGCAAACCCGAAGTGGGCGACGCTCAGGCAAGGGGCTACCTGCTGGCCGCGACCCGCAACCAGTGCCTACACATCCTGCGCCAGCGTGAACTGCGGCGACAGATGGAGGAGGAACTGCAGAGAGAAGCAGAAATGAGCAGCAGCGATGAGCATGAGGAACTGATGCGCGAACTGCAACTGGTGATTGAAGACAACCTGACGGAGCAAGACCGCCGCGTGCTGCAACTGCACTACGATGAGGAAATGACCTATCAGGAGACGGCAACGGTGCTGGGCATCAGCGCCTCGGCGGTGAACAAGCACATCACACGCTCGTTAGACAAAATTCGTAAAACCCTTAGAATTGCAAAGTAAGATGAAACAGGAAGACATTGACAAGAAGATTGGTATGTCCGACGTGGATGCGGAGTGGGCAAGGTTTGAGCGCGAAGTCATCAATCCGAAGACCGCATCGCGGAAACCGTTCTACTGGAGCATCGGCATTGCGGCCTCCATCGCCTTAGTGGAAGGCATTTTCCTTTTTGGTCATGATGCCGAGGAACCGCAGCAGACAATAGCGCAGCAAACGGCACCCACGCAGCAGACACCTTCAGAGGAAGAGAAGGTGGCAGAAACTCCTGATGAATCAACATCTTCACCTGAGAAAGATGTGCCCGTCATCGTTAAGACCCATCAACGCCCATCTTCAGACTTGCTTGCCCAGGCTGCGCCTCCAATTACAGAAGAAACAGTTTACGATTGCGGGGAGGTCATGCCCCAATTCCCAGGCGGCGACCGTGCCTTGAAGGAGTTTATCGAGAATAACCTGCATTACCCAGACCTGGCTATGGAATACGGAGCAAGAGGCCGTGTCTTGATGAACTTCAAGGTTGATAGCATGGGTTATGTGTCGAACATTAAGCCTATCAAATATCTGCTCAAATATGACACGCTATACATGGACCATGTGCCAGTAGAGCGACAGGTGGCACTGAAGGAGCAGATACAATCACTCATGGGTAAAGAGTGCATCCGCATCCTCAGCTTGATGCCGCAGAAATGGACGCCCGGCAGTCTGTTCGGAAAGAACGTATCAGTAAAATACGCACTTCCCATTACCTTTAATGCTTCTGATGCTGAGCGCCAGACGTATCTTGCCATGAGCGGCGAAGCCCTGCAGGGCCGCATAGCAGGACTGGACATCGTACCCACATCGGAAGATCTTGGGCCAAACGCCATGCGGCTCGGCGGAATCAGAGTCGCAGGAAGGGACTCTGTTCGGATAGGTCGAAAGACTGACTATGATTTCCTTGTCGTGGTCAACGGGCAAGCGCTGTCAGAAGCGGTGCAAAAGCAAATGTTGTCATCTGGCATCTTTGTGTACTTCTACCATCGTCAGCAGCTTGTTGACAGCATCTATGTGTACAAGGACGAGGATGTCAAGCGTACATACGTCGAGAAATATGGCGAGCGGGCAAAGACGGCCGTGATGGTCATCACCACCGTGCCTAACACACTTTGCGATGCCTACGTGCAGCAGCATCCAGAACTGATGCAGACCCGCCATCGCATGGAAGGCTACGTCATCGACGAGGAAACTGAAAAGCCGCTCCCCGATACGTGGATTGGCTACGCGGATGGTGCTGGTGCCGCTACCGACTCCACCGGCCATTTCATCCTCTGGCTGCCTCGTAAAGACATAACGCTTCAGGCCTCTCGCGTGGGCTACCATACCGTTCGTCTCAACCAGCTCGCCGACACCACTCTCACCATCCGCATGAAGGATGCGACGAAATTGAAGGAAGTTAAGGCTACCCCCAAGCCAGCCATAAGAATTTACTAAAACACAATAGAAATGAACGGAACAACGAAAATGCTGATGGCAGCAGCATTCATTTCCCTGCCAATAGTAGCAAACGCCCAAACGGAGAATCCGCGTGGCATCTACAAGATGACAACCCTAACAGGCAAGATGGGCGAGGTGAAAGCGCCATTCGAGCAGTACAAAATCTGCACCGACAGCGTGACGCTCATGGTTTCTGAGCGAGCGGCATTCTTCAGCATCTCCGACAACGACCATCGGGTGTTCGACTATACAGGAGAGCAGCCAAAGTCGGAGGATGACAAGAGTCCGCTCATTTACGACAGCAACGACAAGCAGTTCAAACTGAAGTGGTGGAGCACATATACCCACCACATCCATTTCCCCAATAACGACTGGTGCATTGAGAAGTACGAGTCTGGGCAGTACACAGAGATGAGCAAGGTGTTTTTCGACGCGCTTACCGGTGCAGCAGAGGTGGACGCGAGCAATCCGTTGACAGGCACGTGGCGATTCATCGGCTATGTGGACGAACTGCGCGACGTGAAGCGGGAACTGCCCAAGTTGCATGAGCAATATCCGACGAGCAAATACTTCAACAGCTTTATCATCTTCACTCCCAATCACTGGACAATGTTAGCCAAAACAGGTGGAGCCGTTGACAAAGTCGACTACAACGGCAAGAAGTCATACAAGTTCGGTAACAAGACCTGCCAAGTGAAGTGGCTTTCCAAAGACCGCATCGCAGTGGAAGAGCACATCGACTATCGCACCGACTGGATGATTTTGGAGCGCATGACCGATGGCTCGACGCCGTTGAGCCACATTGCAAGTCAGTACATTTCGAAAAAACGGTAATTCCTTTTAACGCATCTTCTTCCATTTGTGAAAGATTAGCGGAAGTATTGGTAACAGTGCTTCCGCTTTTTCTTTGTACTTTTGCACCCAGTTAGAAACAATTTAAAAGTATAGGAGAACAAGACTATGATTTTCGACAGAAATGAGAAGAAACAGGTAGTGGCACTGCTGGGTGCCGGTAGTATGGGAACGGCCATCGTGCGGCGCATTGCGGCAGGCAAGAAGATTCTTGCGTCCCGTTGGTAGCAAGCGAGCAAAGCTCGAGCGCTGCTGGGCGACATCGCACGGGCTATGCCGTAGATGCCTTTGGACGGGTGATGGCCGAGGGTGGCGCGGGACTCATCATTTCGAGTCAGGCCGCCTACATGTACCCCATCCCCAACGAGGACGAGTTGCAGATTGTGAACGCCGCCTCCGCCGCCCGCCGCGTGGCTTCGAGTGACGAGATTGCCGATGCCGCCGCGTTCCTCCTGGGCGAGCACGCCACCTTCATCAACGGCACCGACCTGCTCATCGACGGCGGTGTCATCGCCTCCCTCCGCATGGGGATGTTTAAACTGCAGGGGTGAACATCCACTGAAATCGTAATAAATCTCAAATCTTCTGCCATATCCATCGCGGTGTGGCAGATTTTTCGTAACTTTACACCCGAAATGAAACTCGACCTGTACATCAATGAGGCCAACGACTACGCACGTGACATCGGTGCGCCGGTCCTGCATCCCCACGTCGCCATCATCCACTACGACGAGGCGGGCGAGATACGACATTCGCTGAACCGCATCGACTGCTACGGCATCTTCCTGCAGCGCGAGTTCCCAGAGAACCTGACCTACGGCATCGGTACTTACCACGAGGGTGACGGCTCGCTGATGGCCTATTCCCCGGGGCAGATTGGCGGCAAGCGCGATGACGGCACGCGTCGGCAGTATCACGGCTGGGTGCTGTTGTTCGACCCTGTGTTCATTCACGGCACGGAGATTGAACGGCGGATGAAGGACTATCATTTCTTCTCGTACAACAGCAACGAGGCACTCTTCCTTCATCCGCAGGAGAAGGACACGCTGGCAGGACTGATGGCGAATATCCGCACAGAACTTCTATCAGACGACGATGCTGTCGACGTGCAGGATGACATCATCCGCGACTACATCCTGTTGATTCTCGACTACTGCAAGCGTTTCTACGCCCGCCAGTTCAAGGAAATGTCGGCATCAGGCAGCGACATCTTGGTCCGTTTCCAGCAGGTGCTCATCGACTACTACGCCAAGGGTCGTCAACGCACCAACGGACTGCCCAGTGTGAAGTATTGCGCCAGCGAACTGTGTCTGTCACCCGGCTATTTTGGTGACATCGTGCGCAGTGCCCTGGGCGAGAGTCCGAAGGACTATATCCGCAGTTTCGTCATCCACCGTGCCAAGAACCAGATTCTCAGTGGCCAGAGCATCTCCCAGGTGGCCGACGACCTCGGCTTCGAATATTCGCAGCACTTCACCCGTATGTTCAAGAACGTCACGGGCCAGACACCCTCGGAATTTCTTGCTGAACAACGGAAGAAATAAACAATCCGCAATTTTGGTAAATTTATCCGCAATCTGTCTATTCGGGTTGCGGATTTTTCGTCGTACCTTTGCACCCAGTTAGAAACAAATAAAACAAAACGACAATGAGACCATACGTAATTTGCCACATGATGGCTTCGCTCGACGGCAGGATTGACTGCGAAATGACCGAGCAGATTGATGACACGAACCACTACTACGAGGCACTGGCCGGGCTCGATTGCCCTTCGACGCTGGAGGGCAAGACCACGCTGAAGATGCACTATGCACAGGACGGGGAGTTCCTGCCGCAAAAACCGCATGAGGACGCAGGCCAGCAATTGTATAAGGCTGTGGAGGCAGAGGGCTACGCCATTGGCGTGGACACTCGCGGTACGCTGCTATGGGATGACAACACGACGGAGTTGTTTGGCCGTCCGCTGCTGATGAT
>FLNX01001181.1_pt1 | contig 18612 bp, 18 predicted proteins | sample 1140341 | NCBI WGS metagenome assembly FLNX01 (sample SAMEA3878208, study PRJEB12797) | bioreactor metagenome | biome: Moose rumen | place: Sweden | collected 2011-10
TGCTACGCACTGCGGAAAATGGCTGGTCTGAAGAACTCCTCCAACGGGGTTGAATCCCAGAACCAGATGCTGGTGGCTGAACGCCAGAAGAACGGTAATGCTAGCTGGCGTCCTGAGGGAAGCAGTTTCCTGTCATCGATAACCGCCCTGTTCAGCAACAACGAAGACAGGGAGTGGTTCTACGATGGGAAGATCAGTTTCAAGATCGCCGTCTGAAGCAGAATTTATAATGTAACAAACAATTTGTTTAGTGAGTTGCTAACTACAGTTCGAAAAAAATCCCGGCTCCATGGGGAACTGGGATCTTCTGGCAGTTATGATGCCTCTGTGATCGGCTCTTTTACCGGACAATAGAGGTGAGGGTGTCGCCGGCCTTGTTGATGGCTCCAATAGCGCCCTGACTGTAGGAACTCACCTTGGACATGTAATCCTGGATGATGAGCATTTCCTGCTGAATGTCAGATCCAATGGTTTCCTGCACGTTCTGCATGCTCTGGATGGCAGCATTGACGGAAGCGACGGTCTTCTCACCGGAATCCAGCGTGACACCGTAGGCTTTCAGAGCGCTGGACAGGGAAGCAGGAACATCTACTTTAGCGTCGTCTTTCTTGTCGGTGGTCAGGTTGCGGAGCTGGACAATCAGTTCGGAAACTTTCTTCTGCTCAGCCTGCTGCTCCTTGATCACCTTGATCTTTTCACTGGCGTTGTTGCGGTTGGTCTCGGCAAGTTCGTTCTGCAGCTGGGCGAAGGCAAGCTCAACGCTGTCAATGTTGATTTCGAAGCGGTTGTGAAGACCTACCTGCTGAACGTTGTTGGTTGCATTTCCGATGTCAGACATGATTTATACTCCTGTGTAAAAAAACGTTAGATACGTATCCGGTTGAAAATGGATGTTTATCACCTTTGCATGGATAACGCTGCTGCAAAGGGGAGGTTACAGCCGTCCGTATCTTTTTTTTTGTATTCCTGCTTTGCTGATCTGTGGGGAGAACCTGCGGGAAAGGACTCCTTCCGTTCTCCAGAATTCTGAACGAGCTGCCCATTGTCTTTTGTGGCGGCCGACCCTAGTCTGCGGGAGATCCTGTCCAATTGTATTGGCGAATGCGCCGGCAGGGGGTATATCTTTCAGCAAATTATTTTAATGAATGTGAATTGTCCCCGGTTTTGCGGCAGATCCAGGTTCCGTTGGGCAAATGGGGCTTTTGTTTGCCAAAATGTTTTTTTTGGGTTTAGAATCTCCACGTTGCCGGTTGCAAAGGTAGTGTGCCGTTCTGGCTCATGATCGAGTCTGCCGGTTGGTGTTTTTTCAGTTGGGTTTTGCTATGACAGAAGATGAGATTGACCGTTTTATAGATAATGCTGAACGGGAACTGGCGGCAGCGGATAAACGGATCCGCAGCGTTTCTGAGGCTCTGGAGCGCAATAAGCAGAACATCTCCGCTCCTGCCGTGGAAGCGGCTTCCAAGCGTCTCAAGGAGATGGAACGCCAGGTTGAGTATGATGCCGGACAGAGAGTGGCCAATATGAGTCTGTCTGTGGAAAGCCCGGCTGACAGTTCCATTTCGCCATCCAGGAAGGCTTTCCGTATGAACCGCGGACTGAGGATATAGGGCTGCTCATCATATAATCTGTGTGGCTTCGCCTGGGTTCCCGGATTTTATGAAAGCCCCCTTGGTCAAGGGCTGAGGGGGTCCGGATCGGGGTTCCCTTTCCCGTGACTGAGCCATGCCCGATCCGGCTTCCGGAGCGTCTGTTTCATGTACGGACTGGTATATGTGGCCGGCTGGCTGACGGCTGTTTTTCTGCGTTTCCGCCGTTTTGACTACTTTGTTCCTTCCTTTTCCTATGCCCTTTATATAGCCACCTTTGCTGCCCTGGGAGCCATCATGGGCGGACGGGTGGGTTATGTTCTCTTTTACGAGCCTGCATATTATGCGCAGCATATGACTGAGATCCCGCTGCTGTATCTTGGAGGCATGTCCTTTTTTGGCGGTGCTTTGGGACTGGTGCTGGTTCTCTGTGCTGTCCATCCCCGGGGGTTCTGGAGCAACCTGGATCATCTGTGCCTTCTGGCGTGCCTGATCCTCCCCCTGGGGCGCTTGGCCAACTTTCTGAACGGTGAACTGTGGGGTACGGTGACAGATCTGCCCTGGGGGGTGATTTTTGAGGGGGCTGGCAGTCTGCCCCGTCATCCGGTTCAGTTATATGAGGCGGTGCTGGAGGGACCGTTGCTGCTGACGGCAGTGCTGACGGTCAGGAGGATCATGGGAACTGGCAACGGTGCCAAGCCTGGAATGGTATCCCTGCTTTTCGGCTTCTTTTATGCCCTTTTCCGCTTTGCGGCGGAGTTTTTCAGGGAGCCGGATCGGGTGACTGGCTATGTGTGGCTGATCTTCACTCCCGGCCATGTTCTGTCCCTGCTTCTCATGCTGGTGGTGTCTGCCCTGTTCATGATGCGTTTTGTCTTCCCGTCCCGGCGGAGGGTGAGATAAAGGGCGGACACAGGCATTGTCCGGCGGCAGCGCATGGCGGGGATGCAGGCAAACCGTGCGTGGTTCGGAAAAGGCCCGCAAGTTAAGCCAAACTGCCGGTCATTGCTCGGTGATTGACGGATCCGTCATGTCAGCGCCGGGATCGATGAAACTGAACATATACTCGATGATCTGGTTCATGATGTCAAAGTTTCCGTTGCTGTGGGACAGGAAGGGTGTGTAATAGAAGATCACCAGCAGGGAGCATACCCCGCTCTTTATGGGCATGGACAGGATGAACACGTTCAGCTGGGGGGCGAACCGGTTGATGAGTCCCAGGGACACGTCGCAGATCAGGGCCACCACCATGAATGGGGCTGCGATAAGCATTGTCTGCTTCATCATCCAGGTCACATTGGCGGCAGCGAATATGGCGGTTTTCTGGGTTCCCAGATCCGGCAGCAGGGAGGATGGGGGCCAGTAAAGGAAGGAGGTGTAGAACAGCTCCATGAAGCGGGTGAAACTCCCTGACACGAAAAACAGGGTTACGGCGGCCATAAACAGAAGTGAGCCCAGAGGTGATGCTTCCGCTCCGCTGAGAAGATCTGCTGTCTGGGCCATGGAGGCGCCTCGCTGGTTGTCTACAATGGTCCCAGCGGACAGGGCGATGTAGAAGAACAGTGACACCAGCCATCCCATGAAGACGCCAAGAAGCACTTCCTTGCCAATGATCAGCAGCAGCATGATCATGTCCATCGTGGTGCTGGTTCCCAGAACTCTGACGGTTTCAACCATGCATGGATGTAGCGGCAGGTATAGGGCAAGAATGATGGGGAAGCGTACTGGGGAAGTGACGCCCGGACCAAGCAATGGAGCAATGGTGGCGAAGGCGCCGATGCGGATCATGCCCAGAACCACCGCTGACAGGTGGAGGCGTAGCATATCGTTTCCCAGCAGTGCCTGCAGCTGCTCTATCATGGCGTCATGGGTTCACAGGGTGTAGAAGTAACTGAAGATGGCCTGACTGTAATGCAGGATCTCCGTGCTGAACCATTCGGCGGTGAGAAACAGGGTTAAGCTTACAGCAATGAGTTTGACACCGAAAGTCAGGGTCTGTTCCTGCAACTGGGTGACTGCCTGGAAAAGAGCAAGTCCCACACCTACAATAGATGCCACGGCTATAGGGGGCAGGGACAGCATCAGAATGAGATACAGCCCCTGGGTGACCAGTTCAGTTACTGCTGGGTTCACAGCACGCCTCCGCCTGAAGCCGCAGCCGGCAAATCATGCATGGGGGCGGCTGTCACCATGTCGTCTTCCGCTTGCTTTTTCTCAACTTGGGGATCTTGCCTCTGGAAGCACAGCATGGTGATATCGTCTGACTGAGCTGCATCCTCCCGGAATTCCAGGATCCCGTACAGCACGCTGTACACCAGGGAATTGGCAGTGTTGAACTTCCCTTTCGCCAGGTTTTCAATGATGCGCTCGGTGCCGAAGAATTCTTTCCGGCTGTTCTGGGCCTCGCTGATGCCGTCGGTGTAGACGAACAGGTACTCGCCCGGCTTCAGGGTATCCGTAAAACTTTCGTATGTGGAGCCTTCAAATACTCCGACTGCAGGTCCAGAGGTGCCTTCCAGTTCCCGGATCCTGTCCTGTCCTACAATTATCGGCAGGCAGTGGCCGGCGTTGACATAGTGGAATTCTCCGGTGCGCACATTGAGTACTGCGGTGAAGAGGGTGGCGAACATCATGCTGGGATTTCTTTCGCTCAGGCAGTTGTTCACTTCCATGATCGCCTGGGAAATGTCCCTCTGGTGGCGGAACACGTGCCTGAGAAGGGTGACGCAGATACTCATGAACAGTGCTGCGGGCACACCCTTGTCGGAGACGTCGCCCTCGGTGAGGACGATGAGATCGTCGTTCAGGGAAAACACGTCGTAAAAGTCCCCGCCCACTTCCTTGGCCGGATTAATGAAGGCTGAGATCTGGTAGAACTCTGATTTGGGCACGGTGTTCTTGTTGGGCAGTATCCCCATCTGAATGTCGAAGGCCGCTCCCAGCTCGCCCTCAAGCCGGTTCTGACGTGCGGTGGTGTCCACCAGCTGACCGATGTTGGACATCAGCGAATTGCTCATGTTTTCCATGGCCCTGGTCAGATCTCCCACCTCGTCGTTTGCCCGGTATTTATGGAAGCTTATCTTCTTGAGGGTTGCCGGATCTGAGAGATCGGCGGAGGCAATTTCCTGTGCTGTGCTGGCCACGCTGCTCAGCGCCCTGGTCACCCTGGTGACATAGGCGATGGAGAATAGAGTCATGAACAGCAACACCACCACCACAATGAAGCCCATGCCGGCAAAGATCTTGCGTCCGAAGGCGGTGAGCTGGGACATGGGCTCCATGGACAGGACATACACCTTCAGTGGCTTGAAATAACTGTAGCAGATGAATTCAGCCCCCAGTACCGTGCAGGTGCTTTTGTTGGTGCGGTTCAGGGTGTTGGACAGGATCTCCTCTTTGGCTTCCAGGATCATGTCCTTGGAGCGGGGAAAGATCTGTCCCTCCCTGATGGCTGGATTGTTGGAGCTTATCACCTGGAAATCGCTGTCCAGCAGGTACAGGGGGAGAACGGTGTCCATGGGCAGGCTTTCAAACAGCTCGCTGACGAAAATCTCGATTTCCTGATCAACCTGATCGTGGGATCCTGCCATGGTGCCGATGTTTTTCATCAGTGCGAAATTCATCTTCCGGTTGTCTATCATGGAAGAGAACACATATGTCAGGTAGGTACTGTTGCCGGTCTTGGCAATGTTGAACGTGCCGCCGGGCGGACTGTCACCGGTCAGCAGGTATTCAACATTGGTTTGGTTCATGGTGGTGGCTGAAGCGAGGCTCATGGCCTCCGCCGTGCCCCAGATGCGGCTGTCGAAGTAGGTGAGCAGAAAAATATTCTGGGGCGTCAGGACTTCCTGGTTGTTCTGGAGAAATTCCCGGATCTTGGCATCGGAACTGCCGGTCTTCAGGTTCCTGTTCTTGAGGATGAGCAGGGATGCTGACACTTCCTTCAGGCTGTTCTTGATAAAGAACACGTTGATGAGTTGCTGGTTCAGGGAGTTGGAATACTGGCTTTCCAGGGCATGGTAGACAATGTTCACCATGAGGCTGGAGTTTTCCTTCTTCTCCATGATCAGCGTCTTGCCGGAGAGATGTCCCACATATGCCATCATGGGAGCAATGGTTATGACGGCAATCAGGATTGAAAATAGGATTATCTTGGTTCGCAGCTTCAATTGTTCCCCCGGATCCGCTGCAGGATCGCCATGGGCGGTCCTGGCCTGAATGGATATGGTGTCTGGGCAGTCAGTCCTCTCTCTCCGGCAGGAGGAAGATCTGGATCCGGTTGCGCCCGTCTATCCGGTGGTAGATATAGTGGCTGGCCATTTCCTGCACCAGATGCAGACCGACGCCGCCGATGCTGCGATCCTCAATGCTGCAGTTCTGCAGGGCCTTCATGTGCAGGAAGGGATTGTACTCCTCGCCGTTGTCTGTGATCTCGATGCAGAAGGCCTCACGGCCGTCAATCAGTCCGTTGCCGCAGGTGAAGGTTACCTCTCCTTCCTGGTTCTTGAAGGCATATTTGGCCACGTTGGTGAGGATCTCCTCGGTGATGATCTCCGCCTTGAATTTGAGGGACTTGAACTTTTCTGACAGAGCCTGATCGATGTTGTTCCTGAGCTGGTCAATCTGTTCCCATGTTGGTGGTATGCTGACAGTCTTCATTTCTATTCCTCCGGACAGGAGCATCAGGTGCTGGGTGCATAGTCTCTGATGGTTGTCCTGCCCTGTACGGTTTCTGCTATTCCTTGATCCGCTGTTCCCGGTGTCCGCCGGATGCCGTTGATCCGTGGATCATCCGCTGATCAGGGCTATAGCTTCGTCCCGGGTTCCGGCGATCTTCAGCAGGGCGGCAAAGCCCGATATCCGGAAGACCTCGTTGACCGGGGGCTGGATCCCGCAGATCACCAGTTTCTTCTTGCCTGCTGTGCACTGCTTGGCAATTTTCAGCACGCTGCGGAGTCCGGCACTGGACAGGTACTCCACTTCGGACAGATCCAGAATGATGTCCGGCTGTTCGTCCAGGGCACTGCTGGCTTCGGTGAAGCTGCTGTCAAACTGCTGGCTGGTGCCGGCGTCTATCCGGCCTTCCGGTGCCAGAAGCAGATAGCTGTCTTTTTTCTCGATTTTCAGTTCCATCGCTTTTCAGCTCCTTGGTATGGGTGATCCCTGACATTCCTGCATTGCCTTCCGGCAACAGCTGGGAACTCTGGGCGTCAGGTGTAGTTATAACTCAGCATCAGGCCCTGGCTGATCTTGAGCCAGCCGTCAAGAGCCACGAAAAGCATGAGTTTGAAGGGCAGGGAAATGGTCATGGGCGACACCATCATCATACCCATGGCCAGCAGAATGTTGGATATTATCAGGTCAATAACCACAAATGGCAGGTACAGAAGGAAACCCACCTGGAAGGCTTTAGTCAGCTCCGATATCACAAAGGACGGAACGACAAACAGGAAACTGTCCTCCTGTATGGAGCTACGGATGTCCTCTGGCCAGATCCTGTGGGCCACCCCGGTGAAGGATACCAGGATCCGCCGGTCAGTGTTGGATGTGAGGAATTTCTTCAGGGGATCGGATGCGTTGGATGCTGTCTCCAGGAGCTCCAGGGGGGTGAAATTGGAGTTGATGCTTTCCTTTTCCAGCAGCTTGTAGGTCTGATGCCCCACCGGTGCCATGATGAAAACGGAAAGGATGATTGCCAGGCCCGAGAGCACCATACCCGGTGGCACTTGCTGCACTCCCAGGGCATTGCGCACCAGGTAGGTTACCACGATGATCTTGGCATATGAGGTTGCCATGGTCAGGGCAAAGGGAAGAATGCCCAGCAGCACAATGATGAAGATGAAGTTCACCGGGCTGCTTATGAAGCTGTTTTCGATCATATCTCCGATCCTGTCCTGCCCTTGTGCCTGATCTGGCATGGGATGCCGCCGTCCGGTAAGGATGGGAGCATCCCGGGTAATTGGCGGGATTACCTGCCGCCGGTGCCGATTTCGGTGATCTGCACCGCGTAGTCTTCGCCCACCTTGATGAGCCGTCCCCTGCCGACGTTCTGACCGTTGATCCGCAGGGCAATGTCATTGAGATCCTGGCCGCCAATGTTCAGCACCGAGCCTGTTCCCAACTGCCGGAGTTCCCCCATGCTCAGGCTCACGCCACCCAGGGAAAACTCGATCCTGAGTGTCAGCCCGTCAACATTGCTGTTCTGATCACTGTTCATATGATTGTTTTCCTTGAAACTTCCTTCCTGGATGATCTCCGCTGTTTCTGGGTTGCCCTCCTGAGGAACTGCCCAGAAGGAGAAATGCTCCGAAACCAGGAGCAGCCTGCCGTCATCGTTGATGTGCACTGACGGCATAAGGGCGTCTCCAGGCTCCAGGGAGGCAAGCTCTGCGGCTGTCAGATACTGCCAGCCCAGGATCCGATCTAGGGTTACGGTGCAGAATCTGTCCGCATCGCTGTTTTCTGAAGCCAGGAGTTTCAGGTTCCTGATCAGGTCGGTGACCGAGTTGTCATTCCGGAAGTGCAGGCGGACTGCTAGTTCTCTGCTGTGCTCCCCCGGCGGTGTCGAGGGGCGGATGATGAGATCCAGGTGCCGGGTGTATTTGGATGCATCTTTGCAGGGGCGGTAGCCGGTGACCGTGATGCTGATCCCCATGGCCTGGGCCAGAAGTCTGAGATCCTGCTGCAGGATCCTTTCGAACACGGCTGCTGCAAGCTCCATGGGCAGTGCTCCGGACACAGCATGGTTCTGGGTGAAGTCGGTGAGGTATTCCTGATCCAAGGGCTGCAGGGCGTATTCATACAGATCGGCGTTGATGCAGATCAGCGGTGCCCCCTCCCAGATCTCCTCAAGCAGTTCGCCGTCATTGCGCACGGTCACATTACGGGCGCCGCCAGCCAGGGCAGCGGCTATGGCATTAAGCAGATCGGCTTCAAGCCGGCTCATGGTCATCACTTGTCATGTGGTCCTGATTTGCTGCGGGCACACTCTGATCCCATGTCTCAGGATCTGTTCCCAGTGCCTACGGTGACGGGAACTCCCATTCAGATGCGGAATAAACCTTGGGATTATATCACCCTTTTTCCCGGCATGGGTGAGACGGCCTAGGGAGAATACGTCTGTGGAGGAAATGGTCAGCTGTCTTCTGGCTGGGTGATCTGTACGGTGAACATGCCCTTTTCCAGCCGTTCCAGTCGGCTCTCCAGTTTTTCCCGGGCATCATTGAGCAGGCGGTACTGCTCCTTGCTGCCGGCGTTGATCACCACGGCCAGTGTGCCGTCGTTGCTTCTGGTCATAAGGATCTCCGTGCCCGCCAGTGGAGAGGAACTGCTCATCTGCATGATAAGCCTGGATCCTGCGGTGGAGGAGGGATCTGACACCAGGATCCGCTCTACCATGCTGGAGCACATTTCTTGGAGCTTTGACAGTTCAGAATCCGGGAGTACTGCGGGGCCTTGCTGGGCTTCCACAGCCGGAGCTGTCTGTACAGCAGGTGCTGTGGCTCCCTGGGCTGACATCAGACCTGAGAAGATGGAGGACAGCTCAGACATGCCTTCCTTCCCGCCGTTTCCGGTCTGTGCCCCGCTGCCGTTGCCGTTGCCGGAACCTGACATAAGTCCCTCCTGGAGGCGCCGCAGGTTTTCCGGGGTGAGGCTGGTATTCTGGGCTGTGGCGGCAGAGCCTGCAGGCATGGAACTGCTGAGCCTTGGTTCTGATGATGAGAGTCCGGAGAACAGATCCCGGCCTTCTGCCCTCATGCCGCCGGATGCGCCCTGATCTTGGCGGCCGGTGTTTCCGGGGACTTCACCGTCTAGATCCTGCTGGGTGAGGTTTCTGAATTTTCTTGCCAGTTCTTCGGGGATCTGCCTGCGTTCCGTCTCAGTCGTGGGCATCTGATTGTCTGGCTGCTGGATCCCTCCGGCCTGCAGTTCATTTATCATCGGTCTCCTCCTAGGCGTCCCCGCTGTCTGCCGTCTCCGGTTCTGTGTCTGGGTGGTTTTCCGTCTTCACGGCGGGACAGTTTCACGGTTTCAGCGCTACTATCAGTGTGTACGGTCAGTATAGATGAGGGCAGTATGCTGATCAAACTTTCATGGGAATAATTTGAACCCGCTTTCCTTTCTTTTTCGCTGGCTGAACTGAGGATCAGGGCTGCTATGGATCAGATTGAGGAGGGTCACGGATTCTGGCGAATCTGTCTGCGGAGGCCACCAGTCGTCACTGAGAGATGATATGCTGATCACCGGGGACTTGGATTCTTCAGAACCGATTGTCCGGAAATGGATATCCGGCCTGCAGTTTCTTGCGGCCGGCTCTCCGGAAATCTGCGGGCCGTCTGCAGGGAGTGCCGGACTAAGAAACGGTCGTGTTTCGCCACTTTTGCGCACGGCAGCAGGATCCCCCATGACGGTAAGAAAACCGTGTCTTCTTTTGAATCGGAGGGAGATGGGAACTATGTCGCAGATTCAGAACGATCTTGTGCGGAATACAGACAGTTATCAGCACATGTCACTTGATCCCCAGCAGACTCAAACTGAGGTGCCGAAGGAACTGCGTGGGGCCCGGCCGTCTTCCGGGACTTCCGGCTGGAAAATTGCTGGACGTGTCATGCTTGGCATAGTCACCGGCGGTTTTTCTGAACTGATAAGGTTTGCCTACCGGGGGATCCGGTCCTGTTTCAGCAAAAGTTCGCCAGTTCCCAGGACAGAACCGCGCATCCACGGGAACACCGGCCTTCCTGCGGCAGATCCCCAGACCAAGGCAAAGAACAGTGAACTGGTGCAAGACATTATAGGCAAGAACGGGCGGGTCTGCCCTTCTGAATACCAGGCTGCCATCAATGAGGTGCTGGATGAACTGCGTGGGAGTTTTGGCAGCAAGCATTTGCCGTCTGACAAGAAACTGTTCGAAATATGCTATGGCCTGAAGGAAATTGATGCGCATGCCGGCTACAAGCTGAAAAGTGCCATCGAAGGTGCCAGTACCTCTGTCACGACGGCAGAGCTTAAGAATATCGTGCGTGAGCATCTGACCCCCCTGCTCAGGCATATGGTGCTGCTAGACGAGGCAAAGGAGCAGGCCGCAAAAGCCGGGTGGCCTAACGGGGTGGGGGTTGATCAGGTGTTGTGCAGCCTGCTTACCGCCAAGGAAGTTAAAAGGGAGTTTGACACACTCAGCAGTAAAGATGAGATTCAGAAATTTGCCGAGGACAAGGGCATCGGTGAAAAATTGACCAAATACCTGAATGCAATGGGATCCACCCTGCAAGAACTGCGCAGTGTCTTCGGTGCAGACATGGTTCCGCCAAATATTGATGACGCACTCACATTAGAGGATCAGTACGGTGTCGCTGCCAACCGCAAACTGACAGCTTTATTCACAGATGCAAAGTCACCTGTCAGTGTGGAGCAGCTGCAGAAGGAGCTCAGAAGTGTGCTTGCCTTTCCGCTGCTGAAGACCTCTGTTGAGAAAGCTTTGGTGAACAAGGCATCCGCTATGAATTTGAAGTTAAGCCGTCCCGCAGTTGTGGCTCTGAGCAGTGCCCTGCTGAGGGATGATAATAACTATGCCGCCCTGACTAATGCCAGCAATCTGGATGCGCTGAGAAGGGCGATTGACAAACTGAACATAGGCAAACTTCTGCAGGAGCAAAAGAGTAAAGCTAACGAGGCGTTTAAGGAAAATTGCGCCAAACTGTCCCAGGAGATGCATCCGCTCTTGCGCACCTATGTGGAAGGTCTGTCATTTGCTCCGGCAGATGCTGAAGCTTCAAAGAAAGCTGTTGAAGTCCTGGCTGATCACATGAAGGACTGGAAGAATATCAGCGGGACTGATGAGGAGCGGAAGAGTATCAACGAGTATTTTCAGCAGAACTTCGCTGAGGATCTGAAAGAGCTTAAAGGTTCGAAGAAGGACACCACGAGTTATATTGGCAACATCTACAGGACCATGGATTCAGATGCTAATCGTGCCAGATATATAGTCGGCGGCAAGGAAATACCCAATGATGGTACTCATGACACTACTGCCGGCAAACTGATCTCCGCCATCGAGAGCACGGTTAGCGACGCCAAGGATCAGCAGTTCCTCAGCAAACTTATGAACCAGCGCATGTGGGCCAGTGTGATCAAACTGTCACAGGGCATCACTGAGGACGCCCGGTTGCTCAGTACAGTTCCGGGCGGAAGCAGTTTCCCAAGCGATGTGCCTGGGATGGGGTCGTTGTTGGGTGAGAGCAAAACTGCCGGACACTCAACCACCTACAGCGTTACCGTTTCCTCGGATCAGAAAACCGCTAGCGTGCAGGCTGTGATGGAGGAAACTATGTTATTCCCCGGATCCCGAACGGTTGACGGCACGAGGCCGCCTTTCGGCATAGTCCGCTTTACCTTTGATTTCCAACTGACTCTCAGCGGCCATGAGCAGGGGCAGTCTGTTCAGAAAGTCACTTTGGGGCAGGAGTTTCTTCCTCTTAACGGATCCCCGCAGACGGCAGAATGAGCGGATTGCTAACTCCCAGTTCCGCTCACAAACTTATTTGATAGGACGGTGAGTTCGGCAGCGTGTTGAACCTGCCGGGGGTTCCACGTTTTGCCCAGAACCCGCTCTTTCTGTCAGTGAAGTGCGCTGCCGGAAATAACGGCTCCGTGCCACTTGGCCGGCGACGCTCGCTCCGGAGAACTGAGCACTGGGTCTGCGTGTGTGGAGCATCTGCGTGGGCAGGGTGAAGACAGCCGGGGCGCTTTCTAGAACTTGTGTGGGCCATGAAGTGGCACAGGCGCTGAGCCGAGGGACGTCCAGGCTGTGTCTTTCTTCTTTCTTCCGTTCATGCGGCTCTCCTGAAGGGCACGCATGAATGATGCACTTTGCAAAGATATAAAAAAGATACATAATTTTCTTGCGGATCTGGACAGGTTTTGGATAACATCTCATTAGGGGCGGGATGAGCCTTCTCCTGCTGAGTCCTCTCCGGAGGAGACGTTCCTGAATGCAGATCGGCGGCAGTTCAGGTGTCAGCAATCCACACACTATATGGGAGATTAATATCATGAAGGGAATTCAGATCACTGCCAGTTCGGATCCCGCACTGCTGAACTCAATCTGGCTGGTGGACGGCGACAGCGCCCGCTGCATCTGTGCCAAGTCTAAGTATGATGCTGACCAGGTTGTCAGTCTCGCAGATCTCGGGGAATTTCAGAGTAGGGACATTCCCCTGGAGCACCGGGTGGTCACCCAGGAGGGCGGACAGCACCTGAATGTGAATGTCCTGCAGCGAGAGACCCTGGTTGATGCCATGGAGCACCCTGAGAAATATCCTTCACTGACCGTGAGGGTTTCCGGCTATGCTGTACGCTTCAATTCCCTGACCAGGGAGCAGCAGCAGGACGTCATCACCAGGACCTTCACCTCAAAACTCTGACCGGCAGAGCCGTTGCTGTTTCCGGGGCAGGCTCCCGGATGGAAAGCATCCATGGCCGTCATACGGATCCCGTGAACAGGGGAATGTTTGGCGGCTTTCTGTTTTTTCCCCAACCGATTCTACGGCTTGTTCTCCGTCCCATTTCTGCTGTCAGTATCACCAGTTCGGGTGAGGTGCAGCCTAGCTCGGTTCAGCATATTGCAGTCTAGGCAGGTTAAATTAACGCTGGGACCGAGGCTCGGTTCTTCCTGCTTCCTGCTTCCGGGTTCACGGGTGTCCACCAGCGGTGGAAACGGTCTCTCCGGTACTGCTAAGTGGTTGATCGCCATGGTGAATGATGGCGCACAGTTCTTCGGTGCTGTTCAGTGTGTCCAAGGATATCCTGTGAGTGCCGTCCACCTTTTGCATGATCCTTACCCGGTCCTGCAAGCTTTCAGGTATGTTCATCCGTGCCTTTTTCACGGTGGCATTGATTATGATCTCCGGGTGGAGTGACAGCAGGTATTCACGGTCGATGAGGGGATATGCCAGATCCAGTCCCTTGAGGGGGTTGATCCCGTTGCAGGTCTCGATCATGTCATTGATCCAGGTGTTCTCAGCAACAGAATAAATAGGATCATCCCACAGGAGGTACACCACTGTGTGGGTGGGATAGTTCTGGTAGCGACTCTTGATCTGCTTGAGTCTGGAGGAGAAGGTCTCCTTGATCTTCACTGACTGCTCTTCGGCATGGGTCACCCTTCCCAGTTCCAGGATGGCGGAACTGTAGTCCAGCAGTCGCTCGGTCCGGAAGCGGAACACCTGGGATGGGATGCCCAGACGTTTCAGATCCTTCTCCAGGGACGGATAGAAGTTGTTCCAGGCGATCACCAGATCTGGCTTGAGTTTGATGAGCTCTTCATAGTTGACTGAATCCACCGAGGCGATTTTGGGCAGCCTGGCTGCAGGTCTGAAGTAGTCGGACATATTGTCTACCGCCACTATGTTGTTTTTCAGGCCCAGGCTGAAAAGGTTCTCGGTGACGATGGGCGCCAGGGAGACGATTTTGATGCTGTTGAGGTTGTCCTTTTCGGCGTTGAGGGTGGCGGTTCGGATGCGGATCATGTCACGCACCGACGCACTGACCTCCTTCATGGACGCAATACTACCGGCGGTGGCTGCCGAGGGCTGGGACATGCGCATCCTGGCGGTGTAGGTGCTGTCAGCAGTGGTGGCGCCGGCACATGGCCGGTACAGCAGTGACAGCAGGGCAAGGGCAATTATTCCGGTGGTTTTCAAAGGGGTCCCCCCAACAAAGTCTGGTGCAGCACCTGCCAGGCGATCAGACACAGTGCTGAGAGCAGGACGGAGTTGCGCAGCATTCTCCAGATCTGGTCCAGATGCACCGGCGCAGGCTCGGTTTTGCCGCCGAAGCGGATGTAGCGGATCTTCTGTCCCTGGTAGAATCTGGGTCCTCCCAGTGATATGTCCAGATGTTCCCCGACGAAACCAAGGAGCAGTCCGGTGAGACGCACCGGGTGGGACCGCATGTGATCCAATGAGCGTCCTGCTGCCCTAAAGTCAAAGGTTGCCAGAAGAAGAAAGACCAGCATCACAGGGGCGGCTGGCAGATAGAGCAGCCGCACCAGGAGGGCGTTTAGGCTGCCGAAGTCCCCATTTACGGCCAGTTTGATGCTGAAGGCGTGGGACATGATGATCAGCAGAGCGGTGAAGAAAGCTGCCTCGGGACCCAGGAGCAGGTACCAGAACACTGGAACGTAGTACCCTTGAAAGATGTGCAGGATCTGGGATTCTGCAACTGCCTTGGCGGTTCCCATGGAACTGAGTTTGGAGGTTTCCCGGAGGAGCAACTGGGATGCGGCCTTCCGTGCCTGGGGGAGATCATTCCGGCGCAGGCGGAAGGAAACCTCATGGACGCAGGACCGCACTGTGGCGAATTCCAGGGAGAACAGCAGCAGAAGGTAATCGTAGAGTTGCTCCTGGGGGGCCAGATTCTTCATGCTCCACACCAGCGCCCCGGCCGGCAGCAGGATCACAGCATTGGCTATGAGTCCGTACAGGGAGGCCGTGGAGGGGTGGAGACCTCCGGGATTCACCCGCTCCCTGAGCCGGGAGAACAGCATACAGAACAGATTCGCTGACAGGGGTATGGCCATGGCGGTGAGCAGTGCTGCCAGGACGATCCCCGGCCGGGAGCCGGCAAAGGTGAGGATCTGATCCCAGTTGATGCCTGTTTCCAGGCTGGTGTAGGTTGTTTTCACAGTTTTTCCAGGATGCACCGGGTCATTATGGCCGCATTCCGGGAAGCCACCGGCAGAAACTCCTCGAACTTCACCGGGGATGTGCCGTCAGCGGGATCGGAAACCGAGCGCACCACCAGGAAGGGGATGCCGCATTCGGTGCACACATGACCCACAGCGGCGCCTTCCATTTCGCAGACCAGGGCGTCGGGGAAGTTTTGGAGGATCTTTTCCCGGGCTTCGGGGGTGCAGATGAACTGATCTCCGGACACGATGAGACCGGCGGTGCATTTGAGCTCCGTGCAGGATGAGGCGGCCTTCACCAGTTTCTCATCAGCCGCGAAGATCCGGGGCCTTCCCGGAAACTGGCCGCACTCATAGCCGAAGGGGGTGAGATCCACGTCGTGATAGGCCACGGCTGTCGATACTGCCACTGATCCCAGGGGGAGATCCTTTGCCGGCCCCAGGGCTCCGGCGGAACCGGTGTTGATGATGAGATCCGCATGCAGGGACGTGATGAGCAGGGTGGCGGTCATGCCGGCATGCACCTTACCAATGCCGCTTTCAGTGAGGACGGTGTCTTTGCCGTCAAGTTTTCCGGTGTGGAAGAGATGCCCTCCCAGGGTCACATCCTCTCTGCCGCTGAGATCTGCCAGCAACGGCTCCAGCTCTTCCTTCATTGCACAGATTATTCCGGCCTTCATGCTGTTCTCCTTTCCCAGTGATCGGTTTACCGTTGCCAGGCGGTCCTTACCTGAAGGAGCAGCCTGATCCCCTTTTCATCCGGGAGGCCAGGGCAGGGCCGCAGCCTTCCGGAGCCGCAGTAGGCGCTGCGGATCTTCTCTTCCATAAGTATACCACCAGATCAGACCTGTCCTGAGGGACCTTGTTCCGGGTCGCATAGAAACGTGATCACTGGAACTGGTTCTGTACGGTGATTTGTCTCGGCATTTATCAATTGACGGTAAAGGCTTAACGTGATGGAGAGTCTAGCGTGGAAAGAGTCCTTAATTTTTCCCTATTTGCTGTGTACCATTTAGTTGGCTTGGCTCAAGGATCACGAAATCCGAGTGCTCGAAGTTGCTTTCCGAGGCAGTTAAGCTAATTCAAGTGTGTAGCAAATAGTAAAAGATACAATCAAGTATGAATGGATATTTGCGGGGCTAGGTTGAGCCGTATGTTAAGCAAGTAATTTCAATACCTGTCGTCAGTCACATCGAAGGGTATATGAAGGGTATATAGGGGGTAAAAAGTGGCAAGAATACGAGATAATTGAAGGATGAACTTCAGTTGCATCAAGAGGGATGTAACAAGGCAAGTCGCCACGTGGATTTAAAAAAGGGTAAATGAGATTGAGGATCCGCCAAAAAGGTATGCTGTTCTTGACGTAGTTGAACTCTGCTCCGAAGTTATCGACCTAAGTAATGGAAAAGTGAAATTCTTAATGTGATGAGATAGTGTGGAAAGAAAATAATTATTTGAAGGAGACAGATTACTATGTTTGATATTTCTATGCCTGAGATATATGCTGAGGGGAAGGCGAGTGCTTTGATGCACGAAACTGATGAACTTAGATTCAAGGAGGTTGAATATTCCTACACAAGTTATTTTTATGAGTTGGTAAGGAGAATTGATCAAAAGGCTAAAGTAGACTTGCAGACTCAAAAATTGATTTTTAATCAGCAGGATTTGTTTGAAAATCAAAGATGCAAAAAAATAATTCATGCCGCGATTCATGAAGTTCTATACGAAAGTGGCATTAATCCATTATTATCTGCATCGGAAGTTGAACTGGCAGTTCAAATTTCTTACATTAAAGGTTATTTGGATAATCAACCACCGATTTCAGAAACGGAATTGTATAATTATAGTCTAAGTGCAAAAGGAGGAATTCTTCCTGTTGACGAGTGGTTATATCCTATACTTCAGATTAATGGAGGAATGTTTTCAAGAAGTTGCTCTAAAAGGTTTACACTTATTCGAGAGTACTTTAATCTGCATGGTGGAAATTTCACAGAATTTGAATTTATTAAAAAATTTGGCAATTTAGTTGAGGATGCTTTTAGAACAGGACACAGAAATAATGGCACAACATATGTTTATCCTATAGCAGATCCAAATACCAATGGTCAGATTGTTCTGGGCGGAAGTTATGCTGCAGTAAAGTGCACATCAAGTGGAAAAACACATCATGTTCACCACTTAATTCCTGCAAAGATCCTTGAACTTTCAGGTATTTTGGATTACATTGAGGGCCCATGTATCTTGATGAGTATTGAAGATCATAGCCAAACTCTGTCTTATAAAAATAGCGCTATTAGGGTTGACCCTTTTTTTAATAAGCAACTCGAGTTGTTGAAAGCATTTGAAATCAGAGCTGCTGTCGAAATGGAGATTGAAAATATTATAAGTGCTTTTGGTCCAAAGTACAATGATGCAATTAATCAGGTCAGAAAATATGCTGATGAATTAGAGAAAAGACTGAAATCTGGTCGCAAGAAGGAGCTCTTTTATGATAAAGCTTGATTTTATTCCTAATGTTTCCGTTGGCCCTTTTGTATTTGGAATGGTACGGAAAGATATTTGGAAAATTATGAAAACTAAATTTGGAAGTGAACGTGAGCAAGTTGTTTTTGATGATCTTGGTGATTGCTATTTGTATCCTAATTTTCAGTTTGAATATTGTGATAATCAATTGATTTCGATTAATATTCTAGATGATATTAACAAACGCTACTGTGAGGTGTATCTTGGTGAAGAAAAAATCTGGCCAAGAACCGAAAGAAAGATCATGTCAATGTTCGGACGAGATTCATTTACTGATATTTATTCCACTTACTATCACACAGAACTCTCAATGGTTTTTAGATGGTATGACAATCCAAAATCTTTGCTGCTGGCTCAAAAGGGCTACTGTACGGAGTATGTGGAAAGCTTCCAGTTTTTTGAACTTCTTCATGTCCTTAAAATAGGTAGTAAACGTCAGGATGTCAGAAGGACTCTCAAGAAGAAATTTCGTGTGTCAGGTAACGGCAGAACTGACTGTTACCATTATGGTTTTCTGTCTCCCAAGGATGTGACAGTGCTTTTTGATGACGAAGATAGGCTGCTGAATGTCAATATGAAATTTCATGATAGAACTGATATTGACTTAAAGTTGAACCGTTAGTATTTAGTGCTTGTTTGTGCGTCTGCTCTCGGTGACTTCATTAGCAATGTTGCGCTGGCAGTAGTTATAAGGGCTCTGTTACCTGCTGCTTTTCTGATTACGGCATGGTTCCTGTCTCTAAATTTGTTAGCCTTGTGAGTATTTTAATCTGCGTGGTGGATATACAACAGAATTTGAATTTATCAAAAAATTTC
>FLNX01001182.1_pt1 | contig 18518 bp, 18 predicted proteins | sample 1140341 | NCBI WGS metagenome assembly FLNX01 (sample SAMEA3878208, study PRJEB12797) | bioreactor metagenome | biome: Moose rumen | place: Sweden | collected 2011-10
CAACGCTTTCCTGGAACTTAGCCCGGGTGAACTTGTACTGCTTCGGCTTGCCCTCACCGTCAGTTCTGGCCACGCAAACCTGGAAGCTGTTCTTGGCGGTGTCGATAGCGATGATGTTCTTAAACTGCTTAACGGTTTCGTTTAGAATTGACATTGTATGGACTCCTCAAATTTTTATCCTGACCATCCCATTGTAGCCGCTTTGCTACCTGGGGTGGGAGGCGTCCATACCATCAGTAGTTCTCTGCGGTGATTTCAGCATTCTCCTCAGCAAGCTTCTGTTTGTTGCCATTGCAGAAAGACATGATATCCCAGGGGCAGTACATGTGTTCGGTGCCGAAGTGATAGCCGTCGTAATTATCATTGACCAGTTCCTGATAAGCAGCAAGGTCGTAATATGCAAGAACCTTTGTTGTTTCCTCTTTAGAAAAACCTATCCCGGTGGATATGTCCTTGTGCCCGGTATCAAGGATTGAGCACACCAGAAGATTGTTAAGACCGGTAAATATACTTTCCTGGGCTGCTCTTAAACACCCAGTTAGAACTGCTTTGCCAAGATTCATATTGGTCTTTAAGGCGCTACCTAAAAACGAACCGATTATGTCTGCCATTTCATGGTATTAGTTGTTGCGGACTGCCTTGGCTATCGGCACATCATATTCGTCTATCAGAAGAATGGGCTTGATCCCGTGATGCTTGTAAAGGAACATTAGAAGGTTGCTTAATGAGTCTTTGATTTTGTTTTTGTTGGCGATATTACGTATGTATTCATCGTTATCTGCAATCCGCCTGAATATGTTCTTTTCAGCATTGTTCAGTTTAGGGCTGCCTGCAAGATAACTGAAGGAATTGTACATGCCGAAAACAATGCATCCTAGTTGATCGTAAGCTCCTTCAAAATCATTCCCGAAAGCCTCTTTTAGTGTGATAAATACCACTGGGAATTTTCCCATGTACCTGTTGCAGAAATCCTTCTCCTTAGTAAATATTGCTGTTTCCTTAAACAGGCTCTCCTGACGAGAGACGTTTCCTGGATTTTCCGCGTCAAGAGCGAGAAAATCATGGAATGTGGACATGGTTAGCGTCTTGCCAAAACGCCTTGGTCTGGTAATGAGTATTACTTTGGAAGCGTTGTCTTCAAAAATGGTTTTTATAAACTTGGTTTTGTCTATATAGAAACTTCTGCTTTCAATTAATTCATGAAATACTTCTGCTCCGATATCTATAGGTTTCAGCATTCTGTTTTCTCTCAGAGTTTTGGCAATCCATGGCAAAACAGCCTTTTCCCTGTCCGCATTGAGAAATGATGCTGGCAGAGAGAACTGATGCGGTTATTATCCCATACGGCATTTGAGCTTCAACTGTCATTAATCTGCCTTTGGTGGCGAATATTGACAAAGTTTTTCTAGGGCGCCTCAATTACGGAGCATCTGACACCCGGCAGGTGCTATCGTTCTCCCGCGGTGCTCCGTATCTGCTTACAGAATATACTGCAGTTCAGAATAGCACAGTGCAAAGGTCCGGTGATAATAGGATTTTGTCCGGTTATGTTTCATCTTCATCCGGTCATTCCGCTGCGGTGCCATTTTATAAGGCACCTCTCCTGATTTCTATTGCTGCTCAGAAATCTCACAGACGGAACTGTGCTAAATATTGATGATACATATTCCTGCTATTATCCTCAGATTTTGTCTTTCTTCCTTGACAGTTTTTTCTGCCCCGTGCTATAGATCACTGTGCTGTTTCAGTGCCGTTGGCTTTCCGGGCTTGGGGATCTTCCCAACTTCGTGGGCCTGATCCCATGATCGGTGCGAGGTGTGTCGGCCGGCACTACGGTTTGTTTTTCTTCCCTTATACGAGGTTTTTATGGGCAAGTTTGTTGTCAAGAAGTCCAAGAACGACGGTTTCGTTTTCAACCTGAAGGCCACCAATGGCCAGGTCATTGCCACCTCCCAGGTTTATGCCTCCGAGGCCGCCTGCCAGAACGGCATCGAGAGCGTGAAGAAGAACGCCGTGGCTGCCGAGATTGAGGATCAGACCAAGGAGAACTTTGAGACCAAAAAGCACCCCAAGTTTGAAGTGTATGCAGACAAGGCCGGAGAGTTCCGCTTCCGCCTCACCGCCACCAACGGCCAGATCATTGTCACCGGCCAAGGTTACAAGAGACTGGCTGACGCTTTGAATGGCGTGGACTCCATCAAGAGGAACGCTCCCGAAGCCGCTGTGGAGAAGGAGGAGGCCTGATCCTCCCCGCCGGTTGCCGGATTTCCGGCTCCGGGCCCGGCACCATGAGGCACCACGCCCCAGGGATGCCGGGCATGTTTTTTTCTGAGCCTCATGCTCTTTCCTTTCCGCCTGCCAAGCCACGGAGGGCTTTACGGCCTTGAACATCTCCAGCATCACCACCAGCCGCGTCCTGGTGTCCTTCCGCTCCGCCATCCTGGCCGGGATTCTGCTGATCCTGGTGCTGACCGCCTTCCGGGTGATCTGCCTTAATGTCCTCACCGGGGAGGTGTGGGACACCCTGGCATCCCAGGAGAAGATGCGCTTCTGGTTCACGTCCCTGAGGTTTGATCTGAAGTTCGCCTCCTGCGCACTGCTGCCGGTTGTCCTCTTGGGGCTGCTCCTTCCTGAAAGGTGCCTAAGGCGGCGCTTTGCCTCCTGGTCAGCATTCTACTGCGGGATCCTGTTTTTCTGCGCCGGCCTGGGGGGCATTGCCAACTTCTACTGGATCCAGACCTACGGCCGGCATTTTGACACCATGGTCTTCGGGGTGGTGAACGAGGACACCATGGCGGTGATCCGGAGCATCTGGGACGGCTACCCGGTGCTCTGGGAGCTATTCACCGGAGTAGCCACCGGCCTGGTGGCCTGGCTGCTGCTGCGCCGGATCTTCTCCTTCGTCCGGAACTGCACCCGGGAGCAGGGGCTCTGGGGGGCTGTGCTGTGCTTTCTCCTGCTGGGTGCGCTGTGGGCCTTCTTCATCCGGGGGGACGTGGGCAAGTTTCCCCTGCGCCGGGCTGATGCCGCCGCCACCACCAGCACGGCGGTGAACACCCATGTGCCTTCGGGGATCCTGGCCTTTGTCTGGACGGTGTCCGATCATTTCAAGGAGTCCCGGATCCGCCCGGCGGTGCCTGAGGATCTGGCGGATGCCGCCGCCTTCTTTGGCCTGCCTGCAGCCCAGGGGGATTACCGGAAGGTGCTGGAGCGGCACTCTGCCGGCCTTCTGGGGAGCCGGCCCCATGTGGTGCTGGCGGTGATGGAGAGCATGAGCACCGACATGCTACTGCTGGATAATCCCGCCACTTTTGACGTCTACGGCTCACTGCGCCAGGTGCTGGCACTGCCCGGGGTGCGCTCCTTTGAGCATGTCCTCTCCGAGGGGGACGGCACCATCGACTCCCTGGGGAGGATCCTGGTGCGCCAGGGGGACAACCTTGATCATTCCGTGAGCCGCTTTGGGGAGACACCTTTCTTTACTTCCGCTGCCATGCCCTTCCGGGAAGCGGGCTATCACACGGTGCTGGTGACGGCGGGCAGCCGGGGCTGGCGGGATCTGGGACGCTTTGCCGAGGCCAACGGCTTTGACGAGGTGGTGGACGAGGCCTCCATCCGTCTGGCAGATCCTGGTGCCGAGGGCGCCACCTGGGGACTCTTTGACGGGGCCATGTTCAGTGCGGCCCGGAGGATCCTGGACAGTTCCGACCGGCCGGTGTTCATGGTACTGTTAAGCGTGACCAACCATCCGCCCTTCACGGTGCCCGGTAGTTACCAGATCACCAATATGAACCGGCCCAACGCTGCGGTGGATGCCCGGTATCCGGCCATCCGGGAGATCTACAGCATGTATGAGACCTTCCGTTATGCCAACGATCAGCTGGGGAACTTCATTCTGGGCATTTCCCGGGACGATCGTCTTGCCGGGAACACGGTTATTGCCGCCACGGGAGATCACAACGTCCGGGGACTCAATGTCTACCAGGACACGGGATCGGTGATCCTGGGGCACCAGGTTCCCCTGATCTTCTATCTGCCGGAGTCCGGGGCGGGGCTTGCTGCCGATCTGGCGCGGCCTGCCAGCCACAAGGATATCCTGCCCACACTGTTTGATCTGGCCCTGGAGGGCACGGCATACCATTATCCCGGCTGCGGCCTCTTCACTCCCGGGGACTGTCCCTTCGCCTTTGCCTATAACGGTGATGTCACGGTCACCCCGGAGGGCGCCTGCTTCCGGGACGGGGAGTCCGCCCGATCCTATGCCATTGAGGGCTTCAGGGCCGTGGTAGCGGCGGATAACGGCGCCTGCCGGACTGCCGGTATGTACCGGGATCTCACGGAGTGGTTCTACCGCCTGCAGACGGCGGGCCTGGGCAGCGGGAAGCGCTGAGGATCGGCTGCCATCCTGGGATGGCTGGCTGTGAGATGAGGCTGGGAGCCCGGGGCGGCTGCTGTCCCGGGCTTTGTGCGCCCGGCTGATTGGCTGATGTCCGGGAAAGATAGCGGCAGATGCAGATCAGAGGATCTGCGGCATGCCGGGAGATCATCCGGGAAGTTACGGGCAAACCGGACGGGAGCCGGGCAGATCCGGAAGGAGTCTGAAAGGGCAGGGGAGCAGAGGAGAGCCCGGGGATCAGGGGGCGGGCTCCGGGCGGTGACCTGAGACGGCAGATCTTGGAGAGAGGTCCAGGAACCCAGGAACCGGATGCGGCTGGCGTTCCTGTCAGATGGCGCTGAGGCTTCCCTGGTGGATCCTGCCTTCTCCTGGGGCGTAGGGAGTCCTTTTCCGGGTGCCCTCAGATGGTGCCGTGGGCGTCCTTGTACATTTTCAGGTACTGCTCGGCGGACTTGTTCCAGTAGTACTTGGTGTGCATGGCGTTGACCTGCACCCGGCGGTACTCGTCGGGCTCCTGGAGGAAGAACAGCAGGGCCCGGCGCATGGTGGACAGGAGATCGATGGATTCGGGGCGCTCGAAGCGGAAGCCGGTGGCGTCCTGGGGATCATGATCGTAGTCGTTCACCGTGTCCCTGAGGCCGCCCACTGATCTGACAATGGGCAGTGTCCCGTAGGCCATGGAGTACATCTGGTTCAGGCCGCAGGGCTCATACAGGGAGGGCATCAGGAAGAAGTCGGCGGCGGCCTCGGTCATGTGGGCCAGGATTTCGTCATAGGAGTTGATGAAGACCAGCTTCTTGGGGTACTTGGCACTGATGATGTTCAGTTGCTGGGCCAGGTAGGGATCCCCGGTGCCGATGATCACCACATTCACCTTGTGGACCAGAAAACTCTCCAGCACCGGCAGCAGGATGTTGATCCCTTTCTGCTCTGTCAGACGGCAGATCATGCCGAACATGGGATAGTCGCTCACATCCAGGTTCAGCTTCTTCTGCAGAATGTGCTTGCAGAGGTTCTTCTCCTCAATGTGGTTGTGGCTGTAGTTGTAGGGGATCAGGGTGTCGTTCAGGGGATCCCAGTCGGTGTAGTCGCAGCCGTTGACGATCCCCCGGAGGTGATCTGCCCGGGCGGTGTAGTTCTTGGACATGCCGTGGCCGCCCAGATAGGTGGTCAGCTCCTGGGCATAGCCCAGGCTCACGGTGTTGATCTCGTCTGCATAGGCCACACCGATCTTCAGCAGGTTGAAGTAGGACATGCCCTGCATCAGGAAGTCGTTGGCGTAATCGTTGATCTCCGGGACCATCCAGAACTGCGACCGGTCATAGACCCCCTGGAAGGCCCCGTTGTGGATGGTCAGCACCGACTTGGTGTTCCGGAAGATCTCATGCTCCCGGTAGCGGGTCTTCAGCAGGAAGGTGGCTATGGAGGTATGCCAGTCGTTGCAGTGGATCACATAGGGGCTGAAGTTCAGGTGGATGCAGGCCTCCATGGCGCAGATGGTCAGGAAGATGAAGCGCTCCCCGTTGTCCCCGTAGGCCACGGACTGTTCGTCATACAGGCCATTGCGGTAGAAATAGGGCCCGTAGTCCACAAACCAGATGGTGAAGCCGTTGAACTCCCGGCTGTGGAGGGTGTAGCGGATGGTGGCATGGCCGTTGACCTCCAGCTCATACTCTCCGATCTGGGTTATCCCCTTCACATGATCCCGCCCGAAATACAGGGGCATCACCACTTTCACATTGTGCCCCATCCGTGCCAGCTCGCCGGGCAGGGCCTTGGCCACGTCACCCAGGCCGCCGGTCTTGTCGATCCCCTGGAGCTCAGAGGTGAGGAACAGAATGTCCATAGATCAGATCCTCGTTCCTTTCCTGATCACAATGATCCCGTTGGGGGACAGTTCGGAGTTCCGGGGACGGGCGCTGAGATCCTCGCCGATGACGGATCCATCCTGGATGGTCACATACCGGTCAATGATGGTGTTGCGGATCCGGCAGTTGTTGCCGATGGTGACGTTGCCGATGACAATGACGTTCTCCAGGGTTGTGTCATTGCCGACTGAGCATTCAAATCCCAGGACGCTGTGGGTGATGGTGGCGCTCTTGATGTAGCAGCCGGCGCTGATGATGGAGTTGTTGATCACCGCATTGCCGTTTTGGCTGCGGAACTTCACCGGCGGCAGGGGCGGGTAGAAGGTGTGCAGGGGCCAGTGGGGGTTGTACAGGGAGAACTTGGAGGGGGTGGCAAGAATGTCCATCTGCACCTGCCAGTAGGTGTCAATGTCCCCCACGTCCCGCCAGTAGCCCCGGCGGTGCTCCTCCCCGGGAATGTCGTTGGTGCTGAAGTCGTAGACATAGATGGCCTTGCCGTCGCTGAGCATCTCGGGAATGATGTCTTTGCCGAAGTCATGGGCGGAATAGGGGTTGTCGTTGTCCTTCTGGGTCTCGTTGTACAAGGTCTCCGGATCAAAAATGTAGTTGCCCATGGAAACCAATGCATGCTCAGGATCACCGGGGATGCAGTGGGGGTTGCTGGGCTTTTCTTCAAAACCCACCATGCGGCCGTCATGATCAATCTCAATGACGCCCAGGGACCGGGCCTTCTCAATGGGGATCCTGATGGCGGCGATGGTGAGCACGGCCTTCTTGGCCTTATGATAGTTCAGCATCTGGTTCACATCCATCTTGTAGATGTGGTCGCTGCCGAACACGCAGATGTATTCGGGGTTCTCCTGCTCAATGAAACTCAGGTTCTGAAACACCGAGTCTGCGGTGCCGTCATACCACCGCTTGCCCATGCGCATCTGGGCAGGAATGGGATCGATGAAGCAGCCGGACAGGCCGTTGATGTTCCAGCCCTTCTTGAGATGCAGGTACAGGGACTGGGACTTGAACTGGGTCAGGACGTAGATCTTCAGGATGTTGGAGTTGACGAAGTTGTTCAGGACAAAGTCGATGAGACGGTAACTCCCGGCGAAGGGAACTGCCGGCTTGCTGCGGGATGTTGTCAGAGGCATGAGGCGTGTGCCTTCGCCGCCTGCCATTATTACTGCGAGAACTCCTGACATGGTGTACCTGAACCTCAGTAGACGAACGTCTGCCATGATACAGGCAAAGCGCCGGGAAAACTGATGTTTTCCTCATGTTTTCAGTTTTTGCCGGGGCGCTCTCACCCGGGATCCGGGCGGAAACCTGGGCCAGGGAGGCTTTTCCAGGGAGCCGGTGCCGCGGCTTGCCATGCTTTGCCAGGCGTCTGCCATGCTGGGCGTGCGCCGGGCGGTCTGATCTCCCCCGGGGATTTTTCCCCCATGCCGGGGGATCCGGGGCAATTCAGGGGATCTTTCGGTTATAATACGCCAAGGATCCGGGGGCGGCCCATGGGCGCCCCGGGCGGTCAGACACTGGATAACACAATGGTAGGAAAGCAGATGATCCACGGTTCGATAGTAGCGATGATCACGCCGTTCAAGGACGGACGTCTTGATGAGGACTCCCTGGTGAAGATGGTGGAGTGGCATGTGTCCCAGGGCACCCACGGCATAGTTCCGGTGGGCACCACCGGGGAATGCCCCACCCTGACCCATGCGGAGCACTGCCGGGTCATTGAGCTGACGGTGAAGGCCGCCGCCGGCCGGGTGGCGGTGATCGCCGGGGCCGGGAGCAACAATCCAGTGGAGGCAGTGGAGTACACCAAGGCTGCGGAAAAGTACGGCGCCGACGCCACGCTGCATCTGGCTGGTTATTACAACCGCCCCAACCAGGAGGGGCTGTACCGTCATTTCAAGATGGTTCATGACAACACCAACATTCCCATCATTCTCTACAATGTCCCGGGCCGGACCGTGGTGAACATCCAGCCGGAGACCGTGGCGCGTCTGGCTGCAGATCTCCCCCGGGTGGTGGGGATCAAGGATGCCACGGGCAATCTGGAGCGCCCGTGGCTGGAGCGGGCCCTGATCAGCCGCAAGGACTTTGTGTGGCTGTCCGGTGAGGACTCAACGGCGGTTCCCTACAATCTGTCCGGCGGCTGCGGCTGCATCTCCGTCACTGCCAATGTGGCCCCCGCCCTGACCGCGAAGCTCCAGGAGCTGACCCTGGCCAAGAAATGGGATGAGGCCTGCGTACTGCAGGATCGGCTCATGACACTGCACAAGCTCATGTTTGCCGAGCCCAGCCCTGCGGGAGCCAAGTACGGCGCCTCTTTGCTGGGACTGTGTAGCGAAGAGTGCCGCTGCCCCATTGTCCCTCTGACAGCGGCCACCAAGGAGAAGATCCAGAAGGCCATGGCCGATCTGGAACTGATTTAGCCCGGGCTTGGCTTGGGATCCACAGGCTGCCGGCGGGCGGCCTTTTTTTGACTTTCTTTCTTCCGGTACGGGGAGCCACCCCGGGAACCGGAAGGCATGACACCGGGGGATCACAGATGAGCGGAACAGAGAGCAGGGAAGACAGCGTCCGGGAGACGGAGCTGCACGAAGAGGCGCGCGCCGCAGACGGCGGGGAGGAGACAGAGCTGAACGGCGGAGCCCCCGCCCAGGACGGCGGTCAGGAGTCGCCGGCCGGGGAGGGCGCGGTCAGGATGCGCCATGTGGTGAGCTATGTCCGCCGGGAGGGCCGTCTCACCCGGGGGCAGAGCAGGGCACTGGAGGATCTGTGGCCGGAATACGGGATCCCCTACCGGGAGGAGATGCTGGATCTGCCGCAGATCTTCGGCCGGGAGTGCCCGGTGATCTTTGAGATCGGCTTTGGCATGGGGCGATCCTTCCTGGATATGGCCCAGGCGGAGAGCTGCGCGGGCTTTCTGGGAACTGAGGTCCACCGTCCCGGGATCGGGGCATGCCTTATGGGGATCCGCTGCCGGTTCCTGACTAATGTCCGGGTGATGGATCATGATGCGGTGGAGATCCTGAAGAACATGATCCCGGAAAACTCCCTGAGCCGGATCCAGGTGTTCTTCCCGGATCCCTGGAGCAAGAAGAAGCATCACAAGCGCCGGCTCATCCAGAAGGATTTCCTTGAGCTGGCCGCTTCCCGGCTGATCCCCGGCGGGCGGATCCACATGGCTACCGACTGGCAGGAGTATGCTGAGAGCATGCGGGACACCGGCAACGCCTGTCCCATGCTCCGGAACCTTTCCGCCACCGGGGATTATGTGCCCCGGCCGGCGGAGCGGCCCCTGACCAAGTTTGAGGAGCGGGGACTCCGGCTGGGTCACGGAGTGTGGGATCTGATCTTTGAGCGGATCTGTCGGCAGGAAGGTGCTGTGAGGGTAACTGACGGCAGGAAGGTGCTGTGAGGGTAACTGACGGCAGGAAGTTGCTGTGAGGGGAACTGGCGGCTGGTCGCTGCCGGAGAATTACGGAAGCCGGAGAAGTTTGGGGGAAGGGTGTTCAGGCACCCTTTTTCTCTTTCCGGTGCCGCCGATCGGCGCCGTGATCGTGGCGCTCATGGCTGTCATCCCGATCTCCGGACAGGGCTATGGTGGAGATCCGGGTTTTGCTTATCAGCTGCTGCTCCCCTCCCGGTCCGGTGAGCAGTATGCTGTAGTGATCTGATCCGCTGATGGTCCCCTCCAGCCGGATGCGGTTGAGCAGGAACACGGAGACCCGGGCCCCGCTTGCCCGGAGTTTCTCCAGGACGGACTCCTGGCTGTCATCCGGGGTGAAGGTGACGCTGCTCTGGGGATTGGCAACCGGTGCCGGCGCCGGACCGGATCCCGGCTTTGAGGGAGCCGCCGGTGCTGTGCTCTGATCCATGGATCTGTTTCCCGGCCCGTGTTACTGGCGGTAGAACACGATGGAGGCATAGCCGGCCGTGTTCTTGATGTTGTGCTTGCTGCCGGTGGACTGGTAGGAGATGAGCCGGGGACGCCAGTAATGAGCGTCAGCCAGCTGGACCAGGCTGTTCAGGGCAGTGAAGCAGTTACACTGGATGTTGCGGATGGAGGAGTCCAGGGCGATGACCTTGGATATGGCCTCCGAGTCCAGGGACTTGGACTCGTGGATGGACAGGGAGTGGCTCAGGCCGCCACAGAGGATCACCAGGCTGCCGCTGCCGATGAGCAGATCCAGCAGCTGCTTCAGATCTTCCTGCTCTGCGTTCTTGTAGGTCACCGGGACAATGGGGAGCATATGCTCCGCCGTGGCGGTGGCGATGATGGGCAGGTTCTGGGCGATGTCGCAGAGATCAATAAAGTCCTGGGAGACCTCGGTCAGGGGCATGGTGAGATCCAGGGCTGACACCTTCTCCTGGAGTTCCGGATCCAGGGCGGTGGAGAATTCGGTTATTTCCGTCCGGTAGGGGCTGCCGTCGGATATGTAGATCCCCTTGGTGACTCTGGTGGGGGCGCATCCCAGCACCACAATCCGCTGGTACCTTTCGTAGCTGGTGATCTGCTTTAAGGTCTGCAGCACCATCAGGGAGCACATCTCACTGGCCGCATAGGGCATGAACAGCGCATTAATGTCGCTGTACTCCACACTGGTGAAGCGGACAAGGTTCTCGTCCAGCCAGCTGGCCAGCACATCTCCGCTGAACTCCGAGTTTTTCACGCCAATGTTGGGCAACTTCATCGGATCGCCTCTGTCTTCTGGTTGTCTGTGTCATGCAGGATGGACTGCCTGCCACGGGGATGATCTCAAGGGCGGGACCGTCAGATCCTGCTGCTGGGGAGCCGGCGTTCCCGCTTCAGGGCTGTTGCCGCCGGCTTTCCGCCGTTTTGCGGAAGGTCATTTCCCTCTGCCTTCCCGCATCCCAGTACATGATCCTTTGGGGATTGGTTTGGGCTGATGCGGTGCCTGCCCGGATCAGATCAGGGCTTCAGATCTGCTCTTCAGAGCGGTTCGGCTCAGATCAGCGGCGGGTCAGCAACGGATCGGCGGGTCAGATTATTATAAGCGGTTAAAAATGGTTCCGCGCCCCTGCATTTTGCGGGATAGCCAGCAGATCACTAATGATTTGGCAGATCTGTGATCTGGGAGCCGCTTTTCCCGGATCCTGTCTGGACGTTCCGGTTCGGGGGCAGACTGAAACCCTGTGCGGCAGATGCCTCTCCCGGAGCCGGACAGCCGGGTTTCCCGTTCCTCCGGGCGGGATGGATCCCGGGCACTGGGGACGGAGGCTCCATTCCCGGCGTCTGCTGGTACGAATGGCAACAGTGCATCCTTTGCATTTTTCAAGAAATGCGAGCCATGAAATGTTCGCCCCCGGCCGGGGTTGCTAAAATCACGAGTTGTGGGGATCCGGCTTTGCAGACTGCCTGGTCATGTCCGAAAAAGCCTCTTCCCGTGTCTCTTCATCTGAGGGGAAAGTGTGGTTTTATATGGCACCATCTGACGGCAAAGGCGAATACGAGAAGGCATCGGCAGTCCTCAAGAAGGCCCTGACCCTGCTGGTCAAGAACAAGATCCCCGCATATCCGGAGCACTATTCGGTGTGGTACTCCTTTGCGGCCAAGCAGAACATGGATCTGTGCCGGGAACTGTCGGATGTCATAGCCAGCGGGATCTGCACCGAGACCAAAAGCCGGGAGATGTACAGCAAGTACATTGCCAGTGCCAGTGAGCGCTCTCTGGACGCCGTGAAAAAGGATCTGGAGAAGATGGTGTGTGAGATGAGCGCCTCCATCACCGACGCCTCCGCCGGCACCGCACTGTTCCAGACCAAGATCAACACCAGTTTCGACCGGCTGCGCCGGGCTGAAGGCGGCGGCATGACCATTGAGGAGACCATGTCCCTGATGCACGAGATGGTGCGCAGTTCCTGGGATGTGGCCAAGTCAGTGGACGTGTTTTCCCGGCAGCTCAGCCGGGCCCAGCGGGAGATCTCAGAACTGAAGGATCAGATCTCCGTCTTCCAGAAGAACGCCATGACTGACGCCCTGACGGATCTGCTGAACCGCCGCTCCTTTGATGCGGATCTGGCGGCCTTTGCCGAGTCCGACACTCCTTTTTCCCTGATCATGTGCGACATTGATCATTTCAAGCGCCTGAATGACTCCTACGGTCACCAGGTGGGGGACGTGGCACTGAAGATGGTGGCCCGTGTCTTCCTGGACAATCTCCGGGACGGCTCCACGGCCTACCGCTACGGCGGCGAGGAGCTGACCATGATCCTCCCCGGGACGGCGGCGGCCATTGCCCGGCAGATCGCGGACAGTATGCGGCGCCGGATTGAACGGCTGAGCATTATCATCAAAGAGTCCGGGGTCAAGGTGAACAATGTCACCGCCTCCTTCGGGGTGGCGGCCTCCGAGGGCGGGGAGCCCCCGGAGAAGGTGATGTCCCGGGCCGATCAGATGATGTATGAGGCCAAGCGCCTGGGCCGGAACCGGGTTATGCCCATGACCTTCTGACAGCCCCTGCCAGGCTTCCACTTTTCCGGTTCACGGACGGCAGGCGGCGGTCCCGGTCAGGATCGATCCGGCAGATCCCGGAGTGCGGATCCCGGCTTTCCCGGTGGGGAAGGCGGGGCGGAGGGCTTTTTGCGGTCAAAAGATGAGCTTTTGGCTGATGTGCCCTTGACATGGGCGGCCGGTGATGTTTTAATACCCGGCGTTGCCCAGATAGCTCAGTTGGTAGAGCAGGGGACTGAAAATCCCCGTGTCAGCGGTTCAATCCCGTTTCTGGGCACCAGTTTTCGCCGGCTTAGCTCAGTTGGTAGAGCAACTGATTTGTAATCAGTGGGTCATCAGTTCGAGTCCGATAGCCGGCACCAGCAGAAAGGCCAGATAGCTCAGTTGGTAGAGCAGGGGACTGAAAATCCCCGTGTCAGCGGTTCGATCCCGTTTCTGGCCACCACTCAGCCCCTCCTGCATCCCCTCCGTCGTTCCTTTCTGTCTGTTATGTCCGCCAGGTCACCGGCGTCTGTCCTTGATCCTGCATATTCTGGCCGTGGCTGATCAGCCCGGTGCTGCAGTGTCCGGGGTGAGGCATGCCCCAAGCACAGGATCTGGCTCCTGCCGGCGCGGTCTGCCGGGCGGCAATGTTTTTGAATAGGTAACGTAAATGACAAACAAGAAATCATCAGAGGATCCGGCCCAGGCAGTTCAGGAACTGCTGGAGAAGAAAGGCCGGATCAAGGCCCATGAACTGCCGGGGTGGTCTCCCCGGGCCGCCTCCGCTGGCACCGGTCCGGCGGTGGAGATCCTGCGGCGCATGCTCCAGGCCAAACAGCTTCACTGCTTTATCAGCGGGGGCTTTCCTGAATACCGGAAGGATCCGCCCCGGGATCGCCTCCAGGGAACTGTGGCGGCGGTGCAGGAGGATCGGATCCTGATCCGCACCGGCGATGACACCCACTGGCTGGAGCGGCCCCACTGCCTGGGGTACTTCGTTGAGGATGATCAGCTGCTGTACACCGAGTCCGGCGGCTGCCTGACTTCGGCAGAGGTTACGGTGCCCTCCCAGCGGCGCATTGTCTGCCGGATCAGCCGGGACCGGAGCGGCCGATCGGTGCTCATTCCGGAGAATGTCCGCCGTTACCGGAGCCTGGTGATCCTGCCGGATCACGAGGTGGAGGAAATGGATGCGAAGCTGGCTGCCGTGGAGGTGACCGCCCGGATCCCGGCGCTGCCGGACACCAGCACGGTGTATTTCCGGGGCTCGGTGACGGAGATCTTCTCCTCCAGCCGTGAGGTGGACAACCAGATCCGCATCGCCATGGCCGATCACGGCATTCCCCATGACTGGCCCGGTGAGGTGCTGCGGCAGACGGAGCGGATCCCGGATCAGGTGCCGGAGGCTGACAAGGCCGGCCGGCGGGATCTTACCGGACTGCCCCTGATCACCATTGATGGCGAGGATGCCCGGGACTTTGACGACGCAGTGTACTGTGAGCCCCTGACCCGGGAAAGCGGCGGCTGGCGCCTGGTGGTGGCCATTGCCGACGTCTCCTATTATGTGCGCCCTGACACTCCCCTGGATGCCGAGGCCTTCAAGCGGGGCAACTCCGTCTATTTCCCTAGTCTGGTGGTGCCCATGCTGCCGGAGAAGCTCTCCAATGGCCTGTGCTCCCTGAACCCCAATGTGGATCGGCTGTGCATGGTCAGCGACATGATCATTGACCGCAGCGGTTGCCTTGAGTCCTCCGAACTATATCCCGCAGTGATGCGCTCCCACTGCCGGCTTACCTACACCAAGGTTCATGCCATGCTGGAGGGGGATGCGGCTCTGGCTGCGGAATATGCCGAGATCTATCCCCATGTGGTCAACCTCAACCAGATGTACCTGGCCATGGCCGGGGCCCGGCGGCGCCGGGGCGTCATCGAGTTTGAGTCCGATGAGATGAAGTTCGCCTTCGACGAGGAGCAGCGGGTGGAGGACATGTACACCGATCCCCGCTATGAGGCCCACAAGATCATTGAGGAGTGCATGATCGCCGCCAATGTTGCGGCCGCGGACTTCATCGTCAGCCACAAATACAAGACCCTGTTCCGGATCCATCCCGAGCCGGATCCGGAGAAAGTGGATGCCTTCCGATCTGCCCTGGCTGTGGTGGGCCTGTCCCTGGGGGGCGGTGCCAAGCCCCGGCCTGCCGACTATGCGGCCTTCCTGGATGCCATTGCCCAGCGTCCCGACGCCGCTGTGTGGGAGGTCATGATGCTGCGCTCCCTGGCCAAGGCGGTGTACTCCCCTGAAAACTGCGGGCACTACGCACTGGCCCTGAAGAACTATGCCCACTTCACCTCCCCCATCCGCCGGTACCCGGATCTGATGCTGCACCGGGAGATCAAGTATTTCCTGGCCCAGGACGCCGGGGAGGTGAGCTCCGGAGGCCGGACTCCTCTGGGCGGACAGCACTGCGAGCGTGCCCGGCTGGTGATCTCCGGTCAGCACTGCTCCGAGACCGAGCGCCGGGCTGACGATGCCACCCACCAGGTGGAGGCCTGGCTTAAGTGCGACTTCATGCGGGACAAGATCGGCCAGACTTTTGCCGGCACGGTGACCAATGTGGTTCCCTTCGGCCTCTTTGTCCGTCTGGACCGCTGGTCGGTGGACGGCCTGGTCTACGTGGCCAACCTGGGAGCCGACTATTTCACCCTTTCCCAGGACGGCATGGCCCTGGTGGGCTCCTACACCGGGCTTATGTACCGGATGGGTGATCATCTGGATGTGATCATCAGCAGCATTGATGAGGGGGAGAAGCGGATCAACTTCACCCTGGCCAAGAGCTCTGAGGGTCAGACCTACAAGAAGAAGAAAAAGAAGAGCCAGAAGAATGGCAGGGGCTGAGAGATCTGGGCCTGCTGCGGGGCACCTGGGAGGGAGCCATGGAAAATGAACTGATTTTCGGCATTCATCCGGTGGCGGCGGCTTTGGACCGCAGCCCCGAGGGGATCCTCAGCGCCTGGTGCCTGGCCGGCAGTGACGGCAGGGCCGCCGAGCTGGCGGGCAGCCTCGCGGATCTGGGGATCAGCGTCCAGATGGTTCCCCGCCGGACTTTGGATAACATGACAGGCGGCGCCACCCACCAGGGGATCGTGATCCGGATGCGCACGGCCCCCCAGCCCGGGGACAATGAACTCCTGGAACTGGTGGCCGGACTGGAGAAGCCCCTGATCCTGGTGCTGGACGGGGTGACAGATCCCCACAACCTGGGTGCCTGCCTGCGCAGTGCCGACGGTGCGGGGGTGAATGCGGTGGTGGTGCCCCGGGATCATTCCGCCAGCCTTACGGGCACGGTGCGCAAGGTGGCCTGCGGCGCTGCTGAGACGGTGCCCTTCTTTGCGGTCACCAACCTGTCCCGGATCCTGAAGGAGCTTAAAAAGCGGGGGATCTGGGTGGTGGGCACCGCCGGGGAGGCTGAGGATCTGGTGTATGGCGCCGATCTCACGGGAGCTGTGGCGGTGGTCATGGGGGCCGAGGATCGGGGCATGCGCCGGCTTACCCGGGAAAACTGCGACCAGTTGGTGAAGATCCCCATGAAGGGCTCCGTCTCCAGCCTCAATGTGTCCGTGGCGGCGGGGATCATCCTCTATGAGGCTGTCCGCCAGCGCCTGGGAGCCTGAGAGGCGGGCCGGAGGCCGGATGATCTGCCAGATCGGCCGGCGGGAGATTGGCTGAACTGCGGGCCCGTCAGGTGCCAGCAGTCCGGAGAGGGCGGGAGTCTGTGGCTTCCGCCTTCGCTCATTCCGGGGCTTACATTTTGGGGCAAACCTTGCGGCTGATCAAAAAATTTGCAATCCGGCGGCTAAATCACTAAAATTGCCGGGTCAGTTGTTTTTTGTTTCCTTGCCTTGAGCGGATGACTGACTCCGCAACAGGCTGTAATCCATAAGGGGCAATCATGCGTCATTATGAAATCGTATTTCTTGTTCACCCTGATCAGAGTGAGCAGGTTCCGGCGATGATCGATCGCTACAAGGCTCTCATTGAGAAGGACGGCGGCAAGATCCACCGTCTGGAGAACTGGGGCCGCATGCAGCTCGCATATCCCATCGACAAGCTCCGCAAGGCCAACTATGTTCTTATGAACGTTGAGGCTGAGCGCAAGACCATTGATGAACTGGAGTCCAACTTCCGTTACAACGATGCTGTCATCCGCAATCTGATCATGCACGTCAAGACCGCCATCACCACCCAGTCTTGCGTTCTCAGCGAGCGCAAGGAGCGTGAGGATCGCAGATCCCGCAACGATGCGGTCCAGGCTGCAGAGCGTCAGCAGGCAGAATCCAGCAACTAACAGGAGAGATTGATCATGGCTCACTATTTTCATCACCGCAAGCCCACCCGTGGCTCCACCGAGGGCGGATGCGCAGTTGACTACAAGGATGTGAACACTCTGAAGACCTTCATTACTGAGTCTGGCAAGATTGTTCCCAGCCGCATCACCGGCACCAGCGCAAAGTACCAGAGAGAGTTAGCACGCGCCATCAAGCGTGCCCGCTACTTGGCTCTTCTTCCTTACACTGATCTGCATGCCACCAGCAACAGATAAGAGCGGAAGACTGGCCTAACTCATTTAGTGACTAAACCGAGGAAAGGTAATGGAAGTTATTTTATTGGACAAGATCGCCCATCTGGGTACCCTGGGCGAGAAGGTTAAGGTGAAGAGCGGCTATGCCCGCAATTTCCTCATCCCCCAGGGCAAGGCTGTCCTGGCCACTGAAGCCAATGTGAAGGCTTTTGAGGCCCGCAAGGCTGAGCTGGAGAAGAAGATCGCCGACGAACTGGCTGCCGCTCAGGAGAGGGCTGCCAAGATCGAGGCTATCGGCGCTGTGACCATCAAGGCCACCGCCGGTGACGAGGGCAAGCTCTTCGGATCTGTGGGCACCAAGGATATCGCTGACGCTGTCACCAGCGCCGGCGCTGAGATCCAGAAGCGTGAGGTTCATCTGAACAGCGGTCTGCTGCGCAATGTGGGTGAGTATGACATCGCCCTGCAGTTGCATCCTGAGGTGACCACCACCATCAAGGTGTGCATCGTTCCGGACAAATAAGAACCGATCTTTCCGCTGCAGGTTCCTGACAGCAGGAAAAAGGTGTCTTAAGGGGGGATCATGGCGGTCTCCCCTTTTCTTTTGGGAAAAAACTCCTGCGCCCAGATCATTCTGTTCCCGGTATGGGCTGACGCCGGAGGATCCTGAGCGGGAACAGTCAGGAAACTCTGCTTTTCCAGCATCCGGTTTTTTTCTTTCCCGCATACCGGATCTGTGACCTATGCTGTGAACATCCGCCGGGAAATGGCGGACAATCGCTGTTGAAGTGAGGGCGGGGACCGGCCCTAAACGTGGTCCCACAAGGCGTTAAAGCGGGAACTGGCTAAGAAATGTGCGCTTAGTCAGGAATTTCTATTCTTTTTGCAAAAAGGGGTTGCGCCAGCCCGAAAAGCGAGTATCATATGCACCTGTCGCCGGATGAAGGCGGCACGGAACGGAAAGCCTGAGGAAAGCCTCAGAGTTTGAAAGGGTTCCGGAAGTTCTTTAACAAAGCGGAAAAGACAATCTGTGTGGGCACCGGATTCAGAGATTAGAGAGTGCTTCCAGGAGAAACAAGCGGAGGGCAGCGATGTCTGAAGTGATGATGACCCTGGGGGGAACAGCAAAATCTGGATTTGGTGACAGCAAACAAGCTTACTTAGAAATAGGTAAGAAAGAGCAAGTCAACGAGAAAGGATGAAGCTGTGAG